>Ga0214163_1000272_pt1 | contig 24258 bp, 28 predicted proteins | sample LakMenepilimnion_2_FD_153001 | JGI IMG/M metagenome (GOLD analysis project Ga0214163, IMG submission 153001) | Freshwater microbial communities from Lake Mendota, WI - Practice 15JUN2010 epilimnion v4 | ecosystem: Environmental > Aquatic > Freshwater > Lake > Epilimnion/Euphotic zone | place... | reverse complement strand
ATCGAAGTCAGCTTGGCAAACTCGCAGTCGCGAATCGTTGAAGCAGGCGCAGAAGTTCAACTGGGAAGCATCGGCCGACGAACTGATCGAGGCGATTAACTCTCTCTACTAGCCTCGAGCCCCGCCGTCACTAACTGGTTGAGGGTTTCAGCGCTTGCGGCTGGTAGCTCTCGAGACGCCAGCTTGAATCTTCGTGAACAATAATGCTCAACGAGGCATTTGCAATTCTCTGGTTGACCAGAGGAAATTCACCCTGACTAAGAAGGTTGACCACCTTGCGAATCAAAGCACCGTGACTAATGGCCAAGACTCTCGTGCCGCGGTAGGTTTCAAGCAATTCGTCAAGCAGCAGAAGAGTTCGGGCGTGCAGTTGCTCCTCGGTTTCGCCGCCTGGAGCGATGCCGTCTGGATAGTTCGCTTTCCAATCTTCGTAAAGCATGCCTTCGACTTCGCCAAACGAACGCTCTAGCAACAGCGGCAGAACCGCGACCTCTGGAATGTTTAGGCGACCTGCCACGATATCCGCCGTGTCTCTAGCGCGTGAAAGAGGTGAACTGGCGATGAAATCCCAGTCGTTTAAATTCAGCGCAGAAGCAGCCAACCTAGCCTGTTCAATTCCGGTTTCGTTGAGCGCAACATCGGTCACACCCTGCAGGCGAAAATCAATGTTCCAATCTGTTTGCCCGTGTCTCAGCAACCCAACAACTGTTTTAGCCAATTAGTAGCCTTTCGAGGGTGAGCGAAGTGTTTGCCTCAATCTTGGCAACCGCCAACTCATCTGCTCGGGTCGGCCCCAAGTTTACGATCACGATTGGTTTTCCCTGTTTGGCAGCGGCTCGAGCAAATCGCATTCCCGAATTCACGGTCAGCGAAGTTCCGGCAACAAGGAGGGCTTCCGAGGCTTCAAGCTCATTCATTGCAGCCTCTGATCGATCTACTGGCACGTTCTCACCAAAAAAGACCACATCGGGTTTTAGAACCGAATGGCAGCTCGCGCAATCTGGAATCTGAAAGTCATCCGAGATCTCAACCTCTGCGTCGCCGTCGGGGGTGAACTCAATGCTCTGATTCTTGCTAACCGAAGGATTCAGCGCTCGAAGAGTTGCATCCAAATCTTTTCTACTGATGATTTTCTTGCAAGCGGTGCAAATGACCCGATCGAGCCTGCCGTGAAGATCAATCACGGCCTGAGAACCGGCAGCTTGATGAAGCCCATCGACATTCTGGGTGATGATTTGCCCGACACGACCCACGGATTGCGCCAGCGCGAGAGCTTTGTGCCCGAGATTTGGGCGGGCATCGGCGATGCGACTCCAGCCAACATAGCTTCTGGCCCAGTATCGAACCCTGGCTTCGTGCGAACCCATGAAGACGTCATAGGTCATCGGATGCCGCGCCACTCGTCCCTGTCCGCGATAATCGGGAATTCCCGAGTCGGTGCTGAGTCCGGCGCCGGTCAGCGCAACAATCTTTTTGCCAGCGAGCATCTCGCGAGCCATGTCAATTGAGTACGCGGCAGCCGCGCTAATTGAGGTGGCTTGGTCCGACATCATCCAAGTGTAAATGGCGCAGAAACGAAAAACCCCGCATGTGGATGCGGGGTTTTTGGTTTAGCTGTCTCAAGCTACGTGTCCGAAATGGGACTTGAACCCACACCCCCCGAAGAGGACTAGCACCTCAAGCTAGCGCGTCTACCATTCCGCCACCCGGACGAGTGATTGAGTTTTTCAACTCGGCGACAAGAGTAGATGGTAGCACGAACACACTTGGCGAGGGGAGTGCGATATCACCACGAAAGGGCTGTATGCAGGGTAGTTTGGGCTTATGGCTACCGATCCGAGACTCGCATTGCAACAGTTGATTGCAGCCCTCGAGAGACACTTCGAGGCAATGAGCAGCAAGCGCTCCGAAGATGACCCAGCGGTGCAGCACGCATATGAAGTTTTGAAGGAATCTTTTCTCGACTACGAAGAGTCGGTCGACGAGAAATTCGAAGAATGGCTGCCATTCGAGCTAGCAGACAACGAAGAAGAGTCTGATTGAACTTTTTTGATGCGATCATTCTCGGCATCGTTCAAGGCTTAACCGAGTTTCTGCCAATTTCTTCAAGCGCACACGTTCAAATCGCAAGCCAACTGCTCGGTCTCGACCAAATGAGTAGACCGCAGCTAACGGCCTTCATAGCCACAATTCAGCTCGGCACCGAAGCGGCAGTGGTCATCTACTTCTTCAAAGATATCTTGCGCATTGCAAAGGCTTGGTTTATCTCGCTATTCAATCGAGCCTCAATGACTGAAGCTCAACGAGCCGACGCAAAAATGGGTTGGCTGGTTATCATCGGCAGCTTGCCGGTGGTTGTCGTCGGATTGGTTTTCAAAAACCAAATTGAGAATCAGCTTCGAAATCTCTGGATTGTCGCGGTGATGTTGATTGTCTTTGGAATTGTTCTAGCTCTCGCCGATCGCTTCGGGCCGAAAACCAAGTCGATTGAAAATCTTTCAACCAGGGATGGCCTGTTGTTCGGATTAGCCCAAGCCCTGGCGGTTATCCCAGGTGTTTCGAGATCGGGCGGAACAATCTCGATGGGACTCTTGCTCGGCTACAACAGACAGGCCGCCGCTCGCTACAGTTTTCTGCTCGCGATTCCGGCAGTTGTTGCCAGCGGCACTTTTGAATTCGCGACCACCTATCAGAATCTCGCCCCGAGCGACCTCGCTGCAACCGGTTTAGCAACGGTGGTTTCTTTCGTGGTCGGCTTCGCCGTGATCGTCGGATTCCTTCGCTATCTAAGTCGCGGTTCTTTCCTGCCGTTTGTGATTTGGAGATTAGCGGTTGGTTTCGCTTTGCTCGGGCTGCTAAGCACCGGCGCTTTGGTTGCCTAGGCTAGCGATCTTTGCCGTCGTCTTCTTGAGCTAAAAACTTTTCGAACTCAAGCGCAAGCGACTCGGCGCTGCCGGCGCTCTCGTCGGCCGCATCTCTCGCCGACTCAAGTTGGCTAACATAGGCGGCCAAGTCTTCGTCATTCTCGGCCAACTCGTCAATTCCTCGTTCCCAGGCAAATGCATCGTCGGCGAGTGTTCCGTGATCGAATTGCAAACCGAGAAGTGTCTCGAGTTCAATCATCAGCGAGAACGTTGCTTTTGGTGATGGTGAGTTGTGAACGTAGTGGGGTACAGGTGCCCAGAGAGCAACCGATGGGATGGCTGCCTCTTCTAGTGACATCGCAAGCACCGAAATGATGCCAACCGGACCCTCGTAATCGCTCGGCTCAATGTTTAGTTGCTTTCGAATGGCTGCGCTCTGGCTCGATCGCGAAACCTTAATTGATCTCGTGTGCGGACTGTCTGATGGAACCGCACCTAGAAAAATCACCTGATCGATTTCGCAGTCTTCGATGAATTCCATTACTTCGGCGGCAAACGATTTCCAGCGTCGCGCCGGTTCATTGCCTAGCAAGAAGTAGAGGTCGGCAAATCGTGGATTTTCTTCGGCGGCCGTCTTCGAGGTTCGCAGTAGCTCGGCTCCCGGCCAAGTTATCTCGCGGTTCCCATTTTCGTCATTCGAAACGGTCGGTCGCGAGAATTGAAAATCGTAGTAATCCTCGGGATCAACCGCGGCCACAACCTCGGCATCTAACTCGAGAACCAGGTGCTTCAGCAAACCACTCGCACCCTCGGCTGCGTCATTCCAGCCCTCGAACGCGACAATTAGGGTCTTGCCCTCAAAAAACGGGTTTGCCAAACCGAACTCCAAATCTCTCACCTAAACATTAGGCGAATCGCACGGGTAAAATTGACGCATGTCTAACGCCTATCCCGCCGCCGTGCTATTTGACATGGATGGCACCCTAATCGACTCGGAGCACCACTGGCTGAGCAGCGAACAGGAGCTGGCGGCCAGTTGGGGCGAGAAGTGGACCTCTGACGACGGCGAACAGCTGATTGGTATGAGCCTCTACCAAAGCACCTCGCTGATAAAGGAGAAATTGGGGATCGACCTAACGCCCTCACAAATCACCGAACTGCTAACCGACTCGGTGATTGCCAAACTTGACGCGAATACAGTCTGGCGACCAGGAGCACTCGAACTTCTAGATGACTTGCAACAGAAGGGCATAAAGACGGCCCTGGTGACCATGTCGATGAGACGAATGGCGCTATCCGTGGCCAATAGGCTGCCGATGGGGCGCTTTGACATAGTGGTCGCCGGCGACGACGTAACCAAAGGCAAGCCAGACCCCGAGCCATATTTGCGTGCAGCCGAACTTCTCGGTGTCGACATCAAAGAGTGCATTGCTATCGAAGATTCAGTTACCGGCCTTACCTCGGCCGAAGCGTCTGGCGCCATTGCAATTGGAATTCCAAATATCGTGAATCTGCCCGAACAAGAGGGCAGACTTATCTGGCCGACCCTGAGCGGAGTCACTGCCGAAGATTTTTCTGTTTTGCTGCGAGAGAAGCGAGCCCAAACTGACTGAGCAACACAACCTGCCCCGCGGCCCGTTTCGGGTCGGCGACCGGGTTCAACTTACCGGTCCAAAGGGCAGGCTGAACACAATCACGCTCGAGCTCGGCGGCAGTTTCGGCACTCACCGAGGTGAGCTCAAGCACGATGACATCATTGGCCAGCTCGAAGGTTCGGTGATTAAGAACCACAACGGCATCGAGTACCTTGCGCTTCGGCCTCTGCTAACCGATTTCGTTTTGTCAATGCCGCGCGGAGCCAACATCATCTACCCAAAGGATTCGGCGCTGATCGTCACGCTCGGCGACATTTTTCCTGGAGCCAGAGTGGTCGAAGCCGGGGTTGGTTCTGGCGGGCTCAGCATGTACCTGCTGCGCGCCATCGGCCCGACCGGGCGCCTTGACTCATTCGAGCGTCGCTCCGAGTTCGCCGAAATCGCCATGGCGAACGCCGTGAGCCAACTTGGTTACCAGCCAAAGAATTGGCAGATTCACATCGGCGATCTGCAGCAGCGACTTGCTGAAGTCATCAAGACCCATGAGGCTGACCGAGTAGTGCTAGATATGCTCGCACCTTGGGAGTGCGTTGAAGAGGCAGCTGAAGCACTGGTTCCTGGCGGGCTGATCATCGGCTACGTGGCAACCGTTACCCAACTTTCAAGATTCACCGAGGCACTCAAGGCAAGTGCGCACTTTGCAGAACCAGAAGCCTTCGAGACACTTTTCAGAACCTGGCACCTTCAGGGCCTTGCCGTTCGACCAGATCACAGGATGATTGGTCACACCGGGTTCTTGGTGACCGCAAGAAGGTTAGCTCCGGGCACGGTGCTACCAAGGTTCAAGGGAAAGCAGAAGCCCGAATTCAGCGATGAGGATCTTGCCGCCTGGAACCCGGACCACCTGGGTGAACGTGCAGTGAGCGACAAGAAACTTCGCAAGACGGTTCGAAATGCAAACGCAACGGCCAAAGCCCGCCTGGAACAAGACAACTAGTCTCGAAGCTAAACTAAATCAACTGAACAGAAGGTAATCACTTGCGCAAACTTTTCGCAGCGGCACTCATTGTTGTGACCGCATCAATTTCTGGTTGCGCAGCTGGGCCAACAGGTTTAGCCGCAGATTACGCGGCCTTGCCCGAAGTTTGCGCGAAGTACACCACGGGTGAAGCTTCGGCCTCAATCAACGCAACCGGTGACTTCGGCAGCAAACCAACCGTCACCTTCACCTCACCGCTAACCACTAACGAGATCGAAACCAAGGTTTTGATTGAGGGAAGCGGCCCGGCATTCAAGGGTGGCGCTCAGGTCAAGTTTGAATACGTTGCCTTTAACGCAGCCAACGGAAATGAGTTCGCTTCATCAAAGTTTGATGGAACCGATGCGGTCGCTCAGTTCTTCACAACCGGGCAGAGACTCGACTTTTGCCACGCGCTCTCGGGAGTTAAAGAAGGCTCACGAGTTGCGATTTTGATTCCAGCCCTGATGGCACACGATGCCAAGGGCGATCCAGCCAGCGGCATTACCCCGACCGACAATTTGATTTTCGTTATTGATTTGCAGCGGGTTTACCTTCCAAAGGCGGTAGGCGAGGCCCAGGCTCCGCAGACCGGAATGCCCACCGTCGTTCTAGCGCCATCGGGGCAGCCCGGCGTGCAGATCCCGAAGAGCCAAGCACCCTCAGAACTCAAGATTCTCGACCTAATCAAGGGTCGCGGCGAGACAGTCGAGATCGGCGACAAGGTCACCCTGCACTACAGCGGCTTTCTATGGAGTTCTGGCGCGAAGTTCGACTCATCCTGGGATACCGGAGCACCGGTTCAGTGGGACCTGACCGAGACAGGATTCATCAAAGGTTTCGTTGACGCCTTGGATGGAGCTGTGGTTGGCTCTCAGGTACTTGCGGTCATTCCACCGAGCGCCGGCTATGGAGATCAGGCTTCAGACTCGATTCCAGCCAATTCGACGTTGGTTTTCGTGATAGACATTTTGGGTGTAGACAAAGCATCAAAAAACTAGGGGGAGCAGATGAGCGAAGCAGATGAGTGGGAGCAAGACCCAGAAGATCCTGCCGAGCGGCTGCTAAATCTAACCCTGGCTCTCATCTCGACAAACATCGGTATGACCAAAGCAGAGCTCTACGTTGCGATTCGCGACTACCGCAATCACCTGGCAGCCGGTGGTTCAGTCGATGCTCTCAATAGAAAGTTCGAACGCGACAAGAAAGCGCTGTTGAAGAGCGGAATCAAGCTCGAGACCCGCATTTTGCCGTCCGACATGGATGACAACCAAGAGTCGCGCTACATAATCGAACCGGCCGGTTTTCGTTGGCCGGAAGATGTGAAACTAAGCGCCAAGCAACTGCAGCTGCTGCAGCTCGCGGCATCGGTTTGGCGCCAGGCATCACTATCGAGCGATGCGGCGAGAGGGCTTGACCGATTGCGCGCTTTCGGCACTGCTTCACCAAGTTCAGACATTATTGCGTTCGCGCCTCGCATCAAGACTCACTCACGCGCCTTCGCGCCCTTAACCAGAGCGGTAACCGAGAACAAGCAGGTTACTTTTTCTTACCGTCGGCCAGATCAAGATGAACCCGAGACCCGAACTCTGCAACCCTGGCGAATCTCTCATATCGAGAACCAATGGCTGGTGCAGGGCTTCGATGTCGTTCGTGGCGAAATGCGAAACTTTTTGCTCAAACGAATTGTCTCGGATGTAAAGCTTTCGGAAGTCGAGTTCGATGCACCCACCCAGCAGCAAATCGACGAGCTTCAATCGCAACTCGATGCTCACATCTCCGGCAACCTAGCGATTCTGCGGGTTCAGCGAGATTCCTCGGCATGGTTTCACTTTGACATGAACGCCAGCGACGATAGCGAAATACAAGAGCTGCGCATTCACTACATGGATCTGGCGTTGCTCGCCGACGAACTTCGCGACTATGCGGGCGACTTCGAGGTGCTCGAGCCTAAATCGCTCAACGAAGCGATACGTCTCGGATTCGAAAAGGTGGCCACAGCTCATGAGTAATAAAAACAACCCAGACGCATTCGACCGCTTCAACCTCATTTTGCCGCTGATCGGCTATTTGATGCGAAATGACGATGTGATGATTTCAGACGTCGCGGCCCACTTTAAAGTCTCCGAGTCGCTGATTAGAGATTCCCTCAAAGCGCTAAATTCAGTCGCAGTCATGGACAAATCAGAACATGAGCACGGCTACTACCTCTTTGATGTCGATAAGTTGGACGACGAAGGCATCATTTCGCGTTTGGAAGCACGCGGAATTGAAGAGGCACCAAAACTCTCTGCCCGACAGGCCTCAGCTTTGGCTTCTGGACTCAGCATTCTTGCCACCCTTCCAGAGTTCTCTAGCGAGAGCGAAATCGCAGAACTGCTCGACATTATTGCGCGCGGAAGCACCGACAGCAGGCCCGCTGCAATTCACTACAAGCCGGGCGCAATCGACTCAGACGTCGCAGTTATTCGCTCGGCCATGTTCAACCGTCATCGCATCGAGTGTGTCTACCGAAACATCCGTGGCGAAACCAGCACCAGACAAATCGACCCGGTGCGGCTCGATCTTCGCGGAAACATTTGGTTTCTGCGCGGTTACTGCCTGATTCACAACGAGTTGAGAACCTTCAGGCTCGATCACATGGGTTCGGCAATCGAGCTCGAAACTGAAATCTGCGAAGAAGCCAAGAACATTCAAGATATCGAAGAGGCCGAATATCTCAGCAGCGAGACCGACGTCACAGTAACCGTCGAAGTCACCCCTGAGGCATATTCGCTGCTCGGCGACTTCGCTGCTGAGAACATTCGAGAGAACTCAAAAACCAACATCATCACCGCCGACATCAAAATCGGTTACCTGCCATACCTGGGCAAGGTCATTTCAAGTTACGGTGGGGCAGCGCGGGTTCTAGAGCCAGCTAACGCTCGACAGGCCGTGCGCGATTATGCGCTGACCGCTCTCGGTCGCGACCCTGAGAACTTGCCAGAGGCCGAGTAATGGACGGCTTGGCGCTTGCCACAATTTGGATCTCGCTGGGAGTGGGCTCTGCTGTTTACCTTGGTTACCTGGGCTACAGACTTTTCAAGAAAGCTAAGTCTGCCTATGAGGTCAGCAAGCCCCTGATTGCCAAAGCAACCGCCCTGGCCGATGCGGTGAACACAAAGGCAACCTACGAACGCCCAAATGACAATCTGCTGGATGACGTGAATGTGCACCTGATTGAGCGGGCAAAACTGGTGAAATCCAGAGAACTGGCTGCCGAGCGCAGACAGCGTAGGCTTATAGCCAGACTAGAAACCATTGAAAATCAAGAGAGCGAGCTCAAAAATGGCAGGACTTAGAGGTTGGGAATGGCTAATCATCCTGGCTATCGTTTTGTTGCTTTGGGGTGCACCGAAGCTACCCGGGCTAGCAAAGAGCATGGGTGAGTCGATTCGACTATTTCGCAAAGAGATGAAGCCTGGCGACGCCAAGAACGCGCAAAAGCCTGCAGAAAATGAGCAAGGCGAAAAGCCTTCTGAAAAATAGTGGCTGCACGAAAAAACCCTGAGGGAAAAATGCCCTTCAGGGGCCACCTGATAGAACTTCGAAAGCGCCTGTCGTGGTCTGCGTTATTCATCTTGGCTGGCGCAGTCGGCAGTTGGTTTCTTTTTGATCCCATTTTTGCCCTTCTGCAACAGCCAATCATTGATCTCGCAAAAGAAGAGAATCTGAACGCTTCGGTCAATTTCGGCACCGTTATGGGCGCACTTGACCTGCGAATTCAGGTTTCAATTTTCCTCGGCGTTTTCGTTTCGAGCCCTGTCTGGCTTTACCAACTTTGGGCTTTCATAACGCCAGCGCTTAAGCGCCGCGAAAAGAAATTCACCCTGTTCTTTCTCTTCACCGCTGTTCCCATGTTCTTGGCCGGTTGTGCGATGGCTTGGGTGGCATTCCCGACATTTGTCAGAACCTTGCTCGGATTCACACCGAGCGGCAGCGCCAACGTCATCAGCGCGAGCGAATACGTGCTTTTTGCTTTGAGAATTCTTTTGGTTTTCGGAATCGCTTTTGTCATGCCGGTGGTGCTGGTGCTTCTTAATTTCATCGGGGTCTTGAGCGCGAAGAGCATCATCAAGTCTTGGCGAGTTGCCATTCTGGTGATCGCTTTGGTAGCTGCGCTGGCGACTCCAACTGCCGACCCGATGTCGATGCTGCTTGTCATGGTTCCGCTGATTCTGCTGTACATGGTTTCTGCGCTCATCGCGTGGCTGCACGATCGCTTCAAGTCGAAACGCGCTGCCACAACTGAACCGGTTGACTAGTGGAGCAGCTGAGCCCGGCCGAACGCTTTGCCAAGGCGAAGGCGAGCAAGCAGCCGCGCACACTTCAGAGTTTTCTAGACGGCATTGCCTTTGGGCTCGATGATTTTCAGGTAGAAGCCTGCAACGCGCTGGCAGCCGGCAGCGGCGTTCTCGTGGCCGCGCCAACCGGCGCTGGCAAGACCATCGTCGGCGAGTTTGCGATTCACCTGGCCATAGAAACTAACCAAAAGGTTTTCTACACCACACCGATTAAGGCTCTGAGCAATCAAAAGTATCTAGAGCTGCTGGCCAAGTATGGGGCTGACCGAGTTGGCCTGCTAACCGGTGATACAAACCAGAATGCCGATGCCCAGATTGTCGTGATGACGACCGAAGTGCTTCGAAACATGATCTATGCCAACAGCAACAACCTGATTTCTCTCGGCTTTGTTGTCATGGATGAGGTGCACTACCTAGCCGACCGGTTTAGGGGAGCGGTGTGGGAAGAAGTGATTCTGCACCTTCCGAAAGACGTAAAAATTGTTTCGCTTAGCGCAACGGTTTCAAACGCAGAAGAGTTTGGGGCGTGGCTCGACGAGGTTCGCGGCGACACCAAGGTCATAGTCAGCGAGCATCGCCCGGTGCCGCTAACCCAACATGTGCTCTTTGGCTCCGAGCTCATGAACCTCTTCGAAGAGTCGAAGGGTTCGGTTCGCGTGAACCCAGAGCTTGCCCAGAAGCACGCACAGAAACTTCGCCAACCTGTCAATCGTGCTGGGCGCGGAAGGTCAGGTTACGGCGGAGGTCAACGCAACCAGGCGCTGATTCAAAAGCTATCTAAGCCAGACATCGTCGAGGTTCTCGACGAGAACGACATGCTGCCGGCTATCTTCTTCATCTTCTCGAGAGCAGGTTGCGAGGCTGCGGTGAAGGCGTGTCAGAACTCATCCGTGCGACTCACCACCACCGAAGAGAAGCAAGAGATCAGGCGCGTTGCCGAAGAGAAGTGCTACAACATCGCCGACGAAGATCTCGACACCCTCGGCTATTTCGAGTGGCTGTCGGCACTCGAGCGGGGAGTGGCGGCGCACCACGCCGGCATGCTGCCAGCATTCAAAGAAGTGGTCGAAGAACTGTTTCTAAGAAAACTCGTTAGGGTCGTCTTCGCTACCGAGACACTGTCACTCGGCATAAACATGCCGGCCAGAACCGTCGTGCTCGATCGCCTCGATAAGTTCAACGGCGAGGGTCGCGTGCAAATAACTCCCGGCGAATACACCCAGTACACAGGTCGCGCAGGCAGGCGAGGTATCGATACCGAGGGTCACTCGGTCATTCAGTGGGCGGCCAACCTAGATCCCAACTCGGTAGCCGGACTAGCCAGCAAACGAACCTATCCGCTGGTGAGTGCGTTCAGGCCTACCCACAACATGGCAGTAAACCTGATTGAAGCCTTCGGCAGAAATCGTGCCCGAGAAGTTCTCGAACTCTCATTCGCTCAGTTTCAAGCAGACAGATCTGTGGTCGGTCTGGCCAAGGGTCTTCGCGAGAAACAGGTTTCTGTCGACGGCTACGCAAAATCGATGAGCTGTCACCTCGGAGACTTCATGAGTTACGCGTCGATGAGGCGCGAGATAAGCGATATCGAACGCGAGCTGGCATCGAACAGAACCAGAGCCGAACGCGGCAAAGATATTCGCGCGTCAAAAAGCCGAAACGAAAAAGAACGTCACCTGCAGAAACTCAAGGCAGACATCAAACACCACGCCTGTCACAGCTGCAACGAAAGAGAAGCACACGCGCGCTGGGCAGAACGCTACTTCAAACTTAAACGTGAGCTCGATTCCGCGCTATCCCAGATAGAAGGTCGCACTAATCAGGTGGCCCGCACCTTTGACAAACTCTGCGAGCTCTTGGCCGACCTTGAATACATCGAGTTCGAGGGTGACGATGCTTCGGTGCTCGAAAGCGGTAAGACCCTCGCGCGCATCTATGGTGAACGCGATTTGCTGATATCTGAATGTTTGCGTCACTCGGTCTGGCAGGGCATAGACGCGCCCTCGCTTGCCGCCCTCGCCGCCGCTCTGGTTTACGAAGCGCGCCGAGACGAAGAGTTTGAAAGCCGCATGCCGAAGGGCAACTTTGTCGATTACGCCGAGAAGACCGTCGACATGTGGTGGCAACTCGAAGCGCTATCGAAGAAATACAAACTGCCGGGCACCGAACCGCTCGACTTTGCCATTAGCTTTGCCTTCTATCGCTGGGCCTCCGGTGCCCGCCTAGACACCGTGCTCGACCTTGCCGATCTTCTGGCCGGAGACTTCATTCGCTGGTCGAAACAGGTCATTGATCTTCTCGACCAGATTGCTCAAACCGGTGACACGAAGCTGGCAGAAGTTGCCAAGCAGGCCGTTGATTCTGTCAAACGCGGAATCGTCGCATACAGCTACTACGGCTAGCAAATAGGCTTTTGACGTGACAAATTCTCGGTGGCGTTTACCTCTCGCAGTCCTTTTCGGTGTCTCGGGTGGCTTGCTGTCATCGGTGGCCTACCCGTCGAACTCGATTTGGATCGCGATCGTTCCAGCGGTCGCGCTAATTCTCTACGCAATATCAAGCGTCAAGCCAAGCCAATCGCTGCTGGTTGGCTTCTTCGCTGGGGTGGCGTTCTATGCCTCGCAGATCCCATGGATGACGGTTTATCTCGGTCCGGTTCCTTGGTTAGCCCTGTCGATCCTAGAGGGCGTGATTTTTGCTCTGGGCAGTTGGTTAATTACTCTTTCACTGACCGCCGCAAAGCACTGGCGCGCAACTTTTTTCACGAACCTCAATGTTGCAATGCTGGTTGCCTCACTCTGGACCGCTCGTGAGTGGGTAGCGATTAGCTTTCCCTACGGCGGGTTTCCGTGGTCTCGGGTTGCGCTTTCACAGTCGAATTCACCACTGGCACCGTGGGTCTTCTGGGGCGGAAATTCGCTGCTCACTTTTGTGCTGGTGTTGGTGGCCGCGCTTCTGGTCTTTGGCTATCGCGACCTCGCAATCAAACGCTGGAACAAAGCAGCAAGCGCGATTGCTCTGATTCTCGTGTTTGTTATCCCGGTGGTGACACCGCTCGACAATCGTGCCGAGGTTGGCACGCTCGATGTAGCAGCGGTTCAAGGAAACGCCAAGGCCGGCCTCTTGGTGTTCGAGCCGCTCGGCAAGATCTTGCAGAACCACCTAGACGCAAGCGCGCCGCTGCTAGCAGATGCATCGAAACCCGAACTCGTGGTGTGGCCCGAGAATGCCGCAGATAAAAACCCACAGATTCACCCCGATGCCAAGCTCGCGATATCAAGTTTTGTCGATCAGGTTGATGCACCACTCATGCTCGGCACAATCACCGAGCGTGACGAACAAATTTTCAACTCGTCGCTCCTGTGGTTGCCAACCACGGGCGAAGCAGACTTTTATGACAAGAAACGTCCGGTTGCCTTCGGAGAGTATGTTCCAGATCGCGATTTCTACCGAATGCTCGCGCCAGATCTAATCGATTTGATTCCGCGTGGTTACACCTTCGGAACCAAAGACGGAATCTTCTTGGTCAAAGATCAAAAGATTGGCACCATGATTTGTTTCGAGGTTGCAGTCGATGATATTTCTCGAGACCTGGTTACCCAGGGAGCGACAATCTTGATTGCCCAGACCAACAACGCCGATTTCGGCAGAACCAACCAGTCCGAACAGCAGATGTCGATCGCAAGGCTTCGAGCAATCGAAACCGGGCGGGCCATGGTTCACATCAGCACTGTCGGCACCTCGGCCATCATTCTTCCCGACGGCACCATAACCGAGCAGTTGCCAACCTATACCGCCGACATAATGCGCCAAGAGCTGCCGCTGCGCACTTCAACAACACCGGCGATGATGTTTGGAGCAACTTTCGAACTGGCGAACAACTTTGCCGCACTTGGAATCATTGTCTTTAGCCTCGCGTCGCGATTTAGAAAACGGCGAGGCACCGAATGAGCAAGACCCTGGTAATCATGCCGACATACAACGAAAGCATGAACATCATGCATTCGATCGAAGAGTTGTTCAAATTCAACCCCGACGTGCACCTGCTCGTGGTCGACGACAATAGTCCCGACGGCACAGCCGAAATAGTCGAAACGGCCAAGTCAGACTTCGGCGGAAAACTCTTCTTGCTTTCGCGACCCGGCAAAGCGGGGCTTGGGCCCGCCTATCTCGCAGGGTTCGCTTGGGCGTTCGAACGCGACTACATCCGTGTGGTTGAAATGGATGCCGACGGCAGTCACCGTGCGTCTGACCTACCTGCGCTTCTAGCTCAAGAAGACTTTGACCTCGTGATCGGATCTCGCTGGATTAGCGGGGGAGAGGTGGTCAACTGGCCAATTGTGCGAGAGCTCATTTCGCGTTTCGGAAACCTCTACACGCGAACTTTGTTGAACACAAAAGTTCGAGACATGACCGCAGGGTTTCGCGTTTACAAAACCGAATTGCTGCGAAGACTGCCACTCGAGAAAATTGCATCGCAGGGATACTCGTTTCAAGTCGAAATGGCTTACCGAAGCATTGAGCTCGGCGCAAAGGTGACTGAAGTGCCAATTGTTTTTGTCGAGCGCGAGTATGGCGCGTCGAAAATGAACACAGCCATAGTGCTCGAAGCGCTATGGCTGGTCACCAGGTGGGGAGTGGCCCGCCTGCTGGGTAAGAAACTCTAGAGTTCTACTTTTCCAAGTGCGCGACGCGCCTTGATGTAAGCGATTCTTTCTTTCAAAATTTCTTCTAATTCTTCTGTTGAGCGTCGCTCTAGCAACATTTCGTAGTGGCTTCTGCCAGGTCTGGTGCTTGAGATCTCAATTTCGACGTGCTTGCCGTCGGTCACCAGAGCGGCGAGGTGTGAGCATTGACGGCACTGCCAGGTTTCCGGAAGTTCGGCTTCGGCGGCAAAAACAATCTCGGTCACGTGACCGTCTCCGCAAATGAAAGTCTGGCGACTTCTGGCAGCCAAATTTACGTTGGCCTCGTTCTCAAGACTCTGAGAACCTAGTCGCATGCCGCGCATGGTTTGCTCTGACACTTTTCCTCCTGGATGCGGCCGATTGTTGACCGAACTGATTAAACCCAAGAGACGGGTGGTTTATTCCGCGAGCGCGGCGACTATCAGGTCGATTCGATCGCTAACGATTCCGTTAGCCCCGCGAGCGCGCAACTCGAGAGCTTGCTTCGGTTCGTTGATTGTCCAGTAGTGAAGTTCGACGCCGTTTCGCTTGACTGCGGCAATGAAGCTTTCGGAGTCGAATCGCAGTGGCCCTCGGGAGACGGGTATTTGCATGGCGTCTAACCCTCGAAGTGCTCGTCTCAGAAGCGTTTGCGAGCCCAATTTGTGAGCCAGCCAGGCGGCGAGCAAGCGCTCTGCCGAAGACGAAGTGGCTACCCCTTGCAGAAGCCGTACCGCAGCCGACCGGCGCCGTTCGCTGAAACTCGAGATCAGAACTCTATCCGCGGCCCGGTTCTGCTCGATGGCACGAACGGTTGGCACGATGGCATCGCTCGATTTGATGTCGATGTTTACCCTGGCCTGCGGAAATCGCTTCAAAAGGGCATCCAGAGACATCAGGTGGCCTCCGTGTCGCAGCTGTATGGCTGATAGCGCTTGCCAGTCGAGTTCGGCTACCTTCGCCGGGTTACCGGCCACTCGCACCATGTCTTGGTCGTGGCAGACGACTGAGAGGCCATCGCGACTAGCCCGCACATCGACCTCGAGGTAGGTTGCGCCGGCTTCGAGTGCCCGCGCGAAAGCCGGTTCGGTGTTTTCATCGATGGGTTGCTGCTCTGAGCCAACGGTTAGACCGCGATGAGCCAAAAATCTGAAGGCCACGGGGGATAGGTAGGGCTTGGCCACGACGTTCTCCCTTTCGTTTCTGCTCATCTAGGCTAGGGTAATGCTCCGCTCGATGACTCGCCTAATGCTTGGCCTGTTCATCTACGGTTTAGCGCTGGCAATGGTCATCAAGGCAGAAATTGGCGTTCCGCCCTGGGATGTCTTCGCCCAGGGCATCTCAAAGACTTTCAGCATGACCTACGGGCAGGCGAGCATCGTGGTTTCGCTCATCGTGCTGATGGCCTGGATTCCACTCAAGGTGAAGCCTGGCGTGGGTTCGATCCTGAACGCCATCTGCATTGGCCTTTTCGCAGACCTCTGGATGCCCTACGTGCCGACTTTTGACAGTTACTTGGCCAACTTGGCGATGTTCCTGCTCGGAATGGCCACTGTGGCCTTCGCTACGGGCATGTACATCACCGCCAACCTCGGCAGCGGGCCGAGAGACGGGCTGATGCTCGGCACCCAGAGGGTTCTGAAGTGGCCGCTCTGGGCAGTTCGAACCATGTATGAGGGCACAGTGCTAACGATTGGCTGGATCATGGGCGGTCAGGTGCGCGAGGGAACTCTGATTTTCGCCATCTGCATCGGCTACCTGATGCAAGCCTCGCTCAAGTTCTTCAAGTATCAGCGATAGCCATGCAACCGGGTCAACACCGCGAAACCGCCAGGGTGCTGCTGCTAGACGCCCAGAATCGCGTTTTTCTGCTGCAAACCCACTTTGACCCCGAAGTACAGCTGCCGCCGCGCTGGATTACCCCTGGCGGCGGAATCGACCACGGTGAGACGCCACGGCAGGCCGCCAAGCGCGAATTATTCGAGGAAACCGGCCTGAGCGTCTCAGAAGACGATTTGGGCGTGCAGATCTGGCGTCAGGAAGGCGTTTGGCACTGGGGCGACAATGTGAACTCGCACAGCTACGTTGATTACTTTTTTGCGCTCAAAGTCGAATCATTCGAACTGAACGATTCAGCCTGGACCGACGACGAACGCCGCGACATTCTGCAAACTCGTTGGTTCGCAATCGAAGAACTCGTTGCAAGCGACGAATCGGTGGGGCCGCACGGATTGGTCGATTTTCTCAGGAACTGGCTCGCCTGAGTCTCAGCCCTTTCGCCGATAATGAACATTATGTCAAGTAGCGAATATTTGGCCCTCAGGAGCGCTTCCCCGCTGGCTCACTGGTTCTGAGAGGCTTCGGTCCAGGCAGCTACCTTGCTGGCTGCCGCACCCGAGTCGAGCGATTCGAAGGCTCGAAGCAATTGTCGTTCGAATTCTTCCTCTAGCGATTTCTGGCTGTCGATCTGCTTCTTCGACAATTCGTAGGCCACCAGGCCGCCAGCCACGTTTAAGGCAACTATCTCGCGCACTGCACGGATAGCCTCGCTGCCCGGTTCATGGAAAAGCCGTTTAGCCACTTCGGCGTTGGTCTGGGCATCGCCACCGATCAGGCTCGCCAGTTCGATGCGCTCGAGGCCCAATTTCAGCGGATTCAGCTCAAATTTGCGAACCTCTCCCCCTTGAACCAGCCAAATATCACTCAAACCGGTGGTGGTGAGCTCGTCGAGCCCGTCTGAACCCCTGAAAACCAGTGCATTTCGCCCGCGAGAGGCCATCTCAGCCGCCATCAGAGGCGCAATTGTGCGGTCGGCTACCCCGAGCGAGGTGGCAATTGGCTGAGCGGGGTTGGCCAGCGGGCCCAAAAAGTTGAAAGTGGTCGGAACGCCCAGAGCCTTGCGCGCGGGCGCTACGTGCCTCATCGCGGGGTGAAAGACGGGGGCAAAGAAAAAGGTAATGCCAACGGCCTTGTAAACCTCGGCAACTCGTTGAGGTGACAAATCCAGTCGAATTCCGAGCACCTCGAGCATCTCGGCCGAACCGGTCTTGCCAGAGGCCGATCGGCTGCCGTGCTTCATGACCCCTACCCCGGCTGCGGCAGCGACAATCGAAGCCATGGTCGAAATGTTCACGGTGCCAACCATGTCGCCGCCGGTGCCAACAATGTCGAGTGCGTCTGAACCGGTGTCGAGCAAAACGCAACGTCGCAGCATCACATCGACTAACCCCGAGAGCTCTTCGACGCTCTCACCCTTACTGCGAAGTGCCATCATGAATGCGCCAATCTCGGCCTCGGATGAATCGCCATCCATGATTTGAGACATTGCCCAATCTGCTTCATCGCGAGAAAGATCTTGCTTCGCGATAAGCGTTGCCAAAATATTTGGCCAACTCGTTGATTGGGTCATGCGTGCAAGTTTATTGCCGAAAAACCCCGTGAATTCGCCACAAATAGCCTGATTTCGAAGAGGCGTGGGTTAGCATTAATCCATGTCTACTGCGACTTTTTCTTCGCCAACAATCAATCGCCCAAGTGCAACCTCTGTGGGCACAATTGTCTGGCTCGGCAGCGAGGTCATGTTCTTCGCAGCCCTGTTCGCAATGTATTTCAGCCTCCGCGCTAACTCCCCTGCCATGTGGGAAGAAGGAACTTCGCACCTTAATGTTCCGTTTGCGCTGGTCAACACTTTGATTCTTGTGGCATCCTCATTCACAGCTCAGTTCGGCGTGTTTGCTGCCGAGCGCATGCAGCCTAGAGCCACCGGATGGGCACCTACCAAGTGGGGTGTCGTCGAGTGGTTCATGCTCTCCTACGTTCTCGGCGCTATCTTCGTGGCCGGCCAGGTTTGGGAGTACGCAGTACTGATGTCTGATGGCGTTTCGCTCAGTTCAGACTCATACGGAAGCGCTTTCTACATCACCACCGGATTCCACGCCCTGCACGTGACCGGTGGGCTAATTGCCTTCTTGATGATCATCGGTCGCACGTTCGCCGCCAAGAAGTTCGGTCACTACGAGGCCACCGGAGCAATTGTCGTCTCCTACTACTGGCACTTCGTTGACGTGGTCTGGATCGGTCTTTTCCTAATCATTTACGTTCTGAAATAAACAAGTTGGAGCAAACGAGCAACCGAATGAGAAAAACTCTGAAGAACTCACGCCGCAGCCCGCTAGCCGCAATCTTTGTGATCGCTGCCGGTCTAATACTCAGCGGAGGCAGCTACGCGCTTGCAACAAATGCGGTTGAAGTAACCACCGCGAAGACCGCGATCTCGGCTCAGGAGCAGATCAAAGAGGGCGAAAAACTCTTCTTGGCTAACTGCGCAACCTGCCACGGTGTGAACGGTGTCGGAACCAAGGCTGGCCCAACCGTCATTGGTGTCGGAGCAGCTTCGGCAGACTTCCAAGTTTCAAGCGGTCGCATGCCCGGCCAGGCCAGTGGTCCTCAGATGCCACCGAAGCCAGTGCAATTCACCGAAGAGCAAATCGCTGCAATCGCAGCCTACGTCGGTTCGCTTGGCGTTGGCCCGGAGATTCCAACCGCAGACATGCTCGAAGCAAACGGCGACACCGCGCGCGGTGGCGAACTTTTCAGAATCAACTGTGCGATGTGTCACAACGCCGCGGGTGCCGGTGGTGCACTAACCGAAGGCAAGTGGGCTCCGAGCCTCGATGGCGTCTCGGCTCTGCACGTCTACGAAGCCATGCTGACTGGGCCGCAGAACATGCCCGTTTTCAATGACGCCAACCTGACTCCGTCTGACAAAAAAGACATCATCACCTACTTGAACTACATCGAGACCAATCCATCGGCCGGTGGCTACGAACTTGCCGGACTCGGACCGGTAGCCGAAGGACTATTCCTCTGGATCTTCGGGTTTGGTCTGATAATCCTCATCACAATGTGGCTTGGCGCCAAGTCAAATTAGTTTTTATCAAAAGGGAGCAGTTAATTGAGCGAAAAGGCTAAATCAGCCAAAGAGCACAAGTACGAAGCGGGCTTGGCCGTGATTTCACCTGACAAGGTGAAAGACCCTGGGCTAGAGCCGCACCGCGTGCGAATGACCGACAAAAGCGAGTCGCACGAAAAGAGTGCTAATCGCCAGGTCGCTGCTCTATTCTTGCTCTCTGCATTTGGCAGCGTTTTCTCAATTTGGGCTTACTTCGCCTTCCCGATTACAGAAGATCTCAGCACTGTTCGAGCTAACAACCTGTGGCTTGGCTTGGGCATCACCCTCGGTCTTCTCGGCATCGGCATCGGTGCAGTGCACTGGGCCAAGACCCTGATGCCAGACGCAGAAGTAACTGAAGAACGTCACCAGACCCGCGGCAGCGAAGAGACTCGTGCCCGTGCAATCGAAATCATCAAGTTGGCAGACCAGGAGTCTGGCTTCTCTCGCCGCAAGCTCATTCGTCGCTCGATGTACGGTGCGCTAGCGCTGTTTCCTCTTCCGGCAATATTCTTTTTCGGCGATCTGGGCCCGAACCCTGGTGACAGTCTTCGTCACACCATGTGGAAGAAGGGCACCCGCCTAGCTAAAGATCCAGACGGCACGCCGATTAAGGCCAGTGACGTAACGCTCGGTTCGATCTTCCACGTTATCCCTGCTGGTCTCGCAGAATTGCACCACGACAAACTCAATGAGAAGGCAAAAGCGGCGGTCATTCTTGTTCGCGTAAACCCTTCGGAGTTAATCGAAACAGAAGAGCGCAAGAGCTGGTCTTACGACGGCATTGTTGCTTACAGCAAGATTTGCACCCACGTTGGTTGCCCGGTTGCGCTATACGAGCAGCAGACTCACCACTTGCTCTGCCCATGCCACCAGTCAACATTCGACTTGGTCGATGGCTGCAAGGTTATCTTTGGTCCGGCAGCACGACCACTTCCCCAGTTGCCAATCGCGGTTGACGCCGAGGGCTATCTAATCGCGCAGAGCGACTTCAACGAACCTGTCGGCCCTAGCTTCTGGGAGCGCTAAAGATGAGCAATACTTCAACCAAAGAAAAGCCAACATTTCTCGCTGGCCGCGCTAACTATCTAGACGAGCGCTTGGGCGTCGCCGGAATCCTGAAGGAATTCGGCCGCAAGGTTTTTCCTGACCACTGGTCTTTCATGCTCGGCGAAGTTGCGATGTACAGCTTCGTGGTGCTCGTAATCTCCGGAACATTCCTAACCTTCTTCTTTCAGCCATCAATGGCTGAGGTTGTTTACGACGGTGTTTATGGCCCGCTAAAGGGCGCAGAGATGTCAATCGCCTACGCGTCATCACTCGACATCTCATTTGAGATTCGCGGTGGCATGCTAATGCGGCAGGTGCACCACTGGTCTGCGCTCTTGTTCGTGGCAGCAGCTGGTCTGCACATGCTTCGCGTGTTCTTCACCGGAGCATTCCGCAAGCCGCGTGAAATTAACTGGCTGGTTGGTTTCTTCCTATTCGTTCTAGCAATGGCTGGTGGCTTCACCGGATACTCGCTACCTGACGACCTACTATCTGGCAACGGTTTGCGAATCATCGATGGCATGCTGAAGGGTGTTCCGTTCGTCGGAAGCTACGTTTCTTCACTGCTATTCGGTGGAGAATTCCCAGGCCACGACATCGTCGCAAGACTTTACAGCTTGCACATCATGATCATCCCGGCTCTGATTATCTTGCTTCTGGCAGTTCACCTCTTCATGGTGGTCATCCACAAGCACACCCACTACTCAGGACCTGGCCGCAAAGACACCAACGTTGTTGGCTACCCACTAGCTCCTGTTTACGTGGCTAAGGCCGGTGGCTTCTTCTTCATCGTGTTCGGTGTCATCATGCTGATCTCGGCAACCTTCACCATCAACCCGATTTGGAACTACGGAGCTTACGACCCCTCCCCTGTATCTGCCGGAACTCAGCCCGACTGGTACATCGGTTGGCTCGATGGCGCCTTGCGTTTGGCGCCTTCGCACTGGGAAATCGTGGCACTCGGTGGAACCTGGTCATTCAACATCCTGGTTCCGCTCGTCATAAGCCTCGTCTTCTTGGCTGTCGTTGCGGCGTACCCATTCATTGAGAAGTGGGTTACCGGCGACGACCGCGAACACCACGTTCTAGACCGACCAAGAAACGCTCCGGTTCGCACTGCTATTGGAGTAGCTGGAGTGACCTTCTATGCGGTGCTCTGGGCTGGTGCAGCGACAGACCTGATTGCAACACACTTCATGGTTTCGCTGAACCACGTGCTGCTCACGATGCAGATTCTGCTTCTCGTTGGCCCTGTGCTGGCCTTCTGGGTGACCAAGCGAATCGCTCTCGCCTTGCAGCGCAAAGACCGCGAGATCGTTCTTCACGGTCGCGAATCTGGACGCATCGTTCGTTTGCCGCACGGTGAATTCCTCGAGGTGCACGAACCGCTCGACAAGTACGAGATGTACAAGTTGGTTGACTTCAAGGGTTACGTTCCGACGCTCGCCCGACCAAACGCCGACGGCAAGATCACCGTGTCGGCGCGAATTCGTGCGTCGCTGTCAAAGTTCTACTTCCAGGATCGGGTTGCACCGGTAACCCAGCTTGAACTGGATGAAGCCAACCACGACCACGCAGCCGAGTTGCAGCAAGCACCTGCGCAGAAGCCGATGAAGGCACTTGCTGGCACAAAGAAGTCAGCAGCGAAGAAACCTGCAGCTAAGAAGCCAGTTGCCAAAAAGGCTGCAGCCAAAACTGCAGTCGCGAAGAAGACGGTCAAGAAGGTTGCGGCTAAACCTGCTGCAAAGAAACCAGCGACCAAGAAGGCAACTCCAAAAAAGAAGTAGTCAGCTATCGAGAAAAGCCCCGCAGAGATGCGGGGTTTTCTTGTTTCCTGACGACGTGATTTAGAATGATTGCATGCGAGAACTCGACGGCATTGGGCACCATGGTTCGGCTTATGCCAACAACCTGTCGGCCGAGCAAACTGCCGCATACACCGCGGCCTTCTCTGCGATAACCGAGCAATTCAAACAAGCTCAACTCGCCGGCCTGAGTGTCTCTAGTGATGTCGTTCAGCAGCTGGTGCAGCAGCACTACGAGTTTTGCCTTCAGTTCTGGACTCCAAGCAAAGCAGCTTACAAAACCCTGGCTCAGGGCTACCTACTGCCATCCCCGTATCGTGATTCATACGAAGCCGTGAACCCTGGACTAGCTAAATTTCACCACGACGCAATTGTGATCTGGGCAGACGCAAACCTCGACTAACCGTTGACCACTCTCAGAAAAAGAATCGGCCCACCTTTTCAGGTGAACCGATTTCTTGAATCAATAAAGAACTAGTGTGCGTTAAGCCCGCGGCTGCGCTCAAATACGAAGCCAATCAACGAGATCATGGCGAGTGGGAAGCCGATAAACAACAACCACCAACCGACGGCGAGGGCTGCGAAGCAAATCGCGGCGAAAAGACCTAGGAACAGTGGCCACCAGCTCCATGGAGAGAAGTAGCCAACCTCAAAGTCAGCATCTTCAACCTCGGCATCGAGTCGATCCTCCGGCACACTCCCCTGGCGGTTTCCGGTCATCTGAAGGTAAAACGCCAAGAACGCACACATGATTGCGAGCATCGCGATTGCGGCGCTACCGATTGGCTCAAAACCACCCTGATGCGTGCCGGCATACCAAACCATGTAACCAGCCGCTGCAACCACGTAGAACGCGGTTAGGAACCACATCAAACTTGCGTTGAACTTCATTTGTGCTTAGTCCTTCCGCTTTGGCGCAGCTTTGGCTTCTGGTGCGGCATACTCGGGGTGGTTCAAATCAAATGCCGGCGACTCTGAGCGAACTCGTGGCATCGATGTGAAGTTGTGACGTGGGAACGGTGACTCGGTTGCCCACTCGAGCGAACGGCCGTAGCCCCAAGGATCGTTCAGATTGGTCTTCACTCCGCGCTTGTAGGTGATGTAGATGTTCCACAAGAACGGAAGGATGGAAATCGCGAGGAACGCCGAGCCCACGGTTGACAACAGGTTCATCCAGGCGAAGCCATCTTCTGGCAGGTAGGTGGCGTATCGACGTGGCATGCCGATCACGCCTAGCCAGTGCTGAATCAAGAAGGTTGCGTGGAAACCAACGAACAGCAGCCAGAACTGAATCTTGCCGAGACGCTCGTTGAGCATCTTGCCGGTCATCTTTGGATACCAGAAGTAGATTCCGGCGAACATCGCAAACACGACGGTTCCGAAGACCACGTAGTGGAAGTGCGCTACCACGAAGTAGCTGTCGCTGAGGTGGAAGTCTAGGGTCGGCGAAGCCAGGATGACTCCAGTTAGACCACCGAAGATGAAGGTGGTTAGGAAGCCAAGTGAGTAAAGCATTGGGGTTTCATACGAGATGGACCCCTTCCACATCGTGCCTATCCAGTTGAATATTTTCACACCCGTTGGCACCGCAATCAGCATCGTGGTGAAGGCGAAGAATGGAAGTAGCACTCCACCGGTGACATACATGTGGTGCGCCCACACGGTCATCGAAAGCGCGGCGATTGCGATGGTCGCGAAGACCAGGGTCTTGTAACCAAAGATCGGCTTGCGGCTGAATACCGGGAATATCTCAGAAACGATTCCGAAGAACGGCAGCGCCAAGATGTAAACCTCTGGGTGACCGAAGAACCAGAACAGGTGCTGCCACAACATCGGGCCACCGTTTGCCGGGTCAAAGATGTGTGCGTCGAGACGTCTATCTGCACCGAGCGCGAACAATGCTGCAGCTAGCGGCGGGAAGCACATGATGACAAGAATCGAGGTGACCAAAGTGTTCCAGGTGAAGAT
>Ga0214163_1000270_pt1 | contig 24407 bp, 15 predicted proteins | sample LakMenepilimnion_2_FD_153001 | JGI IMG/M metagenome (GOLD analysis project Ga0214163, IMG submission 153001) | Freshwater microbial communities from Lake Mendota, WI - Practice 15JUN2010 epilimnion v4 | ecosystem: Environmental > Aquatic > Freshwater > Lake > Epilimnion/Euphotic zone | place... | reverse complement strand
GGATGAGGGTGGTGACCGCGCAACTGCAACTCTCAACGCGCACGGGACCGCAGTCCCATGCTACGACTTGTGGCTACCGCTTTTGCGTTTGCGGTGACTTGCTATCGGATTGAGATGCTAACTCTTGAAGAGCTAAAATCGCTTCTATCGTCTCATTGGCTTCTCGCTCACTCTCCGGAGAAATCGCCCCTTCTTTGCCACTCGGTGAATCTTTTGCTACGTCGGCAACCCAAGGCATCGACTCAAACATCTCGCCGGGAACAATCCCCGTTAACCCCTGCGTCGCTACCAACAACCCGATGGTACCGATCGAACCAAGCACAAAAACCGTCGCCAGTAAATTCAATGGCATCCCTCGGTGACGTGGCTTTCGGATCCTGCTGCGAACTCGAATCTGCTCCCGATCCGGCAACGGATCCGGATCAGACTTCTCCCCTAATAACCACTGAACATCAAACGCCAACGACGAAGGCTTAGCGGATTCTTTACCAGACTTGGATTCGAATTCGTTTTGCGATGTAATCATGGGAAATTTATCGTTGGAAAATGGATGCGATGGCGTGTTTGAGATTCGCCATACATACGAATTCCAATGGTGTGTCGCAAGTTAAGACAGGCGATCTGGGAAGAGTTCGCAAGATGGCGTAGTGAATCCCCAAAAAACGAAAGATGAGCAAAGTTACTCGTCGCTATCGATCTCTTCAAAAACGACTTGATCGGTCGATCGAGGCGTGGATTGAGGGCTGCCCAATCCCCATTGCTGCATGCGTCTAAGCAATCGCGCCCGGGAAATCCCAAGTGCTTTCGCAGCGGCGGTATTGTTTCGAGGGTGGTCCCGCAAAGCACGCTCAATGAGTTTTCGTTCGTAGGATTCGAGTTCGTCATCAAGCACAATCGGCTCCGGAGGGGATAAGCGTTCGATGTGCGAAGGAAATGTACGCAAGGAAATCGGTAGATGGGTTTCATCTAACAACCGCTCTTGACTCTTGCTTTCCTGCTCCTGAGACCGAGAATCGTCGCTTGAAAGGTTACCGCGCAGCGATTCCCCCTGGCAGCTTTGGATCGATTCGTTGAGGGCTTGATCGAACTCTTCGGCATCAGACGGCCAAGCGTAGGCGAGCAAAGCATCGAGGAAAGCTTGATTCCACCGAAATCCCGGGTGCTTGCGAAGCCACGCTAACAAGAGGCTTTCGATTTCCTCGGTTCTTTGAGCGATGGGTTGCAATTCGATAGTTTGAACGTCGAATGTCGCAATCCAACGCGACCAATGAGGCGAGTTTCGCGAAGCTTGCTCGGATGATACGACGCTTGAAGTTACGATCGCATTCCAGCGTTGTTTGGTTGCGATTTCCGCAAGCGGTTCGCGCAACTCCGGCGCAAGCTGATCGATCAAGTGGATGACAACCTCCGGACTGCGTCCCTGCTTGCGAATATCATCAATCCATTCGCATACGCTTGATAACAAATCTTTATCCATCCATTTGCATTCGATGGTGATCGGTGGATCGCGTCGCACTGAGACCGCTTGTGCCTGAAAACGCTCGTGAAAAATCCATGTCGCAAGTTGGATCGCAGGTGCACCGTGCGGAACAATCAAATGAACAGGATGATTTCCTGAACAAGCCAGCTCGAGTTGTTTGCGAAGGGTACATGTACGCGGCGAATTCCCGTGAAGATACCACCACGACTCCATGCTCGGTTCGGAGTCAAGCAAACTCAGGGCCGGAATCTCTACCCTCTCGCGAAATGTGATATCACGGTATGTATCAAGATCCCCCGCATCGGGTTTTAACATGCATAGCGTGCAACCTTCAGGTGGCATACCAAGGGGAATGAGGGTTCTGATGCATGGCCCTTGCCAGTTGTATACCCCCGACCCGCTCTCTTGGGAGTGTGGCTCTGTAACACTCGAAGCCCCACTCGCAGCCGACCATTCGCTAGGTAACAACTCTTTCACTGCGATATCTTTCACTGTGCGAACATGGTGACTCGATGTGTTCGCAGGGATCGCAAGCCATCGGGCCAAGAGCGTCATCGACGTGGATTCACAGACCGTGTCCGGCTTGCATTCCATCCCCAAAAAACGATCAAGCCCCCGTTCGGTTCCTACCCCACGCTCTGCCCCTTGCGCACCTGATCGGCTACTCGCTTCGTCCCTTCGCACATCCTTGGCCGATGGCTCTGAGGGTGATGAATTGGCGCCAGTTGAATCGCTAAAGGATGCATCCGAAGGGAGCAAATCGATTGGAAGTGATTCCAAGAGTGCGATGAAAGCTTCGTTACCAAAGACGAGTTGTTGGGATTCCGACAAAACCCAGATTGGGAATTCCGATGTGCCGATCAAGCGTGCGATTTGGCGTTTTGGAATGTTACGCTGCGAATCGGAATCCGACATGATGTAGACCTCTAGAGCGATGAATCTGGAGGATTTGTATTCCTAAGATGAAAGGGGTAGGGAAGGTCGGTTTGCTGTGAAAGGATCTTCTGCGGGGTTCGAAATTTCCTGCCAGTTACTGTTTCACAGTTAGTATACTCCTTTTCCTACAAAGAATGCGATCAGGCTTTCCTGCAAAGAAGTCACTTAGACATGGGGAGCGATAACACACTGCACCATGGCTGAAATCAATGCGATGGTCGAAAACAATGCCATGCCGAATGCAATGTGGCAGTTGAATGCAATGTGACCGTCGAAAGCAATTAGTACAATTGGAAAACAGAAATGAGGTACAGTTCTATGACGCAATCAAATTCCGTCCGCAAAACTCTCGCGGCGTGTTGGTTCCTGTTCGGATTCAACTTATGGGCTGGTTTCGTTGGCACCCCTTGCCATGCTGAAGTCCGGTTGGCTACGATCTTCTCGGATCATATGGTCGTTCAACGCGACCGCCCCCTGACCTTCTGGGGATGGGGAACCCCTGGTGAAATGCTCAACGTCCGACTGGGTCAACAAGCAGGGCAAACCCAAGTCGCTGCCGACGGATCGTGGGCTTGCACACTCGCCGCTCTACCAATGTCCCGCGACGGATTGGAGCTTGTTGTTTCAGCAAGCAACGAGATTCGGATCCGGGATGTATTGGTAGGTGACGTGTGGCTCTGCAGCGGTCAATCGAATATGGAGTGGGGACTCGGTGGCTGCGATGCACCAGAAGATATCGCGCAATCGAATGAACCGATGATTCGCCATTTTGGTGTCGAAATGAATTTCGCCCATACCCCAAAGCTCGATGTACGAGGACGTTGGTCTGTTGCCACTCCACAGTCGACTCCCGGCTTTACCGCAGTGGGATATTACTTTGCCAAGCGTGTGCATATGGAGACCGGAGTGCCGATCGGAATCGTTCGATCTAGCGTAGGTGGAACAAACATCGAATGCTGGATGGCGCAAGAGACGTTGATGAATACCCCCGCTTTGGAACCTTACGCTCGAATGATGCGTGAATCTCTCGCGCAGTATCAAAAGGATTTAGCAACCGTGATTCCAGAGGTCGAAAAGTGGACGCTCGAAGCTCGCCAACAAATGCTTGCCGGTACGGAGATTTCCATGCCACCTGCCATCCCGGAGTTTCCATTCGGGGAGAAGATGTTCCGCCCACGCTGCGTGACGCTGCACAATGGCATGATCCATCCCTTGAAACGCTTGTCGCTCCGCGGAGTGCTCTGGTACCAAGGAGAGAACAACGCAGGCAACGCTGAAGATGGAAAGCAGTACATCGAGAAGAAACGGGCGATGGTTTCCGATTGGCGCAAGTGGTTTTCCGATCCCGATTTACCCTTTTACTTCGTGCAACTAGCGGCTTGGCAATCACCGACGAAAGATCCTGCTCAAGCCGACGGCTGGGCCTTCTTCCGAGATGCACAGCGTAAAGCATTGTCGATCGAGAATACCGGAATGGCGGTCGCAATCGATATCGGAGATGCTCAAGATATCCATCCGAAGAACAAGTACGATGTCGGTGAGCGACTAGCCCGATGGGCACTTGTCCATCAATACGGAAAGAACATCGAATGCTCCGGCCCGTTGTTTCGTCAATTGACCATCGATGGGAATCGAGCTGTGATCGAGTTCGATCACGTCGGCCAAGGTTTGATGGTGGGTCGAAAGAATGGGCGAGAGCCGGTAGCCCAAGCGACCGGAGAGAGCCTATCACGTTTTGCGATCGCCGGTGAAGATCGCAAATGGTATTGGGCTGAAGCGACGATCGAGGGGGACAAGGTTTTTTGCACGCACCCCGAAGTCGCACGGCCTGTGGCGGTGCGATACGGTTTTAGCATGAATCCGGAAGGAGCGAACCTCTACAATCGCGATGGCTTGCCCGCTTCACCGTTCACCACGGAATAAAACCCGCACGACTAGTACGCCCTACATGCGCGGGCATACACCGCAGTGTACGGAGCAATCCGCAATACAAATCACTCTGGAAGTGGTTTGTCTTTGGTCTCAGGGAGGAACAGCAAAGCGACTAGTCCGATGAGGAAGAAGAAGCTCATGTAAGTGCAAGCGTCCCGGAAGGCTTGTAGCTTGACTTCTAAAGGGGCTTTTTCGGGTGCGAGGACTTTGGCTAGCTCCCCGAGTGTTATCGGGCCGGTGGCAGCGACATAGCGGCCGACGTTGTAACAGAAGCTTGTTCCGGTACTGCGAAGTCGCAGTGGGAAGAGTTCTGGTAGGTAGACCGCGAAGCCAGCGAATAGGGCGAGTTGGCAGAATCCCATCAAGCCGCTTAGCCAGATCGTTGAGACGCCATTGAAGTTTCTAAAGAAGGTGATGGTAGCGAGCATAGCTGCGATGTAGCCGATAACGAATGCTTTTTTCCGCCCAATACGTTGGCACAGATAGGTGAAGGCCAGCATACCAAAGAATGCACCGGTGTTCTGAATGATCCCGTTGTATCCTCGCCACATCGACTGTGCGGCTTTAATCGATTCCTTGGTTGCTTGAGGATCATCCTTGAGCATTTGGACTTCGATCACCCCGTTAATTAGTTCGGGGGCAAAGAAACCGATCCCCCAAACACCGATGACTCCTGCGACGCAGAGGAGCAATCCACCGATCGCCGATTTTCGCCATCGCGCATCACCGAGTAGAGTCGAATAGGATCCGAACTTCACCCCCGCAGCACGCCCTTCTCGACGAGCGATGACCCATTTCTCCGGTTCCTTCAGACGCCACTGGATGAATACGCACAAGAAGGCGGGAAGGGCACCGAAGAGGAACATCAATTTCCATCCGGTGTTCGGATCGATCTTTCCAGCCGCACCGAGTTTCCCAACGTAGATGCTCATCAACCCGGCGCTGATGTTTCCGATCGCCGAGAGGGCTTGTAGTAACCCCAGAGCGGCTGTCCGCGAGCGTTCTGGCAGACTATCTGCAACCAACGCTACTGCGAGCCCGAACACACCTCCGACTCCCATCCCGGTAATGAAACGATAGATGAAGAAGTCTTGCCAGCCAGTAGAAAATGCGCTTAGTCCCGTGCAAACCGAGTACATCAAGACCGTAATCGCCAGCGTGCGAGCTCGGCCGATACGATCACCGATGGAACCGAAGATCAGTCCTCCGGTCGCCCAACCGATCATAAAGATCGAGGTGGAATAGCCAGCGTATTGATTGATTACAGGTCCTTCCGTCCCGCTTGGTAACAATGCCTTTAAAGCTTCCCCGCGAGCGAGAATAAAGACTTGTTGATCAAGGCAGTCGAAGACCCAAGCCATCGAGGCCATGGCGAAGACAAACCAATGGTAAGAAGTCAGTCCTTTGTACCAAGGTTCATTGGCTGATAGTTGGCTTTGGTCAGATTGCATAGCAGCGGTCCGCAACGAGGAGAGAAGTGGCAGGTGGGAGCTCAAACGAGATTCGTTTCAGCAAGCTCCGAGTATAACGAAAAAACCAATACTTTTCGTCAGTTGAACTCCTCTTCGCTTGAAAAAACCTTGCAATCACCCTTTGTATTGCCCTTTCTCCTCCCCAAACTCGCCTTGTGAACTTTGACGTTCATGGGTTCAGAGCCTATGATTTTTTCGAGTTTCGGATTGTTCAAGTTGCGTGGTTGCCCTTTAGGATCATCAGAGCGTCATTTGGTTGTATGAGCAAACGAGCTTCGAAGGCACATTTCATTTCCGATTTGCATCTATTAGCGAATCGCAGCACGGGGCCGATGCTTCAGCGGGCGATCGATGAAGCGATCTTGCAATCGCACACGTTCATCCTTGGTGGTGATATCTTCGACTTTCGATGGAGCTCATACCGTTCGCACGAGCAATCGATCGAGCAGAGCATCCGTTATTTGAAGAATCTCTTAGCGGTCAACCCAGAGTGTCAGTTTCACTACATTTTGGGAAACCACGATGCGCTTCCGGGTTTCACACAGCAGCTTGAAGAACTCGCCGGTAGCAACCCGAAGTTGCGATGGCATCCGCATTTCTTGCGTCTTGGATCGAGCGTGTTTCTCCATGGAGATATCATCGACTCGAAGATACCACTCGAAGCGGACTTTCATGAGTTGCTCGATGCAAGGAGGCTGCGAAGCGAAGAGCGGGCGTTGCCTCACCCATTGCATCATTCTCTTTATGACGCAGCGGTGCAGACGCGAATCCACCGTGTGGTGGCACACTTCGCGAACTCGAATCGCAAAGTCATGACGCAAGTTGCAGATTATTTAAGCTGGGCTAAACAAGATCGTGCTGCTGGGGTGGAGCAAGTCTACTTTGGACACACGCATCGACCCGTCGATCGATTGCGATATTCAGGACTCGAATTTCACAATCCAGGAGCAGCGATCAAAGGATTGCCGTTTCGTATCCTACCAGTCGACTTGCCCGCGGATACACCCGTAAGCATTCCTGCGGGCTTGCAGACAGATGTATCGGCGATTACTTCTTAAGATTACTTCTTAACTCTTCCAGTCTTCGGGTTGACGTCGATCGCGAGCGATTCGTGTTGGTCGACATAGAAGACGAATCCGTTAAACATTTCGTCGACGGTTTGCGGCCCATACTCCACGGTTGCAGTGGGGTCTGGGTTGTAGGGATTAAACGATGAATTGTCGAAGTGCGCTATCGCTTCGATTGCTGTCCCTTTCGCAAGCTGCTTTGTGCCGGGGGCTAGTTCATATCCAAGTTGCCACTCGAAGTTGTAGTTAGGGATTTGAAGTAGCGTTTCACGTGAGCCGTCGTGGTGGTTTGCATAGAAGGTCATGTCTCTTCCTCGGACGTGCATGTGGGTGAAGAGCCCGAGCAAATCTGCATCATGTCGGAGGGTGTGCTTCGCTTCGATGCGATACGCTGGATCGCCGGGTGGTATTTTCCAACCGCGAGGATCGAGAACGAAATGATGGAGTTGTTTTCGAATCTGTTTCTTTGGAAATCGCAAACCGACTTGGATTCTGCATTTCTCCTCCTTACCTGTCGTGGTGTAGTGGATTTGTAGTCCGAGTGCGGCACCTGCGGGGATTCGGTACGCCACCGAGTTCTCGAATCGTCCAAGATCCATCGGTTGGCCCCCTGGGACGTAACCGGTGATGAATGTATCTTCGCTAGCGCCTTTGCTGGTAGCGTAAGCCATATTGCAATGGTGGACGACGGCTGAATTCAAGGGTCGGATTTCGAAGGCTTCTACCCACGTCTCGCCGAGGAATAAATGTGGCAACACCACGTACTTGTAAGGGACGAACCCGGTCGCGGGAATTGTATGTTGCTCGATAGTGGTAAGGATTAAATCAGGGGTTCCGATTCGCCAGGGAGTCTCGACGAAGCTTGGTGGCGTTGGTGCTTTGGCCGGATCTCCTTGAACGCGACTGGAATCGATCCATTGCAGGAGAGTCTTTTTCGCAGCGGGGTTCAGTGAACGATTGTTTTGAAACGTGCCGTGCGCTCTTGTTGCATACCAAGGTGGCATCGTCTCGTCGCGGACGACTTCTGCAATCATCTCAGCATGCGCAATGCAATCTTCGTAGGTCAAAAGCGAGAATGGAGCGGCGGTTGAAGGTCTGTGACAAGGCGCACACGATTCGAACACGATCGGTGCAATGTGCTCGTTAAAATTCAACTGTTCGCCGCCTGATGGGAGCGGTGGTTTTGTAGTTTCTGCGTTTTGAGTGTTGCCATCGGCAAGTGCGTTCCCACTTTGGTTTGGGAATGTGATCAAGCATCCATCGACGGGAGTCTGCGGTACGCTCACGGGTTTACCTTCGAGGACTTCGTCGAGAGCAAGCCGAAGGTCAGCTCGGGTTGCCGAAGGTCTGGCACCACCCAATCGAAATTGGTCGTCGAATCGGCCTCGGTAGCAGATCTCGGATTCTTTGTTGAGAATTACGAATTCAGGAGTTCGTAGTACACCTAATGCCACCGCGCTGCGTGCTTCGTAGTCTTTGACGAAACTCCATGGAGTATCGAACTCGATCGCATGGCTTGCCATCGCTTGCAGCGTATCGTTTTGGCCGACGTTGATGCACAAAAAGGCAACATCTTTCAAAACGTACTCGGCGTAGAGTTCTTTGAGTTTCGGAAGCGTTTTATTGACGATGGGGCAATCTGTGGTGGTGAACATGATCACCGTTGCGCGGTGAGTCCCGAGCTCTGAAAGCTCTCGCGTGACGCCTCGGATATCCTTGAAACTCAATGTTTCGATCTTGGACCCAATACGTGCGATTTCGGTAGCAAGCGGTTCGGATCCATCCGTTCTCGCAGCAGCTCCCCAAATGCAGACTCCCCAAATACAGACTGCCAGGCTAAGCGATAACCCAGTCAAAGCAACTTGAGAGGGAGGAGGAAAAAGTTTCATACAAGTACCCAGTAACGCGTAGAGTGGGAGGTGGCGATCGGGATTGAGCGTAGTTGCCACCTCGGAGTTCAATTATAATGCCAGATGCTCGGTTTGGGTTTTCTTTATTGTTGGGTATTTCGAAGCTACTCGAAATGTGTGGCTTGGGAAATGAAGAAAGAGCCAAGCGGATTTGAGAATCGATTATCCGAGAGGGGCTGGATGTTTACGCAAACGGTCGAATACGCGTTGCGCGCGGTGGTCCATTTAGCTGCGAGCGCCCCGGAGACACGTCACAATAGCGAATCGATAGCGGAGAGCACTAAGGTACCGAAGGCTTATTTGTCCAAGGTGCTCAAGCAGTTGGTGTCGCATGGCATCATCGACTCGAACCGAGGTGCTGGAGGTGGATTTCGGCTGGCAAAAAATCCGGAGAAGCTGACTGTACTTGATGTAGTCAATAGCGTCGAGCCTATCCAACGCATCACGACCTGCCCGCTGGGGCTTCGATCTCATGCAAAGCAACTGTGTCCGTTGCATTGCAGGATGGATAAAGCCATGGAGAGCATTGAAATCGAGTTGGGGCGAACAACGATTGCCGAAGTGCTTGCCGACCCGAGTACCAGCAAACCCCTTTGCGATTTCCCTGCTGGAAAAAAATCGAAGAGATGAGTGTTTGCTTGTAGCCACTCGTCGCCAGACGGTGGGGATTTCCTCGCGACTCCCACCGCTTGCAGCGGATGGCTACGTATAACCACGTGGCGTAGCATTGGACTGCGGTCCCGTGCGCGTTGAGAGTTGCAGTTGCGCGGTCACCACCCTCATCCCCCGGCCCCTTGCTCCCGCCAGCGGGAGAAGGGGAGGAGGTGCTTGTTGGGATGTCAGACAGGTCAGACAGGTCAGACAGGTCAGACAAGTCGGACAAGTCGGACAGGTAGCCACGCGTCGCCAGACGGTGGAAGTTTTCCTCGCGACTCCCACCGCTTGGCAGCGGATGGCTACGTGAAGCCACGCGGCGTAGCATGGGACTGCGGTCCCGTGCGCGTTGAGAGTTGCTGTTGCGCGGTCTCCACCCTCATCCCCCGGCCCCTTGCTCCCGCCAGCGGGAGAAGGGGAGACGCGCTTGAGATACAGCGTTGGCTACGTACTAATTCTTCCTCTTTGTTCCCGCGATCAACACATACAAACTCGGTACGACGAAGAGTGTAAAAAGCGTCCCGATCGCCATACCCGCCACCAACACAATCCCAATGCTATTTCGAGCTTGTGCTCCCGGACCCGTGACGAAGACTAACGGCAAGTGTCCGAAGACAGTCGCTGCACTGGTCATCAACACTGGCCGCAATCGTGTCTTCGATGCTTCGATCGCTGCCTTCCACTTCGATAAACCTTCCTCTTGCAAGTGGTTCGCGAACTCCACGATGAGAATCCCATTCTTCGCGACCAGACCAACAAGAGTAATAAGTCCAACTTGGGAGTAAATATTCACGGTCGTTAGCCCCAGAAACGTCAACATCAGTGCACCTGAGATCGCGAGTGGGACAGAACCAAGCAGGACGATCAACGGATCTCGGAAGGACTGGAACTGGGCTGCCAACACCAAGTAAATCAGCGCCAATGCAATCCCAAGCGTCACCGTCAACGAAGAGCCCTCTTTGCGAATCTGGCGAGACTCGCCGGCATAGTCGGTCGTAGCTAATGGCCCAATAACCCGTTCGACTATCTCCTCGATCTTGCGCAATCCCGACTCTTTCGTCAGTCCAGGAATTCCAGGTATGACGGCCGCTTGTATCTGTATCGAACTCTGCTGTTGGAAACGGGACAAAACGCGCGGAGCAGTCTTCGGTATGATGGTTGCAAAAGTCGATACAGGAATCAACTGACCAGTCGGTGTCCGGATCTTCAAATCCATCAATGACGTTGCAGATTGCCGGTCTGCCTCCGCAAGCTGCGGGATGACTTGATACGAACGATTGAAGTAGTTGAAGCGGTTCACGTAACCACCTCCTAACAATACACCTAATTCACTTGCAATACTTGCCAGATCAAGTTTCAGATCCGCAACTCTCTCCCGGTCAATGATCACCTGGGCTTGGGGCAAGTCGACTTTCAAGTCTGTATCGACAAACAAAAACAATCCACTTGCGTTCGCTTCCGCAAGCACTTGTCCGGACAATAGAGTCAGTTGTTCGACAGGCAAGTCCGATTTAACGATCAGCTCGACGTCGAAATTACCGGCCCCTGGCAAGGGTGGGACGAGGACCGGGAATGGCTGAAGCCCTGGGATAGCGGAAGCGATTCCGAAGGCTTGGGGAACCATCGCGGAAGTACTCCGCATGTGTTCTTTCTCTCTTTCATCCCAGTCCTTGGTGATGATCCCGCCGAAACCGGAATTCGATCCGACAAGTGCCCACATATAACTTGTCTCTGGCATGACTGCGAACTTTTCGGCGAGTTGTTTCGACCAAGCGACCGTGCTCTTTAGGGTGGAATCGGGAGATGCTTTCAGCATCACCGCAATGGCACCTTGGTCTTCCACCGGCGCAAGCTCTTTCGAGCTCATGACGTAGAATGGGACAGCAGCTAATCCGATTAAAACCGTCGACAGGGCGATGGCCCATCGCAAGCTCAACGCGGATTCAAGAACCGCGCCGTAGAACGATTGGACAGCATCGAAGACGCGGTTGACCAGTCGGGTCAACCAACTCTCCTTGCCACTCGCCGAAAGCATTTGACTGCTCATCACAGGCGAAAGGGTGACGGCAACGACTCCTGAGAGGAGAACAGCGGCGGCAAGTGTGAATGCGAATTCTCGAAACAACATTCCTGTAAGTCCACCTTGAAAACCGATCGGTGCATACACCACAGCGAGGGTGATCGTCATTGCGACGATTGGCCCAAAGAGTTCGCGGGCGCTCAGAAGTGCCGCATCGACTTTGGACATCCCTTCGCGAATATGGCGTTGCACATTCTCCACGACAACGATCGCATCATCGACCACCAATCCAACGGAGAGAACGATGGCGAGCAAAGTCAGGAGATTCAGAGAGAAACCGAGCATATACATCAGAATCGTTGCACCGATGAGCGAGACCGGCATCGCAATCAACGGAACGATAGCTGTGCGAATCGAACCCATGAACAAGAAAACCACGAATCCGACGATGGCCACCGTTTCAATAAGGGTCTTGGAAATCTCCGATAGAGCATCCCGCATGAACTTCGTCGCATCGTAAGCGAGATTCATCTCGATGTGGTTGGGCAGATTCGGCGCAAGGGCTTGCATGGCCGAATTCAAGCGGTTCGCTACTTCGATTTCGTTGCTGCCAGGCAATGGCCAGACCGATACGTAAACAGCTTCGCGTCCGCGATACATCGCAACCATGGACGCCTCTTCCGATCCAAATTCGACTTTGGCAACATCACCGAGCCGGATGACCGCTCCATCTTTTTGCGATACGATCAGATCCCGAAACTCTTCTTCGGTCTTCAAATCCGTGTCGGTCAGCAAGTCGACTTGGACGGCATCGTTTTTCACTCGACCGATTGCAGCCAGATAGTTGTTTCGGCGAAGAGCCCCATAAACATCCCCAGGCGTCAGGTTTAACTCGGATAGTTGGTTTGGAGAAATCCAAATACGCATCGCCGGCGTGCGTCCACCTTCGACCCCCACCCGTTGAACTCCCGCGATCGTGGAAAGTTGAGGCTGGATGGTTCGGGTCAAATAATCGGTCAGTTGTGGGATATCCCAACGAGAGGACGTAAAGCTCAGATAGAACGAAGCGTAGGGGCGGTCTGCGCGTTGAATTTCTACGACGCTCGGTTCTGCTTCTGCGGGCAGCTCGCGGCGGACTTGTTGCAACCGAGTGTTGACCTCCGCAAGCGCTTGAGTGGCATTGTGATTGAGTTTCAGCCGAATCGTAATCTGGCTTGATCCAGCCACGCTTTGGGATTCGATGTAATCCACTCCGCCGATTGAAGAGACAGCTTTCTCGATCGGAGTCGTCAAGAATCCGCGAATCGTCTCTGCACTCGCTCCGATGTACATCGTCGTGATGACGATCGAGGTGCTTTCAAGTTTCGGGAATTGCTGTACAGGTAACGTTTGCGATGAGCGAATACCCAGCAATACGATCATCAAGTTCACGACGATTGCCAGAACTGGATGTTTGATAAAAATGTCCGTAATGGATTTCATTTGGAGAGATTCGCTAGGGAAATTCGCGGGAGATTTACTCAGAAGAGTGCTAGGCTGAGAAAAGAACTACGGAGCAACCTTAGCGGTCGTGGTCAGATCCGATGGCACCACCCAGGTCCCATCAAAGATCTTAAATGAACCGTCGGCGATGACCGGTTCCCCTAGCTGAATCCCTTGTAGGATCGAAACGGAATTACCGACCGACGAGCCGACCTGAACCTCGCGTCGGCGTGCAACCATTTTGTTCGGATCGGTCGTATCAGGGGTTGCCACGTAACAGAATGGACCTGTCGGGTCGGTTCGAAGTGCCGATGATGGAATCACCACGGTATCGAGAGCTTCTCCAACTTCGGCCACCACCCGAACTGAATCGTTGACGTGGAGCGAGTCGGGAGGAGATTGGATTTTCGCTCGCGCCAACAAGGATCGGGTTGTTCGATCGGATTGAGAATCCAGAGCGATGATTTGAGCATCGGACTTGACCCCGAGGTGTTCGACGGAGATCGATTCACCCACTTTCAACATGCCCGCAATGTGTTGGGGCATCATGAAATCGACGTAGACGAAATCGTCGATCCCTTGCAACATCGTGATCAGCGAGCCTTCGGCCAAGTACTGACCGGGTTGCACATCAAAGACTCCTGCGCGAGCTCGAAACGGAGCGACCAAAACTTTGCGTCGGATCACAGCTTGCATCCTCGCAACTTCAGCTCGTGCTTGCGCTAGCTGTGCTTGGGTCTGATCGAGATCGAGCTCACTGAGAGCTTGGGCTTCCATCGCCTTCTTAATCCGCTGATAGGTTGAAGTAGCAATTTTCTCAGCAGCTTGTGCGCTCTCGAGCATCGCTTGTTCAACATCGGTATCGAGTTCGATCAAGATATCGCCGGGTTGAACAATTTGCCCTGATTGAAAATGGACTGCTTTGACCGTTCCGACCGTCTCGGTTTTCAATTGCAGTAGTCGAGAAGCCACCACGGTGCCGACCGCAGTGGTGCTACGGCGCAAGCGTACCGACTGCGATTGACTGAGGACCACCGGGGTTGGATGCGCCTCTTGCATCGCGACGGGCGCGTTCAACGCGCGATACTTGATATACGCGATCGTGAATCCAACGGCGGCCAAGCCGAGGAGAAGTACTAACGAACCAAGAAGTGTTTTCATACTGAATTTTGTTGTTGGAGAATGGATCGCCGACGCTTGGTGTGGCGAAGCCACCATGCAGGGTAGCCGATGGAGAGGGAAATGATCAAGCCGAGGCTGGAGGGTTCAGGCACTCCAGTCGCGGATTGGATAAAGTCTTTGAAACTCGAAACACGCGTAAAGCCGCTTACGGCTCCATAACCGAACGGCAGCGTGTTGCCAGAGCCAGTCCAATCGCGCTGCGAGGCGACGAAGGAGTTTACACCGGCGAGATACCAAGTTCCGTTTTCTTGGATAAAGACTCCACCACCACTATCACCGATGGCGAGATGGTACTCCAAGTCCGTTGCGGTACGAGTTCCGAGAGTATTGAAGCTTCCGCTAGGATCCCGCGACGCAAGCGCATCGAAATCGCTAAGCAAGACAGCGTTCTGCGCCCCGACTTGCCCCCCTGGTCCGTTACTAAAGCTCATCAGCTCATCTGCGATGTTGGTGCCACCACGCAAGGTGCCCGGATTCGACGATTGCCCAGTCGATCCGACACCCGTCTCCCCATATCCGGTGATGGAGAGCATCGCACCGAGTTCTCCGTTCCCGATGTAAAAAGGACTTGGTGCGATCCCAACCACTGGGGTACTTAGCCGCATGACGGCAATGTCATATCCATAGCCGACATTGCTGCCGTTTGCTAAGAACTGTGGATGTTTGATCATTTCGGCTGCTGCGTACGTGTTGCCTCCAATTGTGAAGTTCCCGATTGCGACATGGCCGGCGGTTACTACCCAATTCGGTGCGATCAGCGTCCCAGATGCGGTACCGATTTTTCCAACAGAAGCGAATCGGCTCCCATAATTGGTATAAAGCGAATCGCTGACTTCATCCAAAATCATTCCCGCTCGTGCAGTGGCAATACTCAGAGTCTGGATGCTCCAAACGAACATCAGCAACAATGTAGCTAAGCGTACCATTGGGAACCTATACGGGTAGCAATACAACCAAAGCGAAAAACATGCGAACGAGGCCATCGATAATCAGTGCCGTAAAGTTCGACTTAGTGGACATTTTTTACCCGTCGAACTCTCGTGCTGAAAACGAATTCCATTGTACTTAGAATACCTCCGCGTCTATAATTAAACCGCGGTGGAACATCCGCCACCCCGATACTCTTCCTAATTCCCCCCCCCTGAACTCGTTCCGATCACTCCGGCCTTTGATGCGTTGCGCGATGGTTTCACCTTCAAGAAGCCGTTGCAAGGAAAGCCATCACATGGCCCGCACACAGGAGCTGATCTGGACTCTGCTGAAACAATGACAGATCAAGGTAACGGTCACCCAAGACCGAAATGGAAAACCAACGAGATCCTCTCGATCGCAGAGGAACTTGCGCGCGGCGCATCGGGCTTGCAGCCCCCCCCTGAGCAGCCTCGCCCCATGCTGGATTTCCCGACGCTTCAACGCATGTCGCACGACGAATTAGTTGAAATCGCACAACTCGAAGGTATTCCGCAACACAGTGAACTGCCCCACCCGGAATTGATCTTCCAAGTCTTCCGAGCTCGCATGGCTTCCTCGGGAATCATGATGGGAGAAGGAACGCTCGAAGTCCTCGCCGATGGCTTTGGGTTTTTAAGATCAACCACCCATCACTATGTTGCTTGCCCTGACGACATCTATGTCTCCCCATCCCAAATACGTCGCTTTGGACTTACCACCGGAATGGTTATCTCCGGTCAAATCCGTCCACCGAAGGAGAACGAACGCTACTTTGCCCTCCTCAGGGTCGAAGCGATCAATCATCGCAATCCAGGCGAAGTCCGCAGCAGAAAACCTTTTGACTCTTTAACTCCATTGCATCCGAAGCAACGGATCGTAATGGAAACCAGCACCGAGGAAACTTGTACTCGGATCATCGACTTGGTCACCCCGTTGGGCTTCGGTCAACGCGCCTTGATCGTATCCCCACCGCGAGCCGGAAAAACGCTGCTCATGCAGAAAATGGCACGGGCCGTTCTCGCGAACTACCCGAACGCCTACGTCTTTATGCTCTTGGTCGACGAGAGGCCCGAGGAAGTCACCGATATGCAACGCGAAGTTCGCGGTCCAAAGTGCGAAGTCATCAGCAGCACTTTCGACGAACCCGCCTCGCGGCACATCCAAGTCAGCCAGATGGTCCTCGAAAAATCTAAACGACTCGTCGAAGACGGAGTCGATGTGGTTGTTTTCCTAGACTCCATCACCCGGCTTGCCCGCGCTTGGAACGGCGAATGTGTCCAATCGGGAAAAACGCTCACCGGGGGATTGGATGCGAACGCTATGCAAAAGCCAAAATCCCTCTTCGGGGCTGCCCGTAAAGTCGAAGAAGGAGGCTCATTGACCATCATCGCCACCGCCCTCGTCGGCACCGGAAGCCGGATGGACGAAGTGATTTTCGAGGAGTTCAAAGGGACAGGCAACATGGAAATCGTCCTTGATCGCTCCCTCGTCGATCGCCGAATTTGGCCTGCAATCGATATTTATCAGTCCGGAACACGACGCGAAGAAGCCCTTTTAGACCCAGCGGAATACCAGAAAATCGTCCTGATGCGAAAAGCTCTCGCTGGCCAAAATTCCGCAGATGCGATGGAATTGCTTGTCTCGAAACTCCAAAAAACTCGAAACAACGCCGAATTTCTCCTTAGCCTCCGAGCATAACGGCAGCCCCCGAGCGTAACGGCCAAGAATCCCTCAGGGGTGGATCGCTTCACCCCCACCCCAAAATGTGATTTCTCTTGAAGAGTTCCAACGCTATTCTTATGGCGTTATCCTGCCGGCTTTTTTATCATTTCCCCGGCAGTGGTTAAACGAATAACTTTGCAAGGCACCGCTTCGTCCCGCCAAACCCCTGGTCGAATGCAGACGGTGACCTCCAGCCTGCTTTTCCTTCATCCTGATTTATTGCTTTTTCTTCATCTTCCATTCTGGACTCTTTTCGATGGCTCATTTCTTTCCGTCCCTGCAATCTCTGCGTTCTCGACTCCTCAGCCGAAAAGACACACCCAAGCGACGAGCCTCGAACTTGGCCAATCGCAAGCTAACCGTCGAGACGCTCGAAGCCCGCAAGGTGTTCGCAGGGATGCTTATCAGCGAGATCCAAGAAGACCCGTTGTTCGGAAATCGCGATGCCGACCAGTACATCGAACTTCAAGGAATTCCGAACTCCACCGTTCCTGCCGGGACTTACTTCGCAGCTCTGGAAAGTTGGGGTGCTGTTCCCGGCGGCCCTGGCTACTTGCATAGCGTAATCGACCTTTCGAATCTCACCTTCGGTAGCAACGGGTTCTTGACCATCACCCAGTTCGACTCACCCTACCAAGTCGATCCGTCTTCGTCCCGATTAATGAGTACTTCGAATGCTTTTGCTGGTCTGCCAGATGGGCGATGGAGCGATGCCTCGGTGATCTCTGATCGCCTAGCCCACGTCGGTGGTTCGCTGAGTTTCCTTTTGGTCACCAGCCCGACCAAACCGGTTCCAGGAACCGATTACGATGCGAACGATGACGGCACGCTCGATGGAACAGCCGCTACATGGACCACCCATGACTCGGTCGCCATGCTCGGCTATACCCCATCGCCAGGCTGGTCCTATGGTCGTATTTCTTTCTCGCACTTCACTACCGACCATCGTGTTGCACCAGGCTCGGTATTGGTCGTTCAAGAAAACGTTGGATATGTTGCTCGTATCGGAAACTCAACCGGATATGCAGCTTCGGATTGGGTCGCCGGAACGACGATCGAAGACGATATAAACGCAAACTCGAAATACCGATTCACCTACGGCACCTTCGGTGACCCGCGGCCATTGGTCTACTCGGGACGCGCCACGAATCACGTAGGTACCTATAACTTCGGGGGTGGGTTCTCTGGTTTCGTCGGACTCGACATCGATCGCAACGGCCAGATTACCGGTTCAGATGCACCGCAATCGGGCGTAACCCTTTTTGCAGATCGCAACGATAACGGCATTCGGGATTTGACCACCATCAATGTCATCGCTGCACAACAGCCATTGAACGCGGAGATCGCTAACGCGTTCCCAAACGCTACGCTGACCGTGGCGGACACCAACAACCAAAACATCGGCTTCGCTGTTAGAACCGTCAACACCTTTGACAACAACTTCGATACGATTCGAGTCTTCTCAAGCGAAGGGATTCCTTGGTACGACTCCACCGATCGGCTGAAGGTGATGTTCTATCGCGAAGCCCAAGAGATTTCGATCGAAGCCATCGCAGCGAGTTCATCGACTGCATCCTTCGGTCGTATTTCTATCTTCGACAAGAACGACAATTTGATCGCTACCAAAGTATCGAGACCGTTGCTCGGACTGGACCGCGAAGTCATCGGCTTTACACGGCCAAACGCGGATATCAAGTACGCGATCATCTACACCGATGATACGATTGCAGGATCGAGTCCCTTCGGACCGTTCGATAAACTACGGTACTCCTACCCCGAATTCCAAACCACCACCGGTGCCAACGGAATCTTTACGATCGGAGAACTACCACCTTCGATTCCCGTTCCCCCACCAGCCCCCGGCACACCACCTGAAGTCTATCGATTGACCGTATCGAACTACCCGGGCAACCTCATTCCCCTTACGTCGAACACCAACTATCCGCTGACTGTCAATCGCTTCGAAAACCTAACGAACATCACTCTCGGCTACAAAACCAATCTCCTCCCCGAGATTCAATCGACCCAGTTCAACATTCCTGAAAACCCGCCGTTGAACACCGTCCTGGCAACCGTACTTGCTACCGACCCAGACGAAGGGCAAACCCTCACTTACCGTTTCTCAAGCAACCCGGGCCCTTTTAGTATCGATGTACTTACCGGCCAAATCCGGTACTCAGGCAACGGAGCTTGGGACTACGAAACCACTCGCGAACTGAACGTTGAAGTCGAAGTCCGGGATTCGCTGACGATTCCGGGTGTTACCCGCAAGACGATCAAGCTGGTCAATTTGGACCGCAACGAAGCCCCGAGCGTCGAGGCATCCACTTTCACCATCGATGAGAACTCCCCTCCAGGAACCGTGGTCGGCTCTGTCGTTGCAACTGATCCCGATGCAGGGGTCAACGGCCAATTGAGCTACTTCCTCGGTGCAACAGCCCCCGCAGGGGTCTTCACCATCGATGAATCGACCGGGCAACTGCGAGTCTTCGCCTCTGCGATGCTCGATTACGAAGCTCGCTTCTCGCTGACAGTACCGATTGTCGTGCGCGATAAAGCAACTCCATCGCTCTCAAGCACCGGCTCGGTTACGGTGCTACTGCGCGATGTCAACGAAGCCCCGACCAACATTGGTTTTACTGACTTGACAAGCGTCTCTGAAACCACACCGGTGTTTCAACCACTTACCGTTGCGACCGTACAAGTAATCGATGATGCGCTTGGTACCAATCAACTTTCCCTCTCGGGGGCAGACGCAAGCTTCTTTAGTCTTAACGGAAACAACTTGCGATTCCAAAGCGCACTGCCGTTGGACTTCGAAACCAAATCATCCTACAGCGTCCTGGTTTCCGCCGATGACTCCACGATCGGTTCGAACCCAGACATCAGTGTGTTGTTTACTCTCCAAGTCTCCGATGTAAACGAGAAGCCCACCGGAGTTATCTTTACGAATGTCCTGAATCCACTCCTTGAAACAACCGATGTAAGCACCGCGATCCGTGTCGCGACGATTGCTGCTCAAGACGACGCGATTGGAAACAACGTTTTCTCATTGGCCAATAGTCTCGACTCAAGTTTCTTCCAAATCGTCGGAGACGAATTAAGGTTCCGATCAGCTACTCCTTTAGACTTTGAAACCAAATCAAGCTATCGCGTGGTTGTCCAAGTCGATGATGGAGCGTTCCCGGGTATCCCTGACGCATCCTCAACCTTCACCCTTACCATCGGTGATGTGAATGAACCGCCGAGCGATCTGCGATTCCTCAATCCAGTGACCTTAATCAACGAAACAAACTCCACATCTGCTGGACAAGCCGTCGCGACGATCGCTGTTACCGATGATTCTTTCGGCTCGAACGTCTTTACTCTCGAAGGCCCAGATGCGGATGCTTTTGAAATCATCGGAAGCAACTTGCGCCTGAAATCCGGATCCTTGCTCGACTTCGAAGTCAAACCGTTTTATGACGTCACAGTTCGAGTGACCGACCCCGAGTTGCCCGGCCCACCAACCTTGACCCGTTCGCTCCGCGTGAATGTTCGCAATCGTCCTGAAGTTGTCTCGATGACAGATGGTCTTGGAGCCCCGCTTGGAGAACGTGTCCAAAAAATCCGTCTCAACTGGGAAGCTGAGCTCAACACCATCGGTTTCGATGCCATCAGCGTGGTGAAGAAAGATGTTGACTTCCTCCCTGTCACGACAAGCGTCGAACGACTTCTGATCGACGGAAAAACCACCCTCGACCTGACCTTTAGCGGCAATCTAACCGATGCTCAAGGTTACTTAATCGATGGGGTATACGAAGTCTTCGTCAACGGTTCGCGAGTTACTGCGGCGGGAACGGGAGCAAGCGGTCTGTCGTTCAACTCCGGTTTGATCTCGGTTCTCAACCCACTTCCACCAGCGACCCTCGTCGTTTCGGGCAAGAGCCTGCTGCACGCCGGGGAATCGGCCACCTACAACGTCCAGCTAAGCGGTTTGGCTAACCCACCGAACATCATCCAGTACGAAATCGATCTCGATGGTAATGGAACTACGGACCGAAACCTCTCGGGCTCAACCAGTTTGAGCATACCGAATGTTTCTTATGCCAATTCAGGCAGCTACACATTGAAAGTCGTTGCGAAGTCCAATGGAACGGTTCTTGGATCCACCCAATACGTTATCGATGTGACGCCAGCGCGAAGCACAACGGAGAACTGGCTCTCCGCGATGGATACCGATCGAGACACCTCGATTTCCCCTCTCGATGTGTTGAACGTCATCAACCAGATCAACATCGGATCGGGTACTTATAAACTCGATTGCGACGTCGATCGCGATGGGACAATCTCCCCGCTCGACGTACTGACCGTCATCAACTATCTCAATACCCCGCCGGCCGGGCAAGTTCTACCGTTGAGCAACTTGGTCATGGCCGAATCCGGTGGTAATCAATCGATCACAGCAGACCGAAGCGTTTCGGGAAGAATCCTCAATGGATCTCGCACCCTCTTCGCTTCGCTCAATGGCGGCGATCGACTGGATGTATCCCAATACGTCGCACCTGATGGAAGTTTTGCGATCAACGATCAAGCGATCACGGAGTTGTTTGGGATCCTGTCCGATGGGCAGCAAATGATTTCGCTCTCTGTGAAATCTGGGAATACGTTTTTGCCAAGCTCGGATAAACGATTCCTTAACTTGACACAATACCTCAGTCCATTCAACATTCTCTCACTCGTCGGACGCGAAGGTAAACTTCGGGCTTCGTGGAGCGAATCAGCCAGCGGAGCACGCTACAACCTTCTGGCTGGTCCTGTCGGCTCAAGCTTGACTCCAATCCGTACAGCAATTTCGGGGACGTCCATCCAACTCGGACTCGAACCCGGTCTTTACGAGATTCAAATCGAAGCGGTCGATGCAGCCGGAAATACCATGCGATCTGAGAAACGAACAGTCACTGTTTAGTTTCAGCAATCAGAGGCTGAGCTGACAACTGCGGCAGCCTTCAATCGCTTGAATCGCACATGCAGTACTTACATGGTGGAGGAGATCGATGAAGGTCGGGATAGTCGGAGGAGGAATCGTCGGATTGGCACATGCTTGGTCCGCCGCCGAGCGAGGGGCCCAAGTGACCCTGTTCGAGCGGACCGCCAAGTCCAGCGGCGCGTCGATTCGCAACTTTGGAATGATATGGGTGATCGGACAACCCGACGCTGCTCAGTCAACGGCACTTCGTTCCCGAAGTCGCTGGTTGACATTGCGCGATCGAGCTGGCATCTGGGTCGAACCCTGTGGCTCGCTTCATCTCGCTCATCACAGCGACGAATGGGCATTGCTCGAAGAGTATTCTCACCTTCATCGCGAAAGCGAACGAAGCGAGAACCTGCGACTCCTAAGCAGAGAAGAAACGTTGCTCAAGAGTCCTGCTGCCAATCCAGACGGCTTGCTCGGTAGCTTATGGAGCCAGACAGAATGCTGCGTTGACCCAACTTCCGCCGTTCGCTCGCTGCCGGCTTGGCTACAGAAAACCTACGGCGTGGAATTTCGATTCTCGACGGCGGTCGTCCAAGCACAAGCTGGAGAATTGCTCACCGGTGCGGGTGAACGACATCGGTTCGATGAAATCATCGTTTGTTCCGGAGAAGACTTCGCAACACTCTTTCCCGAGGTCTTCCATAATCAACCCATCCGCCCTTGCAAATTGCACATGATGCGCACGGTCGGGCAACCTGATCAGTGGCGAATCGGGCCTCACCTCGCCGGCGGATTGACACTGCGACATTACCCCAACTTTCGTTCCTGCCCAAGTCTCGAGAAACTCGCAGCTCGCATAGAGTCGCAATCGCCCGAGCTCAATCAGTACGGCATTCACGTCATGGCTTCGCAGAACCAATTTGGCCAAGTCGTCCTTGGCGACTCGCATCAATACGGATTGGACGTAGAGCCTTTCGATGACGCTCGAATCGATCAATGGATCCTACGCGAACTCCGTAAGATCATACGACTGCCAACTTGGGAAATCGAATCTCGCTGGCACGGTATCTATGCGAAGTACTCCGAAGGTCTATTCTTTGAACGGACGATTGCACCCGGCTTGCATGTCTTCACTGGTTTGGGCGGAAATGGAATGACCCTCTCCTTTGGGTTAGCAGAAGAGTACTGGGACAGAAAGCTTCCCAACCGGAACGCCACGGAATAGTTTCGATAACACCAGCAGGTTCCTTAGCAACACAACTAATGACGAATCAACCCCCGGAGTATTCCATGGATCGATCCTCACAACCTGGACTATGGTGGACAGGTAAGCAGAGCGGAAAGCCAGCACCTTTCAATCTAAAATCGCTGCGGGCGGTACTGTTCGATTGGGCTGGTACGACGATCGATTACGGAAGCCTTGCACCTGTAGAAGTCTTCCGCGAAGTGTTTCATCAGGTTGGGGTTCAGGTCAGCGAACCGGAAGCTCGCGGTCCGATGGGTCAAGCCAAGGTGGATCATATTCGAGCGATGCTCAACGTACCTCGGATATCTCAAGCTTGGACAGAGAAGTTTTGTCGTCCCCCCTGCGACGAAGACGTGACGGAGCTCTACGAACGTTTTTTACCATTGCAGCGAACGGTGCTTGCGGAACACTCCGATGTAATCCCGGGAATTCCTCAAACGATCGCAGCGATGCGCAAGCTTGGTATTCGCATTGGATCGACCACTGGATACACCCGTGCGTTGATGGACGTGGTCGAGCCGTTGGCAGCCGAACAAGGCTATGCGCCGGAGGTAACTGTTTGCTCCGACGAAGTCGCTGCGGGTCGTCCTGCGCCTTGGCAAGTATTCCGTGCAGCGGAGAGACTCGGCGTGTATCCGATGTCGGGTATCGCCGTGGTGGATGATTCGATTGCGGGTATTTCGGCGGGTCGTACAGCGGGATGCTGGGCGATAGCAGTGGCGCAATCAGGGAATGCATTGGGGTTGAGTCGCAGTCAATGCGAAGCGATCGCCCCGAGCGAACTTCAAGTTCAGCTTGAGCAGATCGCGCAGAAGTTTTTGGACCAAGGAGCCCACATGGTAGCTCGCTCCGTCGCCGACCTTGAGCAACTCCTGTAGGGTTCGTGAAGCGGTCCCCGTCATCTCCTCAACAACCATCATCGCATCGATCACGACCATTCATACGAAGCCATCACAGCGAATGGACCGCGGAACGCACCGTCTTGCTACGGGGTTACGGGGTCCGGAATGTCAATGTGCCAACAACTCACCTCGTTCTCCATCGCTACGATCAACTGAAGATCCCCACCCTTCGGTAATAACGCTGCACCAAGAACCCGCCCCCGAAAGGATACTTGGTCCACCACCCGAAGATCTCCCGTAAACAAATGCAAAACCCGATTCGGTCCGGTCGCTACCCCAAACAACATCCCATCGGCTAACCGCACCGTGCCAAGCACCTTCGCTTGCTCGGGTCGCACCGTCAACGGTCGCTGATTGATCACCCTATGATATCGATCACTTACAAATAACCCCGTCTCGCCACTGGCTAATCGACCTAAATGGTACTGCAATAACACGTCAGCTCCACCCACACCACGAACTTCCTCACTTCGAGGAACAACTTCCGCTCCGCC
>Ga0214163_1000264_pt1 | contig 24603 bp, 18 predicted proteins | sample LakMenepilimnion_2_FD_153001 | JGI IMG/M metagenome (GOLD analysis project Ga0214163, IMG submission 153001) | Freshwater microbial communities from Lake Mendota, WI - Practice 15JUN2010 epilimnion v4 | ecosystem: Environmental > Aquatic > Freshwater > Lake > Epilimnion/Euphotic zone | place... | reverse complement strand
CCATGGGAAAATTTCTGTAAATTAGCGACCAAGAAAGAGCCTTCTAAGGAGACATATACCAAAAGAAAAAGTAGGATCCACCACATATCTACCTTCTTGATATGCAAGTAATAGGCCATTAACATGGTCGTCATCAACATAGTCAACGTAATCGCCAACCCATAAGCGGCCTCCATATTGGTGGATTCCTTAAACCATAACACAACTCCTACACAACCCATCCACAATAAGATATTGACGGAAGGTACATATAATTGGCCCTTTTGATCTGATGGATAAACCAAACGTACTTTTGGCCAAAAATTGAGTCGAATCGCCTCAGAGATCAGGGTAAATGATCCTGAAATTAATGCCTGACTGGCAATCACAGCAGCGGCCGTAGCGACCATAATTCCAGAGAATAAAAGTTCACGAGGAAGCAATTCAAAAATAGGCTTGCGTCCATCTAGCGTCATTCCTTGATGTGCTAAAAGCCAAGCACCTTGTCCAAAATATTGAAGCAGTAAAGTGATTTTGACAAAAATCCAACTTACTCGAATATTTCCACGGCCACAATGCCCTAAATCTGAATAAAGAGCCTCGGCTCCTGTGGTACATAAAAATACGGCACCTAAGGCCCAAAATCCTGCACTTCCCGCTTGGTGTGTCGTCAACAATTCCCAAGCATACACAGGAGAAATGGCCCGCAAAATTGACCAATCATTTTGTATCCAGATGATTCCAAAAAGCCCGAGCATAGAAAACCACAACAACATGATCGGTCCAAATAACTTACCAACCACCTTCGTTCCAAAAATTTGGAAAATAAAGAGAATGGTCAAAATAAAGATAACTATTGGAACCGTATCAGTCACAAAAGGAGTCCCATCGGGATGATGCAGCATGCGTAAACCCTCTACGGCAGAAGATACTGAGATAGGTGGTGTGATAATTCCATCCGCAAGTAATGCCGCCCCACCGATAATGGCAGGCAAAGTCAACCATTTTGCATGACGTCTTACCAACGCAAAAAGGGCAAAAATTCCGCCCTCACCCTTATTATCTGCACGAAGAATTAATATGACATATTTAAGTGTGGTCTGTAATGTCAAGGTCCAAAAAATACAAGATAAGCCTCCTAAAACCGTCAAGGAATTGATGGGTTCATCCCCAATGACCGCTTGCATCACATAAAGAGGAGAGGTACCAATATCTCCATAAATGATTCCCATAGCCACCAAAAGTCCTGCAGCTGTGAATTTATTTTTGTGTTTTTGTTCCATTATAAAAAAGAGCGTGATAAAATTTTATCCAAATCGGAATTATTTATGATTAGAATACAAGTTTTACAAAAAATTGTACTATTTGTAGTGGATTTATTTAAATATTTCAAGAAACGGAGGCAAATATACCTTCAATTTTGATATATTAAATAAGGTTTTGATTTTTTCTTAGTTGGGATCAGGTAAGAGACTGCTAGTCAATAACTTATTGTATGTAAAAATACCCGAAAATAATGTTCATTTCATCTTCAGAGGTCAATCCAAAACCCAAAGCTCTATTGGTATTATTCACATAAGTAACTACTGAGGTTAATCCCTCGCCTTCTTTCAGAACGATAGGCTTCGCATAATTGATAACTTTAGGGTGAGCCCAATCAGTGTCCTCATAAATAATTTCCCCATCTCGTGCGCCACCTTTAATCTTGATCTGAAACAATTTTCCTCTTTCGTGGGAATGAGAGGTAAGTGACACAATCACAATGGATTTCCCAGAGCCTTCTACAAAACCATCAAAATTATTTTTATTAACATTAAAGTTCGTGGTGATAATGGTGGTTTTGTTAGGAGGAAGAGTGAAATTTATATTGTCTAAGTTGATCATATTAACCACATTTTTAACTTGAGACGCTGGAACAGTATACAGATTTACATAATTCTCGCCATATAAATTATCCTTCGTTTTGTTAAAATAATGTGGATTTAGATCTACCGAACTATTTGCAGGAAGTTTCAATGCAGTTCCCTCCGGAAATGAATAGTCGGAATTTGGATCGGTGCCTCCTCCTAAAAAGATATGATTCTGCATCTGTAAAAACGTGGTTATATTTGGGGAATTATCCAGATTCCTCAAATCCCTTATTTCATCCAAATTCGGTAAAAAAAGTTTTGACTTGAAATCATACACCACTAAATGATGTGAATTAGGTCGCGATTTAAGTTTGATCCGAGAGACGTAAATAGGCTCCGTATTGTTCAAAGCCCGACGAACAAAAATCTCCCTTTCAAAATTCGGTGGCACAATGAATCGATCTACTTTCAATTGGAAACCAGTCTTCCCTTCTTTCACAGGGGAGTCCAACGCTGAAAAATTCGTAGGCTCCGTAAAACTTGGAGTCGTATCGTCCAATAATTTCGCATCAACCACTTCTCCTTTATCAGGTGCTCCAGCTTCGATCCATTTTTGAACAAAATCCAATTGGCCTTTGCTCACAGGCTTTCCTCCCAAGGGCATGGGTGCTCCATAATTAGCTGTCACATGATGACTTAAATCCCAATTTAATTTATGAAATAATAGGCTTTCGGCCGAGGAAAATTTCTTAACTCTTTGCAGTTTATTAGCAAGGGCCACTGAATTTTTGGGGCTTGTGCCTATTAAATTCCCATAAGCAAGCCCTTTAGCTAAAACAAGGCCATGTTGGGCATAGGAAGCATCCTGAATGGATAAATGGCATCCCGACGTAGCGCAACTCGGACTTAATAATTTATCTTGCAATAAGTCAAAAGAATTAATTTTGGTAGCCTGGGTCACTGGATTTTCCGGTGCGTCAACCGAAGCCTTACTACAAGCAAGTAAAATAGCCGCGGCAAAAATAACAGATAAGGTATTTTTCATTTCAAGGAATATTGGTCGAATGATTCACCAGGCGTAATTTTTAAAACCTGAGCTAAAACTAATAAAATTAATTTCCTTGAAGCAATCCACAGAGGTAATTTATTCAATGTCGCAAATTCATCTAAAGTAATCACAGGCTTATTTCGCAGGTACTCCATCAACCAACGTTCAGAATCTCCATAAGAAAATTGAATTCCTTCTTGGTTTTCACGTCGTAAAATCTGCCGCATCTCCTTACTCGCCTGAACCGTTCTGTCCTTGATCCGGACATAGCAATGCGGTTGAACATCTGAATCCAATTGAACATAATGGGGCTTATCCACACTTTCAAAGACTTGATAAACTAAAACGGTTCGGCCATTGTCCAACGAAATCGGGTAAGCGGTGTAGGAAAAAGCAGGGAAGCAATATTTTTCAATCGCACGCTCCAACAAAAACTGTTCTTCCTCCGCAAATTTAAGACCTTCAATTTGGCCATCATCTGATACCCCTAAAAATAAATGACCCCCATCCGTATTTGCGAAGGCCACTAATTCCTTGATAATCTTTTCAGGAAACTTAACCTTCATCTTAAATTCAAGTCGCTGACCCTCCCCATGACGCACTAAATTTTTAAGATTTTTCAAATCTAAATAGTCATTTTCATGCTCCCAACTTGAAGACTCCAATAAAATTTCTGATCCCGATCTCATGTGCTATTAAACTCATTTCAATTTACAAAAGTTTTCAAATTAAGCACTTTCATAAAAATATTTTTTTGCTTAGTATAGTTATTCAATAGACATTGTGTATTTTTGTCAAAATTTAAAAAATGGAACTCGAATCTTTAGGAATTTCCCTTCTGAATTTGCCATTAGAAGACCGATTAAGTCTTTTAACGTCTACCTATTCGAATGAGGTAATTGCATTTTCAAGCTCATTTGGTCAAGAAGATCAGGCCATAACTCATGCGATTGCTTCTCAAAAATTGCCCATCAAAATTTTCACATTAGATACGGGAAGGCAATTTCAAGAAAGTTATGAGTTAATGGATTTGACGAAAAAAAAATATGATCTTGATCTTATTACCTATTTCCCCAACCATGAAAAAACTGAAAAACTGGTTCGTGAAAAGGGCTATAATTCTTTTTATTCCTCCGTTGAAAATAGGAAAGAGTGCTGTTTCATCAGAAAAATGGAGCCATTGGCGAGAGCTTTAGAGGGTGTCAATGTATGGATTACGGGATTAAGAGCAGAACAATCTGAAAATAGGGCCAATATGCCGATCATCGAATGGGATGAGGCTAGGAATTTAATCAAGGTTAATCCAATCATTGATTGGAATACAGAAAAATTGAATAATTACTTGACTGAGCATAAAATCCCACAAAATCCCTTACACAAAAAAGGCTTCATTTCGATTGGATGTGCACCTTGTACAAGAGCCATAGGAGACGATGAGCACCCTAGAGCAGGTCGATGGTGGTGGGAAAATTCTCAAAAAGAGTGCGGATTACATGCCTAAAATAAATAAAATGAGTACAAAAATGTCAGCAATACATGATAAAATAGGTCAATTCCCGAGAGAACTCGAGGATGAGTCGATTTACATCATGCGCGAAGTTGCCGCTCAATTTGAACGTCCCGCGCTATTGTTTTCGGGTGGAAAAGATTCTATTACCTTAGTGAGGTTAGCACAGAAAGCTTTTTTTCCAGGAAAAATACCTTTTCCTTTAGTTCATATTGACACGGGTCATAATTTTCCAGAAACGATTGAATTTAGAGATTGGCTAGCCAAAGAAACAGGAGCCGAATTGATCGTCCGCTATGTACAAGATTCCATAGATCAAGGAAAAGCAAAGGAAGAGAGTGGAAAATATGCCTCTAGAAATGTGCTACAGACGGTCACCTTGCTTGATACCATAGAGGAATTTAAATTTGATGCCTGCATCGGTGGGGCCAGACGCGATGAAGAAAAGGCGAGAGCCAAAGAACGAATATTTTCTGTTCGAGATGATTTTGGCCAATGGGATGCGAAGCGCCAAAGACCGGAATTATTTGATATGTTGAACGGCCGTATTTCAGTCGGCGAAAACGTGCGTGTTTTTCCTATATCCAACTGGACAGAATTGGATGTCTGGAATTATATCAAAGAGGAAAAAATGGAAATCCCTAGCATCTATTTTGCGCATCAGCGCCAAGTTATTCAACGCGACGGAATGCTTTGGGCTGATTCAGAACATCTAAATAAAGAGGCAGATGAAATTCCATTTGAGGCCACTGTTCGCTTTAGAACGGTAGGCGATATGACTTGTACTGCTGCTGTAAGTTCAGATGCCGTTGACATCGATGTCATTATAGAAGAAATTCTATCGGCAGAAATTTCAGAAAGAGGGGCTCGCATCGATGATAAAAGGTCAGAAGCGGCGATGGAAAAAAGAAAACAACAAGGTTATTTTTAATTAAGAGATGGATATTTTACGCATTGCAACGGCAGGTTCAGTAGATGATGGAAAAAGTACATTAATCGGCCGCTTATTGTATGAAACAAATTCAATTACCAAAGATAAAATTGAGGCCCTTGAAAGTGCCTCTAAAAGAAAGGGTTTGAATTTTTTAGATCTTTCATTACTGACCGATGGCCTAATTGCAGAGAGAGAACAAGGAATTACGATCGATGTAGCGCATATTTATTTTTCTACGCCCACCCGAAAGTACATCATTGCAGATACCCCTGGTCATATTGAGTATACTAGAAATATGGTCACTGGAGCGTCAAATGCTAAGGTTTCTCTGATTTTAGTGGATGCCCGACAAGGAATTGTGGAGCAAACGGCCCGGCATTTATCCATCGCCTCCTTACTGAGGATTCCTAAAGTCATCATTTGTGTCAACAAGATGGATTTGGTTCAATATCAAGAATCAAAATTCAATGATATTCAAAGTAAATTATCTGAATTAGTAGCTAAAACTACCTTTCATGGCCAGACCGTTTCCTATCTTCCTATCTCTTCTTTGTTTGGCCAAAACATTACAAAGAAGGCTGAGGAAATGCCTTGGTTCAAAGGAAATACCTTATTAGAAGAACTGGAAACCTTTGAATTCGCAGAAACACTAGCTCAAGCACCCGCTCGTTTTCCTGTCCAATTTGTGGTTAGGCCCATGACGGAAGCCTACCATGATTATAGAGGCTATGCGGGCAAAATTAGCTCTGGAACATTTAAAGTTGGCGACGAAATTCGTGTTTTACCTACCGGACAAACGAGCACCATCGCTACCATTGAAAAATTTGAGAATTCGTTAGATCAAGCCATTGCAGGGGAATCTATTGTCATGACTCTTTCAAATGATATCGACATTTCGAGAGGAAATTCCATTGTATTGGCGTCAGAAACCAACGTACCATCTTTAAAAGATTTCTCAGCGAAAGTTTGTTGGCTCGACCACCAAGCCTTAAGCTCGGGCAAAACATATCTTTTACAACATGGCATCCATATCACCAAAGCCAAAATTACTCACATAACAGAGCGCCTGGATGTAAACCAACAAACCTCAACAAGCGAGGTGGGGCAGTTAAATTTAAATGAAATTGGAAAGATTTCCTTACGAACAGCCCAAGCTATTTCTGCTGATATTTATGCCGAAAACCCATCCAATGGGTCCTTCATATTGATCGATGAATTTTCCAACGCTACGGTTGGCGTAGGTTTTGTCGATTAATTATTCGAATTTTTTGGGCGCATACAAAAAGCCAAAAGCCTCCGCTCCATCTTTGGTATGAACCTCATGATGCACATAATGAGCCTTCATGATGCGCTTCATATATTTGCTAGTTGCCTTGTACCTTATTTTTATTCTTCGATGTACAATGATGTCATGAAAAATAAAATAAAAAATACCGTAGGTGGCTATGCCAAAACCAATCCAAATCAAAGGCCAAAATTCAGGTAACTCAGCGCCTATTACGATAGTCAATGTAGAGCTTAGCCCAAAAACCACCGAGAAAAGGTCATTTTTTTCCAGAGCATTTTTGTGGTGTACATGATGAGATTCGTGCCAGCGCCACATAAATCCATGCATAATGTACTTGTGCGTAAGCCATGCAATGGCCTCCATAGACAAAAAAGTACCCAACCAAAGTATTACTGCAATAATTTTCATTTTAATTAAAAACCGAAATTACATGGAATTGTTTTAAAAATCCACCTCTTCCTTTGATTGAAAACAATTATCTTTGTAGGCTGTGAGTTGGCCCTACAACCTATCAATGGATTAAATTTTCTTTATGATTGACAAAAAATACGCTCCCCAAGAAATAGAGCAGAAATGGTATGCTTATTGGCTCGAAAATAATTTATTTTCCTCTAAACCTCATCCCGAGAAAGAGGCCTATACCATTGTGATTCCTCCCCCGAATGTTACAGGTGTTTTGCACATGGGACATATGCTCAACAATACCATCCAGGACGTATTGATCAGAAAAGCAAGAATGGAAGGCAAGGAAGCTTGTTGGGTCCCCGGAACAGACCATGCTTCCATTGCAACAGAGGCCAAAGTTGTGGCGATGTTGAAAGAAAAAGGGATTGAGAAAAAGGACATTACTCGGGAAGAATTTTTGGCCCATGCGTTTGAGTGGAAAGAGAAATATGGGGGTATTATTTTAGACCAATTGAAAAAACTGGGTGCTTCATGCGACTGGGATAGGACAAGATTTACCATGGAGCCTTCCCTTTATCAAGCCGTGATTGATACCTTTGTTCGCCTTTATAATAAAGGATTAATCTACAGAGGGGTCCGAATGGTCCATTGGGATCCTACAGGTAAAACAGCCGTTTCAGATGAAGAAGTAATTCATAAGGAGGTACAAGCGAAATTATATCACATCCAATATCCATTTGTGGATGGATCTGGGCATTTGACGATCGCAACGACAAGGCCAGAAACCATTATGGCCGATGCGGCGATTTGCGTTAATCCCTTAGATGAGCGTTATATAAAATATCATGGAAAGAAAGTATTTATTCCCTTAATCAATCGGGAAATTAGCATCATCGCTGATGAATACGTGAGTTTAGATTTTGGTACCGGATGTTTAAAAGTTACCCCGGCACATGATTTAAATGATTATGAGTTAGGAATCAAACACAAATTACCGGTGATTGATTTACTCAATGACGATGGCACATTAAACGAAAAAGCCGTTTTATTTGTGGGTCTAGATCGCTTCGAAGCACGCAAAAGAATCGTCAAGCAATTGGCCGAGGAAGGATTTTTGATTAAAACAGATGAATATAAATCGACTGTTGGCACCTCAGAAAGAACCGGAGCTGTCATTGAACCGAGACTATCCATGCAATGGTTTTTGAAAATGGAGGACTTAGCCAAACCCGCTTTGGAGCATGTCATGAATGATGATATACAATTGCATCCAGCCAAGTTCAAAAATACCTACCGCTCTTGGATGGAAAATGTACACGATTGGTGTATATCAAGGCAGTTGTGGTGGGGCCAACAAATTCCTGCCTTTTACATGGAAGACGGCACCTTGATCGTCGCCAAAGACAAGAAGGAAGCTTTGCGAATTGCCCGCGATAAATATCAATTATATGCTTTAGTAGAAGACGATTTGACTCAAGATCCTGACGTATTAGATACTTGGTTTTCTTCTTGGCTATGGCCAATCTCCGTTTTTGATGGCATAGAAAACCCAGATAATGAAGAGATTAAGTATTATTATCCGACAAACGATTTGGTTACGGGACCTGATATTCTCTTTTTCTGGGTAGCCCGAATGATTATGGCGGGTTATGAATGGAGAGGAGAACTGCCTTTTAAAAACGTATATTTAACTGGGATTGTCAGAGATAAGCAAGGACGGAAGATGTCAAAATCCCTAGGAAATTCTCCAGATCCCTTAGAATTAATCGAACGATTTGGCGCCGATGGGGTGAGATCCGGACTTTTATTTTCAGCACCTGCTGGAAACGATTTACTGTTTGACGAAAAACTTTGTGAGCAAGGGCGTAATTTTTCAAATAAGGTTTGGAATGCGTTTAGGCTCTTGAAGGGCTTAGAAATAGTGGACGGAAAATCGCTGCCGGAGCATTTACTTGCTACAGAGTGGCTAAACTCCAAAATTTCATCTACGATCATTGAAGTTCAAGATCATTTCAGCAAGTTTAGAATTTCGGATGCATTATTAAGTATCTATAATTTGGTTTGGGATGATTTTTGTGGCAAGTACTTGGAGATTATTAAGCCTGCTTATCAGACCCCCATTCATGCAGATACTTTACAAGATGCATTCCAAATTTTTGACCAATTAATGAGGTTGCTTCATCCGTATATGCCCTTTATAACAGAAGAAATATGGCAGGCCATCGATGTAAGAGAAGCGAAAAGCAGTATATGTAAAGCGTCATTTCCAACATCTCAGAAGATAAATAATGAATTGATTCAGCAATTTGATACACTATTTGAGGTCCTTACTAAAATCAGGGAAATTAGAAATTCCAAGCAGTTGTCGCCGAAATTAGCATTGACTTTGGAAATTAAAACAAAGGAAATTGCATCTTATGAGCACTTAAAAGCAATCCTTTCTAAATTGGCCAATTTAGAGTCCATCGTGTATGTAGACCAAGCGAACCCCGAAGCTCAAACCTTTGTGGTCCGCTCGGATCAATTTTTTGTCCCCTTGCAAAAGGATGAAAATCAAGATGACCTCAAAGAGGAATCAGAAAAGGAATTGGTGTATTTAGAAGGATTTAAAAAATCAGTAGAAGCAAAATTGGCCAACGATAAGTTTGTTCAAAATGCCAAACCAGATTTAGTGGAAAGAGAAAAACAGAAATTATCCGATACTGAAAATAAAATAAAATCGCTTAAGGAGATTTTAGCAAGATTTAATTAATGAGACCATATTTGTTACTCCTTTTCACGATTTTAACCCTCGCGGCTTGTGGGCCGAAGAAGCCAAAAGAAGCGGAATTACCTAAAATCCAATTGGATTTTGTTCGATTTGACCGCTTGCTAGCTGAGGCAAAAAGCATTAAGGAAATAGATAGCCTGTTGAAAAAAAATCCTGAAATCACGGTCGGTTATTTTCATTGCGTCCCCGACAAAATTCCTTTTCTGGCCAAAGATTTATTTGCGTTATTTCAAAATCCAGAATTAAAGAGTTTTTACGAGCAAAGCCAAAAACCTGAATTTTATGGCGGGAATCAATTAGAAATTGATTTAAAAACAGCCTTTCAAGAAATTCACAATCAATTTCCTCAAACAAAAGTACCTAAAATAAGGACTGTTTTTTCTGGATTTGGAGGGCTTGGGAGTGAGTTTTCAGTCCAGCATTTGTATGTGACCGACACTTTGATCGTGGTGGGCTTAGATTTCTTTATGGGGAAAAAGGGTAAATATAGCCCACCAAATGTATATGAATATCAAATGCGCAGATTAGAACCCAAGGCGCTGGTAGGTCAAATCATTCTTCAATATTCTGCATTTTTCAACCAGCAAGATTCAGAAGATCATACCTTACTGAGTGATATGATTTGGTATGGAAAAGGATTCGTTTTTACGAAAAAAATCTTGCCTGCGTTACCTGATAGCCTATTGTTTGGGTATACAGCTAAAGAGTTAGCTGAAACGGAGGCATTCCAATCTGAAGTTTGGGAGCATTTCATAGACAACTCCCTGTTATTCAAAAAGGAGGAATATGTAAAAGCAAAGTACGTAGGGGAACGTCCCAAAACACCTGAAATAGGACCTGCCTGTCCAGGATCCATCGGAAGATGGCTTGGCTGGCGCATAGTAGATTTATACACAAAACAAGATAGTAAGATTAGCTTACCCAAATTAATGGCAAATAAAGAGGCCAATAAGATTTTTTTAGCTTCAGGATATCGAGGCAAATAGGTATAAAAAAGCATGGCAAAAAGACACGAAAAGTTTGGAGCGGGGGTTGATCCTAAAGATTCTGTTAAGGTTACGAAGAAGAACCTTTCGAAAGCGATAAAAATTTTTCGATTTGTCATTCCTTATAAATGGACATTTATATTGGGCATGGTTTTCTTATTGCTGTCCAACTTAACTACGCTTAGTTTTCCATTGTTGATCGGTGAAATGACGAAAGTGATCGAGGGAAAATCAAAATTTCAGATCAACGAGGTAACGCTATTTTTCTTTGCCATTTTAATCATTCAGTCCATCCTTTCGTTTTTTAGAATTTACACCTTTGCGCAAGTATCTGAAAAAGCGATGCGAGATGTGCGTCAAACCTTGTATGCCAAAATCATTACGCTACCCATTTTTCATTTTGAAAAAAGGCGTGTAGGGGAATTGATGAGCCGTATCACATCCGATATAACCCAATTACAAGATGTGTTGTCAATCACCTTAGCTGAATTTTTTAGGCAAATATTTACTTTAGTCGGAGGAGTGGCATTAATTACTTATCTGTCTTGGAAGTTGACGCTCTTCATGTTAGCCACCTTCCCCCTACTGGTTATTTCAGCGATAGTCTTCGGGAAATTTATACGAAAAATATCAAAAAAGGCGCAAGACGAGTTAGCTAACACGAACATCATTGTGGAGGAAACTTTTCAATCGATTCAGGCGGTCAAAGCGTTTACCAATGAAAAGTACGAGGTAAACCGATATACCAATTCACTTAATAAAGTGGTCAATGAAGCATTGAAAGCTGCAACACTCCGAGGAGGTTTTGTCAGTTTTATCATTTTTGCCTTGTTTGGAGGGATTGTTGGCGTAGTGTGGTACGGGGCCCAATTAGTCGCCCAAGGTGATTTAATCCTAGCAGATTTGTTGACTTTTATTTTTTATACGGCCTTCATTGGCGGTTCAGTGGGTGGTTTAGGTGATATCTATGCCCAATTACAAAAAACAATTGGTGCATCTGATCGTATTTTAGAAATATTAGGAGATCCCTCTGAGGTGGATATCCATGCAAATGAAACAATAACTCAGGTTAAATTTGGCACCATTGATATTCAAGACATTCATTTTTCCTATCCCAGCAGGCCAAGTGTTGAGATATTAAAAGGAATTAATTTCAATATAGAACCGGGTCAAAAAGTAGCCATTGTAGGAACTTCAGGGACTGGAAAATCGACATTAGCCCAATTGATGATGCGATTTTACGAGCCCAATCAGGGCATAATTAAGATGGGAGAGCATCAAATTCAAGACATGTCTGTGGGAGAATGGAGAAAAATGGTAGCCTTAGTGCCCCAAGAAGTATTATTGTTTGGAGGTAGTATTCGGGAAAATATCGCATACGGAAAACCTGGAGCGAGTGAAGAGGAGATCCAACAAGCGGCTGAACAGGCTTACGCCAAGGATTTTATCGAATCATTTCCTGAAAAATGGGATACACTTGTAGGTGAGCGGGGAGTAAAACTTTCAGGCGGTCAAAGGCAACGAATTGCCATTGCTCGTGCCATCTTAAAAGACCCGAAATTCTTAATCTTGGATGAGGCAACGAGCGCGCTTGACTCAGAATCAGAAAAATGGGTGCAATCAGCCTTGGAAGAATTAATGAAAAATCGAACAAGTTTGATTATCGCACATCGCTTGTCTACCATCAGGTCTGCCGATAAAATAATTGTGATGGAATCAGGGAAGATTATCGAAATGGGTTCTCATGAAAATTTGATGGCAAAAAAACAGGGTGTTTATCAAAAAATGGTCAAATTGCAAACGGAAAATTTATAATTAGGTACATTGAGTCAATTAGAACATCATTTAACGGATTTTAATTTAAGGCCTACGGCCTGCAGAATTGAGGTATTGAAAGCATTTGAAGGGGTCGGATTTGCTTTGAGCCAAGGAGATATTGAACTAAAGTTGCAAGCGGCTTTTGATCGGGTGACCATATATCGAACGCTTAAATCCTTTTTAGAAAAAGGCTTAATCCATAAAGTTTTGGATGATCAAGGGGGTGCAAAATATGCACTTTGTAAAGATTTATGTCATCAGGGAGAACAGGCTCATCAGCATGACCATGTTCACTTCAAATGCAGTGCATGTGGGCAAACCATTTGCTTGGAAAATGTGATTATTCCTAAAATACAATTGCCTGAAAAATTCTTAAAACAAGAGAGCAATTTACTAATTCAAGGTATTTGCCAAGGCTGTAATTTATGCTAAGATTTTAAATAATCTTTTATCGAATGTATAGCTATCGAATTAATCACGTAGCGTTTTTGTCGTCGGTCTACGGACGAATCCAGGCGTTGAATGGTATCTAAACAATTGGTCAAAAGGGCCAATTTAACATTAGCTTCCTTCACAATAGCACTTCTTTTATAGCGTTGAGCATCATGTCCTAAGGATGACAATCCCAAAATTGAATTCGTCTCGCTCACATCAATTCCTCCTGATTCATACGTTTCTACTAAGCGCTTTAACAATTGAATCGTAGCTTCACTTGCGAATTTATTGGAATACTTTACGGGACTTGTCCCCGAAAATAGACCCATGAAAAATAATTTACCTTTCTTACGTAAAAGCGCAAGAATCAATGAGAAAAATACGGTAAATAGTATTCCAAAAAATAAGTTTGTTTTATACCAAATCTCATCTTGAATAAAGCCTAGAGGCTTTGCATTGACAAATAAACCATCCATATTTTCCAACTGCGAATCTTCAAAAACATCTTTTTCACTTTGAATAGGTCTGATATTCATCAAAAGATCATGATTTCCAACAACCACATTTCTTGGCCCTCCGGAAGGCTCAATTTGAAATTTGGAAAGTCTATTCATGACATCTTTAAATAAAAATAACTCCAAAGTCCTTGCATCAATGGCATAATATTGGTTAAATCCACTGAACGGGATCGCAGGAATGATAAAATATTTACCCGTAAAGTAATTGGTAAAATGAGGCAAAATGGCTGTTTTGTCAAATATTTCTAAGAATTCCTTGGAATATACCATCCCTGTTTTTGTCCAAATACCCTTTTTAAAAGAATATTTATAAATCGATCTGTCCCTAAAAAAAGCTCCATTATTTATATTAACATCATGTGTATAATTCATAAAAGAAATTAACTCATCTCTTTCAGGTAGGTATGCGATAAATCCGCCATAAATTCCAAATGGCGGTGTCCCATTGGAAGAATAGGCCTCCCACTCTTTGCTCTTTTCATCAAAATAAATAATGTGGTTGTTTGTGCGCCAGAATCCATAGCCACCCACCGAGTGTAGAACTCCTTTCCGAAAAAAATGATAGGCATGGCAATTATCCCCGCGGTAAAAAGTCTTATCCACACGCTTAAAAAGCATTGTTTTTAAGTCGAATAAGTAAAATTGATTTGTACAATTGGCAATGAAATAAACCTTACTTGAATCCAAAGAAGGAATTTGGCTTATGATGATATTTTTAGGTAAGCCTAAAAGAGTAAGGCTATCGAATTTAACAGCTTTAATTACCCCCCAACTACCTTCTTTTTGAAGTTTTTCTAAGTTCCTTGAAAGACTATTTATCCGATAAGCCGACTTATTACTATGCTGCAAGAAATAATAAAAATCTGCTCTACCTTGCTCAACGATTGTTAGCAAAAGAAAAAGTAAAAAACAACGTCTATATAATAATCCCATAAAACAAACCAACAATTTTAAGATCAAAGTAAAAAATCAGCCTGTCACAAGGGAATCTGATTAAATTCAATCGCTGATTTTTTCGCATCTTTAAATGCTTCTTTAGGTTTAATACTTAGGATTTGAAATAATTCTTGATCTGATTTGGCATCAGGATTTGGAGTAGTTAATAACACGTCACCTGAAAAAATGGAATTAGCACCGGCCATAAAACAAAATGCTTGGCCTTCATAATTTAACTCTAAACGGCCTGCAGATAAGCGCACAGCAGATTTTGGCATCATAATGCGGGCTGTAGCAATCACCCGAACTAAATCCCAAACAGAAGCTGTTTTTTGATTTTCAAAAGGAGTCCCTTCCACAGGAACCAAATTATTCACCGGCACCGACTCGGGATGCTCGGGTAAGTTAGCTAAGGTCAACAGCATACCAATGCGATCATCTGTAGATTCGCCCATGCCAATAATACCTCCTGAACAAACCGATAATTTGGCCTTTCTAATGTTGCCAAGTGTTTCTAAACGATCATCATAAGTCCGCGTAGAAATTACATCATCATAGTATTCTTCACTCGTATCAATGTTGTGATTATAGGCATATAAACCCGCCTCTTTTAGCTTTTCTGCTTGTTGCTCCGTCAACATACCTAAGGTACAACATACCTCCATACCCAACGAGTTAACTCCTTTCACCATGTCTAAAACACGATCAAAATCCTTATTATCGCGAACTTCTCGCCAGGCGGCACCCATGCAAAAACGGGAACTCCCATTATCTTTAGCACGCACAGCAGCTTGAATTACCTCCTCATAAGGCAACAATTTCTGAACTTTCACATTCGTATGATAGCGTGCGGCTTGCGAACAATAAGAGCAATCCTCCGGACAACCTCCTGTTTTTATACTAAGTAAGGTGCTTATTTGAACCTCGTTAGGATCATGAAATTGGCGATGAACGGTTGCAGCCTGATAGACCAAATCTAAAAATGGCTGGTTAAATATCTCCTCAACTTCCTTACGGGTCCAATTATTACGTATCATATTGATTAAAATTTAACAAAGATAAACGCTCCTGCCAAGATTCCATATAAAATCTATTCAAATTCCATCATATAAGGCATTAATGCCAAATAACCTTCTCTTTTCTTGATACGTTCTAATTCCATAATCGATTTTGCCCAAGGCAAATTTTTAGCAGCAAAACTCTCTACCATAGAAGTTTCCGACATGGCTGAAGAAATCAATTGGTCTAAAAATGATTTTGCTTTGGGATATACCACCACTTTATAGGTCCCAGGCTTTAATTTTACTTTTTTAGCAGCTATTTCGATGGCCACATCTAATCCACCCAGCTCATCTACCAAGCCGATTTCTTTGGCTTGAATTCCAGTCCACACTCGACCACCTGCCAACGATTTTAATTTTTCAATACTCATTTTTCTACCAGTAGCCGCTTTGGATGTAAAGGTTTCATACCCCTGATTCACCATATTTTGAATGACCGATTTTTGAAATTCCGTTAACTCTCCTAGCGAATTCATAAAATTGGAGTTCGCATGAGTATTGACATAGTCTTGCGTAATTCCAATCTTATTGCTTAAAAAACGATCAATGTTTAGCCATTGAGCAAAAATACCGATGGACCCTGTCACAGTAGTGGGTTGGGCCACGATGGTATTGGTTCCCATCGCCATGTAGTAGCCTCCAGAAGCGGCATAATCCGACATGGAAGCCACAATGGGTTTCACTTTTTTGGCCAGTTCAATTTCACGCCACATGATATCAGAAGCTAATGATGAGCCCCCAGGCGAGTCGATCCTTAAGACAATTGCTTTGACGGATTTATTATCTCGTAATTTTCTCAACTCCTTCACAAAATCATCTGATCCAATATTATCATCGCCTCCTTTTGTTCCAACTATTTCACCCTCGGCAACAAGAACTCCAATTTTATCTGTTCCTTCTACCGATTTAATTGGGTTTTTCGCTTTAAGGTAATCAGCTAGTTTTACATAAGTCAATTCACTCTTTGCTTTAATTTTGACTGCAGATTTTAAAAGTGATTCAAATTGATCCCAATAACCTAATTTAATCATCCCCAACTTTTCTGCTTTCACCGGATTCATAGCTAATAAGCTATCCGCAATTTCATTCAGTTTATTTGCTGGAATTTTTTTACTTGACGAGATTTTGGAAAATACTTCTCGATTGATTGAACTGATAAAAGACTGAGTCTGCATTTTATTCTCAGGACTCATATTTTCTCTTATGAACGGTTCAACAGCAGATTTATATTGACCTACCCTAAAAACCAATGGTTCTATATCCAATTTGTCAAAGGCCTTTTTATAAAACATGTATTGGACACTAATTCCATTAAAATCAAGCAAGCCGGAAGGATTCAAATAGGCCTCATCCGCAACGGAAGCAATATAATAAGCCTTTTCAGAATACGAGTTAGCATAGGCATAAATGAATTTTCCAGAACCTTTAAATTTTTCTAACGCATTTCTAATTTCTGTTAATTTAGCATAACCGGCCATTGGAAAACTAACATCTACATAAATTCCCTTAACGTTGCTGTCTATACGTGCGCGTTCCAAAGCAGATAAAATTTGAATCAATCCTATTTTTTCAGTGCTTTCAAAAAATGGATTTGGAAAAGTCGCCAATGGATTGTCATCTTCTGTACTGGCATTTTCTACGATAGGCCGATTTAAATCCAATTTAAGGATTGAATTTTCTTTGACTTCAAATTCGGATTCGCCCCCACTCATGGCAGCTCCGATCCCTACAATGATCAAAACACTGACGATTAGAAAAAGAAATAGCCCCATTAGGGTTGCAAGGGTGTATTTAAAAAATTGCCACATAAGGAAGTAAGATGATTAAAATATTAATTTGGGATTATAATTCCACAAGTCAATCAAAATTATGTTCAATGGATAAAATTCCAAAATAAAGGGTAAAAATTACCCAAAATTGACTCGGTAATCCTCCCTAGCTTGGCGAATCACTTCATGAGCTATTTCGCGTCCATACACTTCATCGATATCCACCAATGTGGAGCTTGTTTCACCAGGTAACATTTTATAGGTCCAAAAATAATGCCTAAGTCTTTGAACAATGTCTTTAGGAGCGTCTGAAATATCACGCCATTTCCCATAAATTGGATCATCTTGTAAGACCGCGATTATTTTATCATCCGCCTCCCCGTGATCGATCATACGAATTCCGCCAATGGGTATAGCCTGACATAATATATCCCCATGTGTTATGGTACGCTCAGATAATACTAAAATATCGAGTGGATCGCCGTCCCCTTTGGTAATTTCTTTTCCTGAGTATTTCTTGGCCAATTGGGCAATACCTTCTGCGCAATAAGTTTGAGGCAAAAAACCATACAAAGCAGGTACGATATTGGAAAATTTCTGTGGTCGGTCTATTTTCAAATAGCCCGATTCCTTATCGATTTCATATTTAACTGTATCCGTAGGTACGATCTCGATAAATGCGGTGACCAATTCCGGCATTTGTTCGCCTATATGTATTCCGTGCCATGGATGAGCTTTAAAGATATTTCGATTCATATTATTGGTTGATTACCCGATTAGGTCATAGGCATGCAAATTACGAAAAAATGGGCGCACCTAAACTAAAGAACCCTAAGCAAATAGGTACAATCTAGGGAAATTAGTTAAATTTGTGGTTTGAATTTTTTGAATTATGATATATCCCATCGTCCCCTATGGAGATCCTGTGTTAAGAAAAGTAGCAAAGCCTATTCAATTAGGAAGCATTGATTTGATAAAGCTTTCAGAAGATATGTTTGAAACCATGTATGCTGCTAGCGGTGTTGGTTTAGCAGCACCACAAATCGGCATGGATATCCGACTTTTTGTTGTAGATGGAAGGCCTATGAATGAGGATGAAGAGGAGGAGGAAAAAGATCCTTCTTTAGTGAATTTCAAAAAGGTTTTTGTGAATGCAACGATTTTAGATGAAACGGGAGAAGAGTGGGGATTTGAAGAAGGTTGCTTGTCTATACCGGGTATTCGGGGAGAAGTTTTTAGACCTGAATATGTGAAGATTCACTTTTGGGACGAACATGGAGAGGAGCATGAAGAGGTATTTGAGGGATTTGCTGCAAGAATTATACAGCATGAATATGACCACATTGAAGGAATACTATTTACAGATCATTTAAATGTGGTTAAAAAACGAATGATTAAAAATAAATTAGGTGAAATTAGCCGCGGAAAAGTTTCAGTGGATTATAAAATGAAACTTGCTCGATAATACTGGATATGAAGATTTCTTTAAATTGGTTACGTGATTTTATTGACATTTCCCAACTACCTCAAAAAGGTGAAGCGGAAGAATTAGACGTCCTATTGACAAATACGGGATTAGAAGTGGAGGGCATTGAAAGGCACGAAAAAATTCCTGGAGGATTAAAAGGTTTTGTCGTTGGCGAGGTTTTAACCTGTGAAAAATTTGAAGTAAAAGATAAAATATTGAGTTTAACGACTGTAGATGCAGGATTATCAGAAGTTTTAACCATTGTTTGCGGGGCGTCAAATGTCGCAGCGGGCCAAAAAGTCATAGTAGCTACTCCGGGTACCACCTTATATGATGCTGAAGGAAAAGCGCTTTTTACCATTGAAAAACGAAAAGTGTATGGCCAACCCTCTGAGGGGATGATTTGTGCGGAAGATGAAATTGGGATTGGCACTTCACATGACGGCATATTAATTTTAACGACCGATTTACCTAATGGAACTGCGGCGGCAACTTATTTTAACCTCTCAGCAGATTTGGTTTTGGAGATTGGTTTAACTCCGAACCGAGCAGATGCGGCATCGCATTGGGGGGTAGCGCGCGACATTAAAGCAAAGACCGGATTGCCAATTCACTTACCTTCGGTTGATTCTTTGTTGATCGAACAAACTCATTTGCCCATTGAGATAAACATTCAGGATAAAGGCTGTGCACGTTTCTGTGGGGTGAGTATCGATGGAATAGAGGTAAAGCCGTCACCAGAATGGTTGCAAGAACGATTAAATGCCATAGGATTAAGGCCCATCAATAATATCGTTGACATTACTAATTTTATTTGTCATGGCGTGGGCCAACCAATGCACGCGTATGATTGGCATCAAATCAAAGGAGGCAGACTGGAAGTGAAAACCTTAGCGGAAGGAACTGTTTTCAAAACATTAGATGGAGTAGAAAGAAAATTGAATGGAGAAGAATTAATGATTTGTGATGGATCTGGAGCGATAGGTTTAGCGGGAATTATGGGTGGGGCAAATTCAAGTATTCAAGATTCAACGACCCGAATTTTCTTAGAAGTAGCCCATTTCGCACCGGAAAGAATCAGAAAAGCAGCCCAGTTTCATAGTTTAAAAACGGATGCATCTTTCAGATTTGAAAGAGGAACCGACATAGAAGCCAAGCTTTTTGCGCTTAAATATGCAATAAAACTAATTCTAGAATTAGCTGGAGGTACGATTAGCTCTGAATGGCTTGATCATTATCCAGAAAAAAATGTAGCTGTCGAAATCCCTGTAAGGTATGATCGGGTGCGCCAATTAATGGGAGTTTCTCTTTCGGAAATCCAAATCCAAGAAATACTGTTGGCCCTAGATTTTGAGCTCACTAATTTGAGTCCTGTGGGACTGACGGCCATTGCACCCGCATACCGAGTGGATGTGACCAGAGAAGCTGATTTGATCGAAGAGCTTCTTAGAATTCATGGATTGGACAATATTCCATTATCTGAAAATTTGGGGGCTAATTTCATTTCAGAATTTCCTTTATTGGACAAAGAAAAAGTACAACAACAAGTAGGTCTTAGCTTAGCGGCCAAAGGATTTCATGAAATTATTACGAACTCATTAACCAAATTGAGTCATCATGAATTAATCCAACAAGATTTAGCATTCGAATCTGTGGAGATATTAAATCGACTTTCAGAAGATTTAGGTGTGATGCGTCAACATTCCATTTTTTCAGGCTTAGAGGTTTTAGCCTATAATATCAATCGCCGACAAAAAGATTTAAAATTATTTGAATTTGGAAAAACGTATCATAAAAAAGGCAGTAAATACATTGAAAAAAGGCATTTATCTTTATATCTGACTGGCTTACAAGCCGGGGAAACTTGGAGTACTTCCGCCAAAAAAGCAGAATTTCATCATTTATATTCAACGGCCATAGCCCTTATGCAATTGATGGGAATCAAAGACTTTGAAACATCCCCATTAGACGGTTCTTCTATATTTGCCTATGGTTTACGCATATCGGTCAACAAAAAAATGTGCCTTGAATTGGGGCTAATTAAACCTACCTTGGCCCAAAAATTTGATGTAAAGCAAGAAGTGTTTTTCGCAGATTTTGACTGGGATTTTTGGGTTAAGCAGGAAAAAGTAGATTTTGTGTACCAGGAAATATCGAAATTCCCAGAAGTTCGGAGAGATTTATCATTAGTGATCAATAAAGAAATAAGCTATCAAGCGATCCAACGCATTGCAGAACAAGTTGAAAAGAATTTACTAAAATCTGTTTCCGTTTTTGACGTTTATGAGGGGAAAAATCTAGGTGAAGGCAAGAAATCCTATTCCGTTAGCTTTATGCTTCAAGATGAAAATCAAACCCTGACCGATAAAGTTATTGACACCACAATGGATCGACTCATTCAACGATTTGAAAAGGAGTTAGGAGCGGTTATTCGAAAGTAAATCTGATTAAGGGGAAATTCAAATATGCAAAAACTTATTTTCAAAGCCATTTTTGTGGTCTTTAAGATCAGCACCTCAGGTAAAATTAAGATATAGTAAGCTAATTACCTTTTTAACATATTTCCCATGTTTGGCATTTTCATTTTGCCATCTTGGACCTTGTTCATCATTTTCATCATTTTTCGCATGTCCTCAAATTGTTTCAACAAGTTATTGACTTGTTGGATAGAGGTTCCAGAGCCCTTCGCGATCCGATTTTTCCGAGATGGATTAAGGATATCTGGGTTTTGGCGCTCCTTCAGGGTCATTGACTGAATGATTGCTTCTATTGGCTTAAATGAATCATTAGAAATATCTACATCTTTTACAGCTTGACCCATACCAGGGACCATACCCATCAGATCTTTAATGTTTCCCATCTTTTTTATTTGCTGGAGTTGGGAATAAAAATCCTCAAAAGAGAAATTATTCTGGCGAATTTTCTTGTTTAACCGTGCTGCTTCATCCTCATCGAAAGCTTGTTGGGCCCTTTCAACTAAAGAAAGAACGTCACCCATGCCTAAAATACGGTTCGCCATTCGATCCGGATAAAACTGATCTAGGGCCTCCATTTTTTCACCCGTAGAAATAAATTTGATGGGTTTTTCGACCACTTGTCGAATGGATAGGGCGGCGCCACCTCTTGAGTCTCCGTCTAATTTCGTTAAAACAACTCCGTCAAAATTAAGTCGTTCGTTAAATGTTTTAGCTGTATTGACAGCGTCTTGACCCGTCATTGAATCAACCACAAATAATATTTCAGTCGGATTAATCGCTTTTTTCACGGCTGCGATTTCATTCATCATGGATTCATCGATGGCTAAACGGCCTGCTGTATCGACAATAACCACTTTTTTGCCCATCTTTCTGGCATATGAAAGAGCATTTTCTGCGATGGAAACTGCATTTTTATTTTCAGGTTCTGCATAAACTTCTACACCTACCTGCTCACCCAATACTTTTAATTGGTCTATCGCTGCAGGTCTATAAATATCACAGGCAACCAGCAACACATTACGTCCCCCTTTTTTGATGTATTGAGCTAATTTACCAGAGAAAGTAGTCTTACCCGAACCTTGAAGACCCGCAATCAAGACAACGGCTGGATCCCCTTTTAAATTAATATCTTGTTTAACCCCACCCATTAATTGGGTTAGTTCCTCATGAACTATCTTAACTAATAGTTGGCCTGGCTCAACAGAAATTAATATTTTTTGGCCTAGTGCCTGTTCTTTAATTCGATCAGTGATTTCTTTTGCTACCTTATAATTTACATCGGCGTCCATCAAGGCACGTCTAATTTCCTTAACCGTTGCAGCAACATTGATATCAGTAATTCGACCGTTCCCTTTCAGGGTTCGCATGGCCGAATTTATCTTGGAACTTAAATTCTCAAACATAATGTGTTAAATCTTGTAAATGGTCTGCAATTTACGCTTTTTACCTTAAAAATTATTCAAATTATTTGACCTAATTCTGATGAATAAAAAAGAATCCTGTATACCTTTGCAGGATTATTTAGGTTCATCTTAAAATAAAAAAAAAGACCAAACACATCAATACAAAAAATGGAAAAAATTAAAGTTGCCAACCCAGTAGTAGAACTTGATGGAGACGAAATGACTCGCATCATTTGGAAATTTATAAAAGATAAATTGATCTTGCCTTATGTAGATGTTGACATAAAATATTATGATTTAGGTGTTGAATACAGGGATGAGACGAATGATCAAGTAACGATTGAGGCTGCAGAAGCAATAAAAAAATATGGTGTAGGAATTAAATGTGCCACCATCACTCCAGATGAAGCACGTGTAATTGAGTTTGATTTAAAGCAAATGTGGAAATCACCGAATGGTACCATTCGGAATATCTTGGATGGAACTGTATTTAGAGAGCCCATCGTTTGTGCTAATGTCCCAAGACTAGTACCTAACTGGACTGCGCCTATTATGATTGGACGCCATGCTTTTGGCGATCAATATAGAGCTACTGACTTTGTGACTAAGGGCAAAGGGAAGTTGACAGTTTCATTCACTCCCGAAGACGGTGGAGAGCCGCAAACATTTGAGGTCTATAATTTCAAGGGAGACGGAGTGGCTTTGACGATGTATAATACAGATGAGTCGATCATTGGTTTTGCTCATTCATGTTTTAATATGGCTTTAAGCAAGGGATGGCCATTGTATTTATCTACTAAAAATACGATTTTAAAAAAGTATGATGGTCGATTCAAAGATATTTTTGAGGAAATTTATCAAGCTGATTATAAGGCAAAGTTTGATGCGATGGGAATCGTCTATGAGCATCGATTGATTGATGACATGGTTGCATCTGCATTAAAGTGGAATGGTAATTTTGTATGGGCCTGTAAGAATTATGATGGAGATGTTCAATCGGATACCGTGGCGCAAGGGTTTGGATCTTTAGGCTTAATGACTTCGGTGTTAATTACTCCCGATGGCAAAGTCATGGAGGCTGAAGCAGCTCATGGTACTGTTACAAGACATTACCGCGATCACCAAGCAGGAAAACCAACTTCTACCAATCCGATTGCTTCCATTTTTGCATGGACTAGAGGATTAGAATTTAGAGGCAAATTAGATAATAACCCTGCGCTAATTAATTTCTGCCAAACTTTGGAAAAAGTGTGTGTGGAAACGGTAGAGTCGGGCAAAATGACCAAAGATTTAGCTGTATGTATTCATGGAAATAAAGTAAAACATGGAGAGCATTACCTATATACGGAGGAATTTTTAGAGGCTTTAGACGCTAATTTAAAAGTAGCTTTAGGGTAAAATCCCCCTTTATTTATATGAAAAGAGCCGCCTCAGTAGAAGCGGCTCTTTTGTTTCAACCTATTTTTTAAATGGAAGAACGCTAATTAGAAATAATTAACGTTTTCGTATATAATAATTGATCGTTCGTCCTCAGTACTAATTTATAATTGCCTGAATTAATTCCTGCCAAATTCATGACGTAAGATCCATCTTGGCTTATCTTTCCTTGGGTAATTTGTTTTCCATCCATCGCATAAATAGTAAACTCAGAACCTTGCAATGAAGAAACAGACTGAATGGTCACTATATTTCCAGCAGGATTCGGGAAAATAGAAAGTCCACCATCTTGAGGCAATGTGTAAATGATATCGAACGTTGGCGATACACAAGTAGGACCATTCACATATTTTTTAGACGAAAATACTGAGTACTTTCCACTGGTTTTCACTCGCAAATTGGAACCTTTTTCCGTATTAATTGCGACATTATTGAATGACCAATTAAAGTCAACATCACTCGTTTTTTGTCCAACTGTCAGAAAATATGGAGAAAGCAGGTTGGCCATAGGAGT
>Ga0214163_1000263_pt1 | contig 24696 bp, 16 predicted proteins | sample LakMenepilimnion_2_FD_153001 | JGI IMG/M metagenome (GOLD analysis project Ga0214163, IMG submission 153001) | Freshwater microbial communities from Lake Mendota, WI - Practice 15JUN2010 epilimnion v4 | ecosystem: Environmental > Aquatic > Freshwater > Lake > Epilimnion/Euphotic zone | place... | reverse complement strand
CAACAAAAAAAGGTGGAAAAAATTAAAAAAAATATATCTTTAACAATTCCTCACCATGGAGTCAATTTTTATAAATTCAGTTCGATCAAATAGATCCAGTCTAAGGTCTTTTGATCTTAACCCAGAACCCAAATGAAGCATTTATTACTTGCCTGTATGTTCACCTTGTCCCTTCACGCTTGGGGGCAATCACCAGACCTTGCGAAAATAACCGTTGACCTATCGAAAACCCAGGAAAAAATGAAGCCCATCTACGCTTGGTTTGGATACGATGAGCCTAATTACACCTACATGAAAGATGGTAAAAAATTGCTTTCAGAAATTTCAGCCCTAAGTCCCGTTCCCGTTTATGTCAGAGCGCATAGTCTGTTAGTAACTGGCGATGGAATTCCCGATTTAAAATGGGGGTCCACAAATGCCTACACTGAGGATGCCCAAGGAAACCCGGTTTATGACTGGACGATCATCGATAAAATTTTTGACACCTATGTTCAAAGAGGTATGAAGCCATTAGCCCAAATAGGCTTTATGCCAGAAGCACTTTCCACCCACCCTGTGCCCTATAAACATCATTGGAAGCCTGGCGACAATTACAACGATATTTACACGGGCTGGGCCTATCCACCCAAAGACTATAAAAAATGGGGCGAGTTGGTCTTTCAATGGGTCAAACATAGTGTCGATCGATATGGTCAAAAGGAGGTGGAAAGCTGGTATTGGGAACTCTGGAATGAACCCAATTCAGCTTATTGGAAAGGAACGCAAGCAGAATTTTTTAAACTCTATGATTATACAGCAGATGCCGTTAAAAGGGCATTGCCTACCGCAAAAATTGGCGGAACCGATATCACCGGAAATGGCATGAAATTCCAAGATGCTTTCCTAAAACACTGTTTATTTGACACCAATTATGTGACAAAAAAAATAGGTTCGCCTCTAGATTTAATCCTTTTTCATGCCAAAGGATCCCCCAAATTAGAACAAGGGAAAGTGGTGATGAGTGCCAGGGCCCAACTCAAAAACATAGAGGATAATTTAAAGGTCATTCAAGCCTACCCCCAATTGAAAAACTTGCCCATTGTGATCGGCGAATCAGATCCTGAAGGATGCGCTGCCTGCGGAATGGCCACAAGTCCTCAAAATGCCTACCGAAATGGAACCATGTATTCCAGTTATACTGCAGCCACTTTTGCGCGGAAGTATGAATTGGCAAAAAAATACCATTCCAATTTATTGGGTGCCGTAACCTGGGCTTTTGAATTTGAAAACCAACCCTGGTTTTATGGCTTCAGGGATTTAGCGACCAATGGAGTAGACAAACCCGTCTTAAATGTATTTCGGATGTTTGGGAAGATGCAAGGCAATTTTGTAGAAGCAACATCCGATCATAGTTATTCGCTGCAAATGGCCTTAGATTCAAGCTTTCGAGGTGCAAAAACAGATATAGGTACAATAGCCACCAAAAATAAAAATACCGCCTCCATCCTGGTTTGGAATTACCACGATGTTGATAAAAAGGGGGAATTTTCAAAAGTTACCTTGGAAATATCAGGCATTAAATCCTCCTCGGCCAAACTGACACATTACAGGATCGATGATTTACATAGCAATAGCTACGAAGTTTGGAAAAAAATGGGGTCGCCTAAGGAGCCAACGGCCAAACAAATTGCCGAGCTAGAAAAAGCGGGTCAATTAGCCTTAGTGAACCCACCGAAAAAATTAACGATCTCAAAAGGTATATTGAAACTGGATACTGAATTGCCCCGACAAGCTGTCGACCTATTTCAGTTGACCTGGTAATCAGTCCATAGCAATTCCTCGGGAGAATCTGATAATTTCTCTCGAGGATTGCCTTATTTTTTCCGACCTACACCAAATTGGTCCCCAGCTCTAACCGCCTTTCCCTTTTCAAATTGAATTTCTACCACCTTTTCACTGGAAACTGCATTGTGAAATTCGTCTTCTAAATTCAATAAAACTTTTCGTGTCCGCACGTCTACCACCTCACCACTAGAAGGATAGGCATATTTTCCATCCATACTGAAGGTAATCCACCCCGGCATATCTTTCATGGGAATCGTAGTTAATTGTTGGTATGGCGCGACCGCCGAGAAAATATGCAAACGCATATTAAATCCATCACACAGCCAAATTTCTTTTTCATCCGGAGTCAAACCTATTCCATGACTTGGGTTTCCATGCCTACGCACGGGACCCTTGTTCCAACCTTCTACCACCAAACTGGCTAATTTTCTACCTGTTTTTAAATCACCCACTTCAAATCCTAGTAAGCTATCCACCGTCACAAAACCTAAAGACTCACCATGATTTACCGTGAAAGGTCGAACATAACCTAAAAATGGACCCACTTTCAAACGTATTTGATGTGTTTTTGTATCTGAAACATACAACCATGGATTTCCAATATCACCCATGTAAACGGAATTTCCAGAGGAGCCATAAACGGTATTATGCGCCCGCTTAAACCCATCGATTTTTTTAATCACATTTCCCGTTTCACAATCAACCACATTCCAGAAATTTTTCTCCAAGGAAGGTAAATACATCGTTTTGCCATCAGGAGAAATAGACATGCGGTCGCAACCTCCTACAAATTGCCGTTCCCAAATCACTTTCTCTGTTGTCAAATCGATGCGCTGCAAAGACTCTAAAGTACTCACGTAAATACTATTTAATGGAATACTGACAGCTACTCCTTTGACATTGGACGGTTTCCCGTTGGGATGCAAGCCTTGTGTCTTAATCCTTTTGACAAATTTATGCCCATGGTCTATATCGAAAACTAATATGCCATGACCTCCATAACCCAAATAATCTCGAATTCCAGGTGCTGCCACATATAAATAGCGATTTGCTTTTGCTTTTTGGGCCACGCCGTGAAAAGCGAAAACCATACTAATCAGTAAACTTAAAATGTATTTCATCGTACAATAGGTTTATTTTAAGGTGTGAGTTAAAAATAAATTAACAAATTTCCAATTTTCAAATTTTGAGATTCCTTATCTTTATACGAAACGTCTAAACCTTTAACATGAATAAGATTTTAGCTACCACTATTTTGGCATGTCTGTGCCAAATTACTTTTGCCCAAGTACATAAAGCTCCGGCATATCCACTCATTGCCCATGATCCTTATTTCAGCATTTGGTCGTTTTCAGACCAAGTAAATACCACTAGCACGAAGCACTGGACCGGGAATGATCAATCAATCGTAGGCTTGATACAAGTGGACAATAAAACATATCAATTTTTAGGCGCTTTACCCTTCCCGATCGAATCCTTAGTTCCTATTGCAGAGAAATCCCAACCGATTGAATGCCTTTATACCGAGGCTGAACCAGGGCAAAATTGGATGAATGAAACTTTTCAAGACGCCTCATGGAAAAACGGAAAATTGCCTTTTGGAAAAGGGACTAATAATAAATGGGCGACATCTTGGCCCACAAAAAATATTTGGGTGAGACGAACATTTCTATACGAGGAGGTCGACATAGAAAAGCTAATCCTCCAATTAAGACATGATGACGATGTCGAAGTTTATTTGAATGGAAATAAAATTTATGATTGCCAAAACTGCAATACTAGAAAAATAAAAAATATTGAATTGGCCCATGAAGTCAAGAAAAACCTAAAAAAAGGAAAAAATGTTTTAGCCTTGCATTGCACCAATTTAAGAGGAAATGCTTGGCTTGACGCCGGATTTGCCAAGCAAAAAAATGCCAAACAATTAACATTAGCGAAGCAATTATCCGTGGAAATTACCGCCACACAAACTAAATACCAATTTGCCTGTGGGGCAGTTAAATTAAACCTAACCTTCACATCTCCTTTAATTGCATCAAATCTGGATTTAATGAGTAGGCCTGTTTCCTACGTAGATTTTGATGTAAAATCAACTGATGGCAAAACACATGAAACCGAAATTACTTTTGGGCTAGCCGCGGATATTGCTCGAAATGAATCAAACCAAGTTTTAGAAACAAGCGCAGGTTCGAAAGGTTCCTTAAAATACTTAAAAACAGGAGTGAAAGATCAACAAATTTTAGGTCGAAAAGGAGATGATGTAAGGATTGATTGGGGATATGGGTATTTGGCTAGCGCGAATCCTGCGCATACCCTAGGCATTAAATCCTTAGCTGACTTAATCAATTTAAGTGAAGGGAATTCAAATGAAAAAAACGCTGCAGACCCTGATCTATATTTAACATCACAGTGGAAAGGAAAGGTTGGGCCAAACTCAAAAAAATCAACCATCATGCTCGCGTATGACGACTTATATTCCATTCAGTATTTTACCAAAAACCTCAAAGCTTGGTGGATTAAAAAGCATCAAAATATCGAGAATTTACTACAAACATCGGCAAAAGAACACGATCAAATTTGGCAAATCTGTCAAAATTTTGACAAAAAAATATTTCAAGATGCCCTAAATTCAGGTGGAAAGGAATATGCCGAAATATGTGTAGCCGCTTACAGACAATCATTGGCCGCCCATAAATTAGTTCGAGGAGAAAATGATGAGGTTCTTTTCCCGCAAAAAGAAAATTTTAGCAATGGATCTATTTGGACTGTGGATGTAACCTACCCATCTGCGCCACTCAGTTTGCTTTACAATACCGCATTATTAAAAGGGATGGTGGAACCGCTCATGTATTATAGCGAAAGTGGGCAATGGAAAAAACCCTTCCCTGCGCATGACATAGGCACCTATCCGATTGCCAATGGCCAAACTTATCCAGAAGATATGCCTGTGGAGGAAGCGGGAAACATGGTAATATTATCCGCTGCCATTTGCAAAGAAGATGGCAACGCACAATTTGCCAAAAAACATTGGGAGACGCTGACTCGTTGGGTTACCTTTTTGGTTAAAGATGGGTTGGACCCGGTAAACCAATTATGTACCGATGATTTTGCGGGACATTTGGAGCGAAATGCCAACTTATCACTTAAAGCAATTAATGGAATCGGAGCTTATGCGCAAATGGCCAGAAATTTAGGATTAAAATCCACTGCTGATTCGATGCAAGCCATCGCAAAAGACTATGTCATTAAATGGATGAAAATGGCGGATGAGGGGGATCATTATGCCCTTACATTCAATAAAAATAATACGTGGAGTCAGAAATATAATTTAGTTTGGGACAAGTTATTAGGCCTTAATTTATTTCCAAAAAGCGTGTATGAAAAAGAAATAGCCTACTATTTAACGAAGCAAAATGCGTTCGGTCTACCATTAGATAGCCGCAAGACGTATACAAAAAGTGACTGGATAATGTGGACAGCTACTTTGGCCGACAAGCCAAAAGATTTTCAATCCTTTGTACATCCGATTTACAAATTTATGAAGGAAAGTTCTAGCAGGGTTCCCTTCAGCGATTGGCATGAAACTACGACAGGAGCGCAAGTAGGCTTTCAAGCGAGAAGCGTAGTGGGCGGATATTTCATCAAATCCTTGGAAAAACATTGGGCCAAAAAGAAGTAATTATGGGGTCATAAAGACCCAATTTACTTCTTTTAAATATCCCATAGGCGCTTGAGCAGGTTGGCTTCCGGCCAATCTACCTTGTGCATCTTTTTGGACTGAAAAATGGGTCAGCGAAAATGCTCCCTTTTCATAATCAAAAGATTTTCCATCATCGTCATATAAGGTAAACTCGCCAGTTGATTTGCCGTAATGACGCATTTCAATGGGCCATTTTTGTCCCATTTGGGGTGCTTGTCGGTGCTTAGGCACCATCGGAATAATCCCCCCATCACGAACAAACAAAGGAATTTTTTCCAAAGGAGGCTCGATCTGAATGATTTGATTCTCACCTACAAAAACACCGGTATAAAAGTCATACCATTTGCCCTTGGGCAAAATCACATTTCTTGTTTTTTCTCCTGCAAACATAGGAGCGACCAAAATCGCATCTCCCATCATATATTGATCCTTAATATCTTTGCGGATGGCCATTTGGTATGGGTTCTGGGTAGCGTCAAACTGACCTCTTTCTTGGATATTTTGAGAGACAAATCCGTCCACTAATTGCATCGCTCTGAAGGGAGGAATGCCTTCTCGTTGATAAGCAGCAAAGGTTGTATATAGATAAGGGAGTAATTGCATCCGCAGATTAGCCACATCTTTAACCGCATCAGCGACCTCAGGAAAGGTCCAAGGTTTTGTTCCATCCGCCCATGCATTGATCATAGCCATCGGTGAAAAACAGGCTGATTGCATTCTGCGTATCCATTCTTCAGCCGTTTTTGAAGCGCGAACTTCGGGTGTCCACAATACGCCAACAAAACTACTATTGACTAAAGCGGTGATAAAATCTTTATGATTGTAATAATCATTGTAGATCACATATGGGAAATGACTTCCGCCCGCATTCGATGCGCGCACTAAACCGTAGGTTCTTTTGTTAATTTCCTTATACCATTCGGCCGTCATATTTTGCACGAGAGAACCATATATTTGCCGCATCTGTTCAGCACTAGTCCCTGATGGAAATGTCGCCACATCTGGCCAAACCCAGTTGTCGTAACCATCCACTTCATCAATTTTATAGCCACCTACGCCAATGTCCAAATGATTTTTCTTGAAATGGTTTTTGTATAATTGGCGTGTTTTTGCCAAAGTAAAATCGGGAACTAAACCATTCCAAACCGTGTGCGAACCCGTAAGATTTTTAACCAAAGGGTACAAGGAAGATTTGGGAGAAACATAAGGATTTAACCATAGATTGGCCGAAACACCCCTGGATGCCAATTGGTCCAAGAACAATTTAGGATTAGGAAAACGAGTCGGATCCCATTCAAAAGTGCAAGGATAGGACATGCTATGCCAACCGGGTTCTACCCCAATAAAATCCAATGGAAAATCATGTTCTTCAAAACTCTTTACTTCCTTTAAAATATCGTCTTGAGAATAAAGGGTAGGAACTCTTTGAGTAAATCCTAAACCCCATTTAGGAGGCAAATATCCTCCACCACTCATCAAATTATACCGCTGAACCACCTGCAGGGTTGAGGGACCTGCAAAGACATATAAGGTGGTTCCGTCGGCTGGAACTAATATTTCAACGGCATCCGAATAGGGCTGAGCATCCCACTTTTTATTGGTATTTCGATCTTGTAGTTCTGGAGGGGTTTTAGCATCCACTCGAACGCCTGTCCCAGCATAAACGGTGATGTATTGAGCCGCATCAATTAAAACGCCGTAGCCTTTGGTAGACACATAAAATGGGACAGGAGCGTGTGTCCGACCATTATCCTTGCCACCAAAGTGATCCATGTGTAAATTTAGGATCCGACCTCGCTGGTTGACCGTCTGAAAATTTAATCCCAAACCAAAAATTTGCTCTTCCTTTTGAAGCGGAAATTTTAAGTATGTTTTACCTTGAACGACCTTTACTTCAATCGCTCCTTTATCTAACGGAAATTGAGTTAAAGGTAATCGTTGGAGCGCGGCCACATTTGCCTTCCCCCCCGCAGCTTTCAACAAACTGTGCTTTTGAGGTTTGCCAACTTCCGCTTTCCAAATACCAGGATAGCTTTCCTTCCAAATAACAGGAACTTGAGCCCACATACAAGATGTAGACACCAAAAAAATGAACGTAATTTGGAAAATTTTCATAGCCCCGAAATTTTAATCAACTTATTTCTTGAATGCAATGCGGTAGATGGAACCATTTAAATCATCGCAAACATACAGGGCACCGTCAGGTCCTTGGGCTAATCCGCAAGGTCGGTGCTGGATAGGTCCGCTAGGTTTAGCCAAATCAATTCCTGCAAAATTGTCTGCAAAAATCTCCCATTTCCCGCTAGGCTTATTGTTCACAAAGGGAACAAAGGCCACAAAATACCCCTTTTTTAATTCAGCCGATTGACCATGGAAAGCGACAAACGCTCCATTTCTGTATTTCGCTGGAAACATTTTACCCGTATAAAAAAGCAAATCATTAGGTCCTAAATGTGCAGGGAAAGCAACAGTAGGATTGATGGCCTTTTCGCCCCCTACTTTTTTCCCGTCTCCGCCATACTCCGGAGCTTGAATTTTCTTATTTTGAAATTGGTCAAAGTAGATATAAGGCCAACCCGCATCATCTCCTTCATGCAACTCGTAGATTGCCTCTGCAGGCATTTCTTGGCTTTGTTTAGGCGTATAAAACTGAGGGTAAAAATCATGAAATTGACCACGGCCATGCGCAGTCACAAAAAGAGAATTGGTTTTTGTATTCCAAAAAGTCCCCACTGCATTTTTTATTCCGGTTGCATAACGTGTCCCATCTTTAAATCCTTGATTTAATTTATCTGCATTGAATTTCCAAATACCCCCAGCAGAATCTAAAATAGAGCAAGGAACCATTCCCGTTCCCGTGCCTTGAATTCGGCAAGCATCATTATATGAACCTATAGACACATATAGATTTGATTTATTGTCAAAAGAAAAAGGTTTGGCATTGTCACGGCCGTGATCCAACAAGCCATTGACAATATTTTCAGGATTTTCGGTATCAATAACCTCCTCATTTGCATTCAACTTGTAGCGATAAATCCCCTTATTAGACGAGGCATAAAGAAATCCCTTGTTGATTAAAATACCTGTTCCCGTATAATTCCCAAAAAGTTTGGTTTCGTCGATCACTCCATCTTTGTTGGTATCGCGCAACAAATAAATCCCTTTACCCTCTTTTAATTTTGAAAGCTTTGCATAGATATCGCCATTTTTAGAAATCGTCATGTGCCTTGTTGCCCCTAAATCCGAAGCCAATACTTGGACCACGAATCCTGCAGGAACCTTGATATCAGAAGATTCTACTACTTTCTTTTTAAGATCCGAATTCCATCGATATGAAATAAAGCTGAACGAACTGAAAAGCACAAGGCCTAATAAAACGATTTTAATTTTTGAATTTTTCATAGAATTAGAGTTAATCGAGCCAAGTGAAAGCTGATTATTTTTAGGTTTAGATAAGCTAATATCCTATAAAACTATATTTTCTTTTTGGGAGGAACAAATTTACGTCAGACAATTTTCAAAAGCCTTGACCTACCCTCAAAGGGTTTTATAAATTTGATAAAAATACACGTTTGATTTACCTTAAAAAATTGGTTAATTTCAAGATCAAAATAAACACCAATGAAAAATACAAATAAATTTTTTGTTAGTCTGATGTTCATAATGAGCATAAATATCAGCTTATTGACTGCTAAAACTATTGGCGACGAAAGCATCGAGGGGCGCTGGGATATGACCATTACGAAAGGGGATAAAAAGCTTCCCTCTTGGCTTGAAGTAAATCATTCGGGCATAAGAACATTAACAGGACATTTTGTAGGGGATGGAGGGAGTGCGAGACCTGTTTCTAAAATAAATTTTAAAGATGGAAAATTATCCTTTCGAATTCCTCCACAATGGGATGATTCAGACCAAGATTTACAAGTGGAAGGCACCCTTGAAAATGGAAAATTATCAGGTACTATGCTCACACCCAAAGGAGAGAATTTAACTTGGACCGCGAAAAGAGCACCTAAATTATGGCGCGAAAAAGAACCTGTTTGGGACAAACCTATTTCCCTATTTAATGGAAAGGATTTAACGGGCTGGGAGACTATGGAAAATAAAAATAACCAATGGGTTGTAGCGGATGGTATATTAAAAAGTCCAAGGTCAGGAGCAAATATCCGTACAAAAAACACCTACAATGACTTTAAATTACATGTTGAATTCAGATATCCCAAAGATAGCAATAGTGGCGTTTACTTAAGAGGGCGCTATGAAGTCCAAGTTTCAGACAGCAAAGGAATGCCTCCATTGAAAGATTATTTAGGAGCCATTTATGGGTTTATTGCCCCGCTAGAAATGGTGGCAAAAGAACCGGGGGAATGGCAATCATTTGATATTACCTTGGTGGGCCGATTAGTCACATTGGTTGGCAATGGAAAACAAATCATCTATAAACAAGAAATTCCAGGTATCACAGGAGGAGCGATGGATAGCAACGAAGCGGAACCGGGACCCATCATGATTCAAGGGGATCATGGTCCCGTTGAGTACCGAAATATCATTTTAACACCTGCAAAATAAATTTTATCATGGGCAAATACCAAGCCCTTTTTTATCCGACTATGCTTAAAATTTCTGGCTTCTGGGCGATTATTTTTGTACAATTATGTAGCTTTTCTGTTGTAGCAAGAAGCGAATTTACATGGGCGGACTCGAGTCACTATCGAACTATTTCCAATTTAGTCTATGGAAACGCGCCAGATCATCGCAATGAATTGGATATTTACCTACCTAAGACTCATGGACCAAAGACACCTATGATTGTATTCATTCATGGGGGTTTTTGGTCTAAAGGAGGAAAACATCAATTGCCTAAACCTCTAATCGATTTATTAGTGGGCCAAAAAGGCTATGCTATGGCCTCCATAAATTACCGCTTTGTCAAAGCCGGGGCAAATAAATACCCCACTCAAATGGACGATGTAAGCCTAGCATTGCAATATATTTCCAATAAAGCAGATAGCCTTGGTTATAAGAAAAAGTCCTTTGCTTTGATTGGCGCTAGTGCAGGGGCACATCTTGCTCTGATGTATGCCTATGCAAATGATGCACAAAAAATGACTAAAACCGTGGTGGATATTGTTGGACCCACTGATTTATCGGATGCGATTATTCGTGGCCGACAAGGCATTGCGGATGCCACCATAAGTTATTTTTTAGGTAATCCCGATGCCCAAGCAGAAATCGCAAAAACATCAAGTCCCTTATTTAATTTGAGTAAAAAAACAGGGGTGCCAACCGTTATTTTTCATGGAGAAAACGATGAATTGGTCGATGTACATCAGGCTAAAAATTTACATGCTAAGCTACTTCAATTAGGCATCAAGACTGAATTGAATTTATACCCTAATGAAACGCATGAAATGAAAAAAAGCCTAGCAGATGTTTTTATCAAAACAGCTACTTGGCTTGAGAAGGTATATCCGATTCGCTAATCGATCAACATCTGCTCTACTTGAAATAGGGTAGTCGATTTTGGATCGTAGGTTATTTTGATTGCAGCCATTTCTGCATCGCCAAAAACCTGAATCCGCGTAAAATTCATTAATGTAGCTTTTCGATCATTGATCAAAATCGGCTTATCGGTAATAAAACGATGCGAATCACCATTGACTAAAAATACCTGCTTTCCATACTGCTGTGTCAACTCACTAATTTTATTAACGATATTTTCAAAGCCTTTGCTAGGCTTCATGTCTTTATAAAACATATCAGCTTGGGCAAAAAGCATGAGTCCTTTTTTGTCTTTTGCTGCAGCAAATACCTGATCAAGCCAGGCTAAATTCGCCTTCTCACGGCCAATAAATTCTTGGTTATCTCCTGCATCTTTGTAATTATTATTGGATCCCACTAAATGAATCGTCGCAAACTGTAGACCTCCATAGGTCCATGAATTATTCTCCACAAATTTTTCAAAACCAGGCGATTTTGCCTGCGACACTAAATTAATCTTCTTCTTTCCAAAACTTTGATCAGATCCATAAAACATTTTCCTTAGCACATCTAACCGTTCAAGGGGATCGTATTCGCCAGCGGCTTTGCGGTTGCAATCCGTCCACTCATTATCACCAGGGGTATAAATTAAAGGCGACTCAAAGGTTCCAAAATAGGCATGCATGCGCTCGAAATATTCGGTTGAACAAAGACTTGAGCCTGATTTGAAATCGCCAACATGTACAATAAAATCAGGTTTTTCCTGGTTTAAGGTTTTGATTACGCGCTCAAATTTTGGGTAGTCATTGGGCACCCGATATGGCATGTCACCAAAGGCCACAAAAGTGAATTTCTTTTGTTGGCCCGAGGCCAACAACGATACAAAAAGAGCACAAAAAACAAGAGATAGACGCACGTGATTCATAGAATATTTTTTCAACTCAAAGGTAATTAAAAACTCGAAAGCCAATCTATGCACCGATAAATTTTATATGGGCATTATTGACAGCATAATCCAAGTCAAATTTTCACGTTCTGAAGAAATAATCATTTGAAAATAAAAAAAATTACCTAGACAGTAGCTGAAAGATAATTATTTAGTCTTTTGAAGTGCAAAAAGTAAAGTTAAAATCAAATTAAATCTCCTGATAAACTCAAGCCATTTCTCTGTGTGATTTAGACCATATTAATTTCAAAAATATTATTAATTTTATTGTTGAATAAAAATTTATGTCTTCTACGAAAAATCTATCTTTCAGTTTAACATTTATACCATTAGTAATATTCATTTATTGCTTAATTGCCTATACGATCAATTTACCATGGTTAGATGACTTTGAAGTGGGTCCTTACACATTACAAGAATGGCTTAAAACTGTTGATCTTGGGAAAAAAATGGACCTTATCTGGGCGCCAAATAATGATCATCGAGTTATCATACTGAAATTATTGGTTTTGTTTAATTATTACGTATTTGGACAATTTAACATCCAATGGATGATTTGGCAATCACATCTTTATCTTATCCCTTTACTCTATTTCATATTTAAAGTTTTACCCGAAGAAAATCGTTGGATGAGTTTCGCTGTGATAAACTTAATTTATTTAAGTTTCCAATATACGCTAGCTAGTTATTGGATGATTGCCGCTGTTCAGCATAATACGGTTATTGGATTTGGTCTAATTTCCATGTATTTACTAGCTAAAAATAAATACTTTGAAATCGCTATATTTTTTACGCTCCTAGCGTGTTTATCAAATTCTGACGGACTTTTTTTTATTCCTGTGGGCGCTTCATTGTTATTTCTTCAATCCAATTTTAAAAAACTAATTATCTGGTTATTACTTTTAACGAGCCTAGTGTTCATTCTATTTAAAAATTATCCTAGTTGGAATTATCATGTTTTTGCACTACGTTTTTTCATGGAAAACCCAATGAAAAGTTTCTTCGGTTTTTTTTACTTCTTGGGAGGGTATGTAGACTTCTTCACAAATGATAACGTGCCCATCCGATTGTATACAACTGGCTTTTTTGGTTTTTTATTAGTAATGTTTTGGGGTAAACTACTTTATGATTTTTCAAAAGGTCCACTGAAAAACAAAATAAATCAATGGAAAAATGGAACGCTACTAAATTCCAATGTTTTATTTATATTAAGTACAATCCTATTTTTCTTAATTAATGCCTTAGCAATCAGTATTTTAAGGTCCGAGTATGGTGAGTATACTTACTTGATTGGGAACTATCGAATTTACTCAGTTTTGGCAGTTGCATTTACAATGCTGATGTATTTCCAATACAATCTTTCTACCCGCAGAATTCAATTTATTTTAATAATTGCAATAATCTATTGGGGATTTTCATTTAAAACATATTTGCCTGAAATTAAAAAAAGGAAAACCTATTTGGCACAATCTTATGAAGATTTCAAATCAAATAAAGATGGTTTAGGATTTACGGCTAAACAGATTGAACAATATAAAATCACCGAAATTTTAATAAAATTCGAAAAAGAGGGAATTTATCACCCGCCCGTGAGCAAATAATGAGACGATTGGGTTAAAATTTACAACGGTAGGAAAGGAATTATTTCGCTGTGCCAACAAATTTTAGTATTTCGTCCGCAACTTTGGTAGGTACTTCTTCCATAGGCACATGCCCTACTTTAGAAAAAATAACCTTCTTACTTCCTGATATATCCTTGTTAAATCGGTCAGCATTGCTCACATCAATCACATGGTCAAACTCACCCCACAAAATCAAGGTAGGTGTTTTTACTTGGCTCGCCTTTCCCAAAGGTTTACCAAAACTGCCTTTAAAAATCTCAAGCGCTGCAGCCCGATTACCCTCACGGACAACAATATCATGAAAGCGTTCCACCTGAGCATCGTTAACTAAATTTTTATCAAAATAAATGGTTTCCAAACTTTTCCGAACCAATGCCTTTGGTGTAAAATACAAGAGCAAATTGTTAATCACGGGTGTAGAAGCGATTAAAAATCCCAAACTACCTTTCTCCTTAGTTTTAGGGTAACCTGCAGCATCAATCAATACTAATTTAGCCAATCGGCCAGGATGCGTGACATCATAATTCCAAGCAATGGCTCCTCCCATAGAATTACCAACTAAGGTAAATCTTTGAACCCCTAATTTCGCGCAAAGGGAATCAATGAATTCATTGTAAAACACAAAGTTATATTGGTTTTTAGGGTTAGGACCCGTCATGCCAAAACCCGGTAAATCCACAGAAATCGTTCGTCTACGATTAGCCACTGAATTAACTACTTCATCCCAAGTATTTAAAGAAGAGGACATACCATGTAAAAGGACCAAAGGAATAGAATCCGATTTAGGACCTTGATCACGCACATGAACTTGCATTCCCATCATGGAAATAAACTGAGAATGCTCATTGGTGTATTTAGCTTTTAAATCTCCCAAAGGGACGTCGGACTCAAAAAAGATAGCTAGAAGAACAAAAATCCCTAGAAACAAAACAGCAAGGAAGTATCCGAAAATTTTGAGAACTCGATTCATTCGTAAATTGATTAGACAGGCTTTTTAATAATGATCCAAAAATAAACCAATAAATCTATAAATAAGCCAAAATGTAAGGAAGAACTAAAATTTAATATAGCGGTTAAATACGTCAGATTGATTTCAGACTAACACGAGTGATATATCGATGAACTAAAAAATTATAAAAACTTTTTTAGTACATTTAATTTCAAAATATACCTCGATGAAAAGAAGATCTATCCTCAGCTTTTTACTAGCAAGTCCATTAGTACCAAAATTAACAGGGCCGAATACACCTACAAAAGCTCCTTCAAAAAGACTTAAAATAAGTTTAAACGCCTACTCCTTTAATGCCCCATTAATGGCTGGGAGCAGTACTGTTGAGGATATGATGGATTTTTGTGTAGAACATGGCATTGAAGGATTAGACCTAACGGCCTATTATTTACCAGGCTACCCCAACGTTCCTTCAGATGATTATTTATTTAAACTAAAAAGAAAATGCCATCAAATAGGACTTGAATTAAGCGGAACAGGTTGTCGGAATGACTTTGTTTTTGCAGATAAATCCGCGAGAGACCGAGAAATCCAATTGGTCAAAAATTGGGTGGATGCCACAGCCAAATTAGGTGCACCCGTATTACGCGTATTTGCAGGCAAAAGTGAATTACCTGGTTACTCGTGGCAACAAATTTCGCATTGGGTAGTCGATTCGCTCAAAGAATGTACGGAATATGCGTCAAAAAAAGGCGTGATTATTGGCATTCAAAATCACCATGATTTTATTAAAACGGCAGATCAAGTGATTGAAATAATTGAACGGGTCAATAGCCCTTGGTGTGGTCTCATTTTGGATGTAGGAAGTTTTAGGGACAAGGATGCGTATTCAGAAATAAAAAAAGCGATCCCCTATGCCATTAACTGGCAATTAAAAGAGACCATTTTTAGCGGAAAAACAGAATTTCCTATTGATCTTAAAAAGACCTTTGAGATTATCAAAGAATCAACTTATCGGGGTTATATCCCCATTGAAACATTACGTAAAGGAGATCCTACAATAATTGTTCCTGAATTTTTAGCCCAAGTTAAACCCTATATTTTTTAAGTAGGACTTACATTAGGTTTGTTTGATCGAAATTAATAAAATAATATTTCATCCACCCGAAGCCAAGCAGGTTTCCCTTTATTGACCACTTCCTCTTTTTTATCATTCTTAAGTAGATATTTAGGCAAATGTCTAAGCGATAGGGCTTTTACCTTATAATACTTATAATTTCCTGGCTTTAGGGGGATATCCTGACCCATTTGGGTATGGCCATTTTTCGTATCTGGTTTTTCAGGCTTGACGAGCGCAACGCGACTTAATGCATTAGGACTATTGCCAGCGAATACCTCTATACTGACCGGTGGAAAAACATCGGAATCGGTTTTCCTTAAGTAGGAAAAAGTGATCCCTTTGGGAGAAATCGGCTTCTTGAACTCAAATAATGCCTCCAAATCATTTCCTAAATAACCTAACCACGTATAATCAGGTAATTCACTCCGCCTACCTGTCTCCCTAGCCCCCTGAACAAAATCCTTTAGACTATAACCTCCTTTGGCAGAATATTTAGGATCAGGTTTGCTAAGTAAGTATATCGAATCGGGAATAAAGGCGGATTTGTAGACTTTATATTCCAAGACACGGCTGGCTAACCAACCTGGTTTCGTGGCCAGGACCTTAACTTTTGAATATTTCTCAATTTTCAGTGGACCTCTCGATACCAAATTCCCTAAACTATCCGGTGTAGAGTCGTTTAACGTATAATGGAAAGTTACGTCCTTAAGTGTATGTTTGAAAACAAAATCTTCATTCGGCTTTAAAATAAACTTCTCATTCACTAAAATAGGAGGGTTGATTTGCAATTGCTCATCTTTGTTGGGCACATATCCTGCTTGGAATCTTACCTTAGGAAACCTTGCTTGTAGGCTAGCGATTTGATCTAATCCAACACCCGTGTTCCAAATGAATACCTCCTTTAAGGTTGGAATTTTCCCTAAAAGGCTCACTAAAACTTGTTGGTTAACTTTCGTACCTGACAATGCCAGCGAAGTTAAATGTTTACAGGCCGACAATTCCCCCAAGGTACTTCCAGTGATTTCAGTAAAGTTTAAAATCAACTTTTCTAGGTTAGGGAATTTAGCAATTACGCTAATTTCATCATCCTTTAAGGGCATTTTTGAAAGATTTAGGCTGACTATTTGTTCTGAAACTTTCGATAAATTCTCCAAAGTCTTTCGGTCATATTTCTTACTAACATAAAAATCAGCTTGCAAGGCAGGTGCATCACTAGACAATGGATATACAGAACAAAATGGGGTATTGGCAGCCTTTAAACTAGACTCCGATGCAGCAGAAAAATCATATACTTTACCGGGTATTAAAAGTGCTTGGGCCGTGTTTTGCAGTTTTTTCGCCAAGGACACAAGCTTAGAACTTGCGCCATAGGCACCCAATTTCTTGGAGACTGATGCTCCTTCCTGAACCCAAGCCGTTAAAATCAATACCTCATCAGGACTCAATTGCGCCTTGCCCTTCGGTGGCATATGCTTTTTATCATCGATGGGCAATTTTGCCCTTTGAATAAAATGACTATTCAAAGGGTCACCAGCTTTCCAAATAGCGCCATTTTTACCACCTTTTAATAACTTTGCAACTGTACTCATGTTCAATGCACCCTTGGTTTTTTGATCATTGTGACAAGACTCACACTTTTGCTTAAATATAGGTTGGACTACCGCCTCAAACACCACAGATTCATCCGACAGCAACACCGTTCCCCCATCACTTGTTGCCCATAAATAATCCTCCCCATGCGTTAAATTAGCTCCTCCATGACCGGCCAATAGAAAACTAGCTAGGCCTACAAGCGAACCATAAAATAAATTACTCCCTACTAAATAGCCTTTTTCAAAAGCAAAAAGCAGGAAGACATAAAGCCAATTGACCCCCAAACCTGCCCACTGATGAAAAGAAATTTGATCCAAATCATATCCCCCCTCAGAAGATAAAAACATGCCAAATATGGCTGTAATCGCAGAAAATATAGAAGTCAAATACAATAAAAACCTGAAAATTTCTTGAAAAGCAGCAGAATCTATCCACTTCTTGAGCACAAAAATTAGCACCAAAAAAGCACCAAATCCAATCGGCAAATGCAACACCAAGGGATGTAGTCGGCCCAATAAAGCCAACGGGATTTGAATTTTACCAGCTGCCAGGACAAGCACTAAAATTAATCCCTGTAAAAAAATAAGTAGGCTAGTGCTAAGTCTAAAAAATTTAGTCATCGAAATAAAATTTAGGCCAACAAGCCAGGAAGTACTTTACCGGCAATATCGGTTAATCGATACCTTCTGCCTAAATGTTTATAAGTCATTTGCTCATGATTAATCCCCATTAAATGCTGAACCGTTGCATGGAAATCATGAATATGTACAGGATCTTTCACCACATTATAACCAAATTCATCGGTTTCCCCATACACAATGCCTGGCTTCACGCCTCCCCCAGCCATGAAAATGCTGTAGGCGCGTGGATGATGATCACGTCCATAATTGTCGACTGTATATGTTCCTTGGCAATAATTTGTACGGCCAAATTCACCGCCCCAAATAACCAACGTCTCATCCAATAATCCTCTTTGCTTTAAATCTGTAATTAATGCCGCCGAAGAACGATCCACATCTTGCGCCTGCATGGCCATTTCTTTGGGTAAATTCCCATGGGAATCCCAGCCCTGATGATACAATTGCACAAAACGAACCCCCGATTCAGACAACTTTCTGGCCAATAAAGCATTGGCTGCATAGGTTCCAGGAACTAAACAATCTGGTCCATACATCTTAATAATATGATCTGGCTCTTTAGATAAATCTGTCAACTCAGGAACAGCCGTCTGCATGCGATATGCCATTTCATACTGTTGGACTTTTGCCTCCACCTCAGGATCTTTATTCTCATCGAATCCCAATTGATTTAACTCAGCAAGTTCATCCAACATTCTCCTACGCGCATTTTTATCAATTCCATCCGAATCATTCAAATATAAAATAGGGTCATCAGAACTACTAAAAACAACTCCTTGATGCAAAGAATCTAAAAATCCATTCGTCCACAATTTGGAATATACCCCCTGTCCGTTACCTCTCCCTCTTGATAACAACACACAAAAGGCTGGTAAATTTTTATTCTCACTCCCTAATCCATAGGACATCCAAGCACCCATACTAGGCCTATTACCCACCTGCGCACCTGTTTGCAAAAAAGTCAAAGCAGGATCATGATTAATCGCATCCGTGTTCATGGTCCGAATGATACAAAGATCATCCGCAATGTTGGCTATATTCGGAAAGATATCACTAATCCAAGCACCAGATTGTCCATATTGTTTGAAGCCATAAAACGAGCCCATTAACGGAAACTTATCTTGGCTTGCAGTCATTCCTGTTAATCGCTGATTTCCCCGAATAGACGCAGGTAAATCCTCTCCAGCTCGTGCCACTAAAGTAGGTTTGTAATCAAAACTTTCCAATTGGGATGGAGCACCATTCTGGCACAAATAAATGATTCGCTTAGCCTTAGGGGCAAAGTGTGCCATCCCTAAAGGCATCGAACTAGCAGCTGAATCTCCCTTCCATAATTCAGGAACCATGAGTGAGCCCAATGCTAAGCCTCCGATTCCCGCCGCAGCCTGCCCAAAAAAGTGCCTCCGCGTAATATTAAGTCTATTCTTTAAAAATTCATTTTCCATCGTATGGGTGTTAAACGCGAATTAAAGCCTCTTCCATATTGTAAATTAATTGAATCGTCTGCATCAATGCCGCCGTGTAAAAACGAATCGCTCCTGGATCTTTTTTATATTCTCCAATCTTCATCAACTTTTCAATTTTGGTAGGTTCCTTTTTAAAGGATGCTTGTTCATTTTCAAAATAACGCTTTAAAATAACCAACTCTTTTTCACTTGGCTTTCTACAAATAATTTTTCTAAACGCTTTCGATAATATGACATCTAGATTTCCTCTCTCAGCAGATAAATGACTGGCTAAAACCCTAGAACTTTCCATTACATGCGGATCATTCATCATAACTAATGCTTGCAAAGGAGTATTGGTCCTTCCTCTTTGGACCTCACACTGATCCCGATTACTAGCATCAAAAATCAACATCGAGGGAGGAGGTACCGTTCTTTTAATAAAAACATACATCCCTCTACGATATAAATCTTGATTATGATCCTGAATATAGGTCATCAAAGAACCACGGCCAGAGGTAGCCATTTCCCACAATCCCTTGGGCTGATAAGGTTTTACACTAGGTCCTCCAATTTCAGGATTTAATATGTCTGCAGAAGCCAAAACATGATCCCGGACATTCTCAGCAGGCAACCTTAATCTTGGCGCATGAGATAAATAAATATTCTCAGGGTCAGACTTTAAAGCCGCTGAAGGGACATCGGAAGATTGTTGGTACGTTGCCGACATCACAATTTGCTTCACCAAACGCTTCATGTTCCAATGATGGGCTTTAAAATCGACGGCCAACCAATCCAATAATTCAGGATGAGTAGGTAATTCTCCCTGCATCCCAAAATCACCCAAAGTTTTGACAATTCCGCGACCAAAAAACTGTGCCCAAATCCGATTCACAAACACACGAGATGTCAAAGGATTCGCATCATCAAACATCCAACGCACTAAACCCAACCTGTTTTGACCATATTTGGCCGTCGAATAAGGAAGAATACTTTTTGGAATTCCCACGCCCACTTCGTACGTAGGCATGTCGTAATTGCCCCGACTTAATATATGCGTTTTGCGCATATTAGCAGAATCCTTCATCACCATCACATCGACCGCAAATGTGTCTCGCTTGTTAATGAATTTCAACAAGCTATTGACGTCTTTCGTCGTAATGCGCATGTTGGGTGGATCAGCAAAAGAAGCATCAATGGTACCAAATAACCCTTTTTCAGGCACCTGGTTAAAAAATGCATAGGTACTATAATAGTCTTTTTGCGAGATCGGATCGTACTTATGATCATGGCACTTGGAACATTCAAAAGTCAAAGCTAAAAAGGATTTGCCAAAAGTACTCGTCCGATCATTGATGTACTCCACGCGATACTCCTCATCGATCACCCCTCCCTCCTGAGTAATTTTATGGTTCCGGTTGAACCCCGTAGCTAATAACATTTCTTTGTTGGCCCCCGGGATTAAATCCCCTGCCAACTGCCAAGTCACGAATTTTTTGTACGAGTAATTGGAATTGAACGCATGGATTACCCAATCGCGCCAAGGCCACATTGTCCTCAAACCATCATCCTGATATCCATGTGAATCTGCATAACGAGCTACGTCCAACCAAGGTGCAGCCATCTTTTCCCCGAAATGTTTGTTGGCCAACAACTCATTCACGATTTTTTCGTACGCTTTAGGATCCGAATCGTTTAAAAAACGATCCTGCATTTCTAACGTAGGGGGCAACCCAGTCAAATCAAGGCAAACCCTTTTCAATAATCGCTCTTTATCAACAGGCTTCGCGGGACTTAGGCCCTTTTCCTTCATTTTCGCATACACGAAATAATCTAAATCGTTTCGAACCCATGACTCATCAGCATCCGGTAATTCAGGTTTTTCTGGTTTTATGAAGGACCAATGTGGTTTATAAACGGCTCCCTGATCAATCCACTTTTCAATTAAGTCAATTTCATGCTGAGTAAGAACCAGATTTGAATTCATGGTCGGCATGCGAAGCGAAGTGTCTTTGGTAATTAGGCGCTGAAAAGCATCCGATTTAGCAGGATCCCCCGGAACAATTGCATGCGCTTTTGCATTATCCTTAAATGCCGCATAAGCCCCCTCTTTTGTATCCAAACGTAAATTGGCTTGACGTTTATTGGCATCTGGCCCATGGCATTTGAAGCATCGATCAGACAAAATAGGGCGGATATGAAAATTATAATCAACGACATCAGGCATCGAAGTGTCCGAACCTTGGGCATCGGAACAACTCCATGCAGCATATAAACTGATCGCAAGGAGAGCAACAGAGATGATGATTTTAACTGATTTCATAATAAAGTTTGGAGATCCAATTGGATTTTAAATCGAAATATACAATTAAATTTTTTCTTTAAAAATTACCATTCAAAATATTCCATGGTGTTTAATTCAGAGAGGACAATAATTAATTTTGGTACTCTCTAGATTAAATTTTTCTTTAAAATTACCATTGTAGATATTCCATCGTATTCAGTTCAGGTCCTCCCCCACGATTTGCACTACCCGCCATGATGAACATTTTATTCTTGTATAAGATTGTGGAAGTACCATGTCGGCCCTGTAATAAAGAAGGGAATTTAACCCATTCATTGGTTCTTACATCCAATGCCTCCACCTCAGAATGTGCAGGAACTTGTTTGGAGCTTTCTCCTTGTAGCACAATGACGTAGGGATATTTAGTCAATGTACAAGTCCCCGCTCTCAAGGTGGGGAGTCCATGAGGTAAAGTAGACCAAGAACCTGTTTTGAAATCATACATATCTACCTCAGCAATTGTTTTTTCCAAAACTTTGCCGATGGCAGCATGAGAATTTCTTCCTCCGATCATGTATAATTTATCGCCCAACATTGCGGCTTGCACGTGGTCTCGAGGTCTTGGTGCATCAGGAAGTTGGGACCAAGTGTTTGTTTTAGGGTCAAATACATCGAACCAACTCACATGTCCATCATAATGTCCATCTTTAATTCCGCAAACAGCATAAATTTTGCTTTTATAGGCAAAAATTCCGGCAGATCCTCTTAATCTATCCGCTGGAATCTTAGTACCTTCTCGCCATGATTTTGTTTTCGGATTGAAAATCAACATATTTTCGATAGGTTTTTCGTGTGGATAAGCTCCTGTAAATGCACAAATAACATAAATTTCATGTTGGAAACTCAAGGCTTGAAAATGATGAAATTCAATGGGTGTATCTCCCAGATTTTCCCATGCATTCGTCTTGGGATCGTATGCTTCTATCGCCTTTTTTCCTCGGCCACCTAAGGCATAAAATTTACCATCACATTCAACAAAACCACTTTCGTGTCGTTTCAAAGCAACATTCAAAGGCTCTAAAGCCTTCCAGGGTCCTGTTGGAATTTGCGAAAAAGAAGTGAAAGAAATAGCAAGTCCGAAGACCATTATCAATAATTTTTTCATAGGTTTAAATACAATTGAATCTCTAAAATACAAAATTATTGGAAACCTTTGAGCTGTGTAGAAGTTATTAAAATTGAAAAATAATTTTTAGCTTAGTACTTGAAATAACAAATTCCATCATGTATAAAAAAATAATGTTTGTTGGCCTCTTTGCCATCGCAACGCTTTCAATCATGTCTTTAAATACAGCTCCGAAAAAAGCTGTTATTGATGAGCCCACAGAAAAGATTTATACGCAATATTGCGCCTCATGTCACGGTGAAAAAGTAGAAGCATTTGTGGATCGTAAATGGAAACACGGAAATACAAAACCAGAATTAGTTGCCAGCATTACGAATGGATATAATGACATGGGAATGCCCACATGGAAAGGTATATTATCTCCAAAAGACATCGATAAATTAGCTGATTTGATTATCGAGAATTTAGCTGGAGTAGAGCAATATAAATTCGATAACAAGCCTAAATCAAATATTTTTGTGTCGGAAGGCGTCACCGTTAAATTAGATACGATCGCTACTGGATTGGATAGTCCGTGGGGATTTGCCCAGTTGCCTAACAAAGATTATTTGATCAGCGACCGAAAAGGTAAATTGTATTTGGTCGATCAGAAAAGAAACAAAATAGAAATTACGGGTATACCTCCTGTCATGGCAAAAGGTCAAGGGGGTCTTTTAGATATCGCCTTGCATCCAAAATTTGCGGAAAACGGTTGGGTCTACATGTCTTATTCCAAATTTAAAATGGATGGTTCCACGACACTTACTTCCACTGGCATTGTGCGCGGTAAAATCAAAAACAATATGTGGGTAGAATCTCAAGAGCTTTTTGAGTCACTTCCTTATACCAAAACATTCCATCATTTTGGCTCTCGAATCACGTTTGACAAGAAAGGATATATGTTTTTCTCTGTTGGAGAAAGGGGCATGGAAAAAGTATTTCCACAAGAAACGGATAATGACAATGGAAAAATTCATCGGTTAAATGACGATGGATCAGTCCCTAAGGACAATCCATTTGTAGGGAAAGATCCAGCTAAATTTCATCCTAGTATTTACTCATATGGACAAAGAAATCCGCAAGGATTAACGACAAATCCATGGACCGGTGATATCTGGGAAACGGAACATGGCCCGCGGGGTGGCGATGAAATTAACATCATCCAAGCTGGTCGTAATTACGGTTGGCCTGTCATTTCCTACGGAATTAACTATGATGGAAAACCCATTACCAATATCTCGAAAAAAGAAGGGATGGAACAGCCTGTCTCCTACTTTGTACCATCGATTGCTCCGTCTGGTTTGACTTTCATGAATACTGATAAATATCCAGCTTGGAAAGGCAACTTAATGATTGGGTCCTTGCGATTCAACTACCTCAATCGCTGTGTCATTCAAGATAACAAGGTCGTAAAACAAGAGAAGATTTTAATCAATGTAGGCCGATTACGTAATGTGAAGTTGGGCTCAGATGGTTACATGTACATCGGTGTAGAAAATCCCGGAATGGTGTTTAGGGTGAACCCGAATTAAGTAATAAATAGGCTATAAGTAATAGGTATTAGGTAAAAGCAAGTATGGACGACTAGGTTGGCCGACATGCCGAATCCTAATAACCTATGATAATAATCATAGATTGTTAACGTTAGCTATTTGTTTTAATAACCTAAATTTGCACTGTTCCACTGAAAGTCTATCAAAAATCAAGACTTCATTTTAATAGGATTAAAAAAAGTTTTAAAATCTTCTTCCGCCTAAGTTTTAATAACACGTTAATATATGTACAAAGAAATACCATGATTGACACCTTTAAAAAAACTCTATCAAAATAGCCTACCATGGAAAACAGAATTAAAAGAAATGACTTTTTAAAATCGTTGGGATTAAAGGGAGCTTCCTTAATGGCCGTATATTGTGGCGCTAGTGCATT
>Ga0214163_1000261_pt1 | contig 24806 bp, 16 predicted proteins | sample LakMenepilimnion_2_FD_153001 | JGI IMG/M metagenome (GOLD analysis project Ga0214163, IMG submission 153001) | Freshwater microbial communities from Lake Mendota, WI - Practice 15JUN2010 epilimnion v4 | ecosystem: Environmental > Aquatic > Freshwater > Lake > Epilimnion/Euphotic zone | place... | reverse complement strand
CCCGGCAGCGATCCTTGGGGTCAACATCATGGAGTTACTCGCAGGTGCAAGCTTCATTTCTAAGGAATTCCAGCTCAAACCTGCTTCTGAAAACCCGATCCTGCGATGGACCGCTTGGAACGCACTTGTTCAGACTATCGGTGCACCAAGGCAACTGCACTACTGGAATAATACACTTCGAGGTGGGATGGAATGGTTGATGCACTTGTGGTCCGCCGACCGCCAAAATAACCTCAATACTCCCGCATGGCGAATCGTCCCTCCGAGCAATCCCCTCCATTCAAACCTTACATCGCATCACCCAATGGAATGGCATTGCCATTTGAAGGTAGACCAAGTCCGGCACGATGCATTGGATATTCCAGGAGCCGATTCGAGCAATGCAACGAGCTTTCCAACTGCTCTCCAAAGGCAATACGCCCATCAACTTCAATCGCTAGGACAACCCTCTCCGACAGCCCCCGCGCACCAAGTAAACGGACTTATCATCGAGCTTCCTATCCTCGACGAATTAGCGATCGGACAATGGATGCAGTGGATGATGCTTTCGACACTGCTACAGCAAGAACTTTTGCAGCAAGAACTGCTGGAGCAAGAGTTGCCGCAACAAGGCTAACCACAGCCATAACAGCAACGAAAACGCCATCTCTCTTAAGAGGGTAGCTTTAGATCTTAGCCAACTAAAACACGCGTTGGATCAGCGTTGAAAAATCGGCAGATAGCCCAAGTCCAATTGCAGCATGATCAAGTTGCACGCGGAGATGTAGATGTTGTGGATCTGCCCTTCCCACGATCCCTCAGAACTTTGATCTCCTTCGATCTGCGTATAAAGCCGATCGCGAAATGACAACCACTCTTCATCACCTTGCCGATACACTACTTGGCTGTAATACAAATAAGTGTAGTGCCAGTGTCCGAACGCATCGTCAACTTTCTTGACGTCATGCAATTCCTTGCGACTGTAGTTGAGCATCTCAGGGACTTTATTGCTCTCGTAATCCCCTGCGTTATACAAAGCAGCAAGCGAAGCGGCGGTGATCGCCGGCCGTGAACTTCCCATCTGTTGACTGGAGTAACTGATGCCGCCGTCGGGATTCTGGCAAGCGTAAATGTATCGTTTGGCGGATTCAATCACCTCTCCTGGTACTGCGATCCCTGCATTGCGGCAACCTCGCAACCCTTGCACTTGTGTGATCGTGGTCGAACCTTCGTCGTAGTCTTGCCCATCTTTTGCGCTGACATATCCCCAGCCACCAGCCGGTGTTTGCGCTTTGCCACAAAAAGCTACCGCACGATTCAGTACATCGACCAAGTCATCTCGCCGATCTTGTAATCCTTCCTCTCCAAGCACTTGGGAGAGAAACAACATCGAGAAGCCATGCCCGTAGGTGTAACGCTGATCGTTATCCGGATCCCCGATCAATCCGTTCTTGCGGGATTGCGCAAGCAAATAATCGGTCGCCCTAGCAATCTGTTTGGAATACGGACCTTGAGTCACGGTCGATCCACTGCACAGGAGTGCCAAACCTGCCAGCGCCGAGACGGCGACAGGGTAGGGGGGGGTATTCCATTGCCCGCGTGAAGATTGGGTTCGAGCCAAGAAATCCAGCCCCCGACGTGTAGCGGACTCCCACTTTGGATTGCGGTCATCGGCAGCAATCCTAGCTCCAAAGGCGTTCCCCAGCCCTAGATTGCCAGCCGCGAGTGCACCTACACCTCCACCAAGCATACGAGCGAGAAAAGTTCGCCGCGAGCTATCCGACAGCGAAGTGCCTTGACGAGTCAGGCGATGAGGATCGTCAAGAGAACGCATCGTGCGGGTATTTGATTCGCAAGCTTTTCGCATGCTTGGAGCCTTTCTTTCGAACAGGATCAACTGTCGAAAAGAGGAGTCGATAGGTAGCGTTCACCCAAACTGCACATGATCGTAACGATGCGTTTGCCCTTCCATTCCGGACGCATCGCTAGTTGCGCTGCGGCGCACATGTTGGCACCGCTACTGATCCCGGCCATGATCCCTTCTTCGCGGTGAAGCCTTCGGCCCCACTCGAACGCCAAAGCATCATCGACCTGAATGACTTCATCGATCAACGATGTGTCCAAGTTCTTAGGGATGAAACCTGCACCGATTCCTTGGATGCGGTGTTTCCCGGGTTGACCGCCGCTGATGACGGGGGATTGTTGGGGCTCGACAGCAATTGCCTTGAAGTTCGGATTGAGTTTTTTGATATATCTTGCAACACCAGTAATCGTTCCACCGGTGCCAACACCCGCGACAATCGCATCGATGTTTCCAGCACTATCAGCCCAAATCTCCGGACCTGTGGTTCGTTCGTGTACGGCAGGGTTCGCTGGATTTTCAAATTGCTGTGGCATCCAACCCAACGAGTCGGCTTGTACCAACTCATTGGCCTTGGCAATCGCTCCTCGCATCCCGTCTGCGGCGGGAGTTAAAACAAGATTCGCTCCCAAGGCAGCCAGCAAAGCCCGCCGTTCGATCGACATCGATTCGGGCATCGTTAAAGTCAACCGGTAACCCTTGGCAGCACAAACAAATGCCAACGCAATACCTGTGTTACCACTCGTCGGCTCAATGATATGAGTCTCTTTCGTCAGCCGGCCACTACGCTCAGCATCCTCGATCATCGCCAATCCGATTCGGTCTTTAACGCTTTTCAAAGGATTGAAAAACTCGCACTTAGCAAACACCGTTGCCGCCTCGGGTGGCAACAATCGATTGATGCGAATCATAGGGGTGTTACCAACACTCTCGACGATGCTATTCAGTGTCTTTCCAATCGGCATGGCGGTCAGATCCATCTGCAAAAACGGTTTTAGAAATGAATGGTCTATTTTTCACCGAGATCCCAATATGGTTTGCCCATTGGGAACCCGTTAAAGGACGTTTAGTGTAACTGGTTTCCAAGCACGTGCCCACCTCGGTTTCGATCGATCCAAGGGACACCCTCAAGCAAATCCTTAACGATTTTCTAAAATCTCTCGGAATCGCTGAGCGGCATCTCTGGGTTTTGCAGCCCCCCAAACCCCTTGGCTGACGGCCACTCTCGAGAATCCAGCCTGCAAAACCTGCTGAATATTCTCCAAGTGAATCCCGCCGATGGCAAAAGCAGCAAGACCAGGATGGTTCTCCTGCAACCAATCGCTAGCCCCCATCAAAAATTCGATCCCGGAAAACCGATCAAAACTCTTCGTTTGCGACTCGAACGTGGGCCCACAGCCGATGTAATCAGCCCCCAAAACCGCCCCCTGCTCAACTTGAGCGACACAGTGCGTCGAAAGCCCCACATACTGCGCCGGCGCAAGCATGCGCCTTGCCATCCCAACCGACAAGTCATCCTGACCAAGATGTACTCCTGCAGCCCCAACTCCCTGCGCTACATCGACACGATCATTAACGATAATGCGACTCAACTTCGTATCAACCGTTTCCATCGCGACCCGAATGTACTCAACCAAGTCTTTTGTGTTTCGCTCCTTGTCTCGGATCTGAATCAATTGCGCCCCACCTTCGGATATATCCCGTATCCGTCGGGCAAACAGATCCAATTCAAGCCGACAATCGACCAAAACGTACAGCTTCGCTCGACTCAAGAATTCATGATCTCGACCGATCGCCAATACCAACGCAGCATTCAAGTCATAAACCTCATACCGCACCTTCTCGATGGTCGCTGCTGCTTCGGGTGCAATGACCTTTGCACATTCCTCTAGCACCCTTAACCCTTGCTCAACTCTAGCTCCCGCCGCTTGACCAATCGATAACACCGCATTCGGACGCTGAAACTCCGAAGCCGTTTTCACCTCGCACCCGACATCCCCTCGCGTATCGCGGGCACTGAGCAGTTCACTCGAATCAAGGACCTGCAAACATCCTTGCAATCGATGACGAGCCTCTTTGTATTGCGATTGAAGTACCCCAAACCCACTGAACCGAGCGATATCCTCAAGGGTTCGCAATCCCTCCATAACCCGGTTGCGATTCGCATCTGCCATTCGCCACAAAACCCGCGTCGAACCGCCCCCTTGCCCCTCACACTCGTCGCTCATATGCACTCCGGATTTCCACTTTATTGGTGTCGTTACTATCTAGCGGTGTCGTTCTAAAATCATCGACAGATAACTTCGCCGCTCGACAAATCCCAACTTGAGCTGCTTGGCCAAACCCTCGATCGCTTGCTCTGCTTGCTTTAAAGCTTCCTGATCGCCGACGATGCATTCAAGCTCTGCGAAACTACCAAGCTCATCGACGTGATCCAATGTCACATGCATACAAGGATGATAAGATTCAAGCGAAAATACACGGCGTGTTTTTCGCACCACAGCGACTGGTTCGAATCCCAAAGCCCCCCATACTCGCTGCAAATCTTGCTGCGTTCCTGGCGCTATTGGAAACTCTACCTCCGGGCGAATTTTCAAAGCACTTTCGCTGCGTGGACCTTTGTATGTCAGATGCCAACCATCATTAACCCTTCGCATTCGCAACGCTTCATCCGTAATACGAAAGTCCCTGCATGGATGACGTAGGTAATGGTCCTCGTGCTCCTCCAGCGGTTTTTCCACCGGCCCGAGAACACTGAGCCTCGCCAGGAATTCATCCTGGTTATCCACCCGATACTTCCCCTCGATCTCGACCGGAAACTGCAATTCTGAACGTGTCATTTCCCCACCTGTACTTTTTGGATAAAGCCCATTTTCTCACGGCAATCACTAACCTCAGGCATTCTGCGCAAAATCTTATAAATCACTCGCGCAACTGCGGTATGCGTCGATAAATCGCTTCATCTTCTCAACATCCTTGATCCCCGGTTCTGACTCAATCCCTGATGCAACGTCCACTCCCGTAGGCCGCACTATCTTCATCCCCCTGGCAACGTTCTCAGGAGTCAATCCTCCAGCCAATAAGAAAGGGACACTAACCTGAGCTTCCCCCAATCCATCACCCCCATCGAAACGGAAGCAATCCGGCAGCGGATCTAGTAACTCCCAAGCTACCTGCTTACCTGTTCCCCCCTTATGAACAGGATCGTATGCATCGATCAATAAACCATATATCGACGAAGTCTCTGATGCCACCAACGCCCCCCAGCTTTGGATCAGAGCATCGTCCTGCGGACCTCGGTACGGTAGTGCTCGAAGGATCGGAATACCCGGCCAATTCGGCAACGCCTCGGCTGCTGCAACCCATTGCGTCGACTCCTCTCCATGCAATTGAATCGCATCTAAAGGACAACTCCGCAACACCTCAAGGACTTGCTCAGGGGAATAGTCGACGAACACACCGATGAACTGGGGCTTTGCATTATGCAGACCCGTAACCTTCGCTAGCTCATCAAGCATCGACCTGGCTCGCTTCGGTTCAATATATCGTTTACTCTTCGGATAAAAATTTAATCCGATGGCTTCAACGCCCAACTCCAATGCGGCTTGAATGTCGCCAACTCGCGTAAACCCACAAAACTTCGTGCGTGGCAGTTGTAACTTCAAGATGCATCCTCACGTACGTTCATCGCAAGCAACCATTCTTGGTCGCTCTGAGTTCCCTTGCACGATAGCTCCAACACTCCAAGTTCGGTGATACTACTGTGAAATTGCACAGGAACGATCCCCATGCCTGACGTAGCAGCAGTACCAACCGTTGCAGCAGTACCAGCACCAGTACCTGTCCCAGCAACTGTGTTATCGCTACTGCTCTCGCCGAGTGTCACCTCAAGCGGCGAAGCTTCCTGCAATTCCTCGCTATCCCAATGCTTGACCAATACCCCAGGTCGATCCTGCTTGCGCACCGTACTGGTAAAAAATCGGAACCTAGCTTTCTGTCCAACCTTCAAACCGATCGGACGACTAGGCACATCGCTCTGCGTTCCTTCTTCCATGCCATGCGCTGCGACACACAAAGCATGCAAGGGTCTAGGTAATCCAGGTATCGCAGGCCCGGAACTCTCGATCCCAATGTAGTAACTGCGAGATAATCCTCCACGAATCCTCAACCCTCCGTGCTTACGAGCCCAAGCATAATACGTCGCTCCACAGGCAACGGCTTGATCAAGCTCCTCAACACCTCCGAGCACGACCGGTTGCTGTTGATCTTCTCGCCAACTTGCAAGCGTTTGGAGAATCCTTGCGCGAAACGGATCCGCGTTGAAAACCCCACCGTTAAAAAGGATATGGGTGACTCGCATAGGCTCGCCCCCTACGGCGGACTCTTGAGCATGATCTTGCAAAAATGCAGCTATGTGTCGCGTGATTGCGGAATCACTGGCATACTCGAGCCCCAACTCCTGAAACCCGCTTGCTTCCTGATCAAGCGGACGGTCAGTAGCAGCAACCATCGGGAAAAACCCGTCTACCAACGCTTCGATAACAGATTGCTTCTCTAATTGCGCTGTTACCGTCCCTCCAATCAATTTGCTGCCACGGCCCAGTACCGTCAAAGGAAAGGATTCCGGCGCATTAGAACCAAGTAACTTCTCCTTGGCTGTCCGACAACTATGCCACAATGAAAGGGACTGCCAAGCATTCAACTGCACCCCTTTTTGTGCGAATAGTTCGCTCGCGACGTGGGCAAGAGCCAAGTCCATGTTGTCACCGCCGACGAGCAAGTGATTACCGACGGCTAAGCGATTAAGGGTCAATTCGCCTTTCTCGGCCTCTACCCGAACCAGCGTCAAATCCGTTGTACCGCCCCCGACATCGCAGACCAGAAGCGTATCGCCTTCGCGCAAAACCTTACGCCAATCTTTATTGTGCGCATGGACCCAATTGTATAAGGCCGCTTGCGGCTCTTCGAGAAAAACAAAACTCTCGGGAAACCCGGCTGCAATAGCCGCTTGCCGCGTCCACTCTCGCGCGGTGGGATCAAAGGAAGCAGGAACCGTCAGGACTACCGATTGCTCATGGAATGGTGCATCGGGAAATCGAAGGTTCCAAGTCTCCACCAAATGCCGCAGATAAATCGTACTCGCATCCACCGGAGATACCTTCGATTCAATCGGGGAATCCCAAGGCAGAATTGCTGAACGCCTATCGACATTCGGATTGCACAACCAGCTTTTGGCAGCTACCACCACGCGATCGGGTTGCTCAGCAGATATTCGACGGGCGTAATCGCCGACGACTCCCGTGCTACCGTCACTACTACCGGCAAGCCCCGGCACTTCAAAGGCCGCATCGAAGCTGGTAGGGATGAATAAAAAAGAGGGGAGTGATAATCGATTCTCGACCGACCCGGGAGCGGTTACTTGTGGGATAGGCAACACCCCAATCATCGCTTCCGACTCATCGATGGGAGCAAAAGCCAAAACGTTATTGGTAGTTCCTAAATCGACACCGATACAAAAACTTGCTGTCATAAAAACGGCTTAACGAAATCCCAATTCCAACATCTGTAATGACGCGAGTACGCTTCGGTACCGCATGCATCACACAATGCCAGCACCAGTTCGCTTGGTCTTCAGTATAGTCGTCCCCTCCATGAAAGAGAAGGAACGACAGACACCAGCCGTACCAATCGCCATGATGGCCTAACTTAAAACAACTCGCGCACCGGCTTGCCGCCGTCGACGATCGGCGTAGGCCGGTTTTGAAAATCATTAACCCGCATCTCAGGATCGATCCCTAAGGATTCGTAAATGGTCGCGGCAAGGTCTTCGGGCGAGACCGGTCGCTCGATGGCATAAGCCGCGTCTTTATCAGAACGCCCAATCAATGCTCCACCTTGCACGCCTCCACCAGCGATTAAACAAGGAAAGAGGGTACTCCAGTGATCGCGTCCCCACTGCGCATTTGCCGTCGGCGTTCTCCCCATCTCCCCCAAAGCGATGACCATGGTCTCCTCAAGCATCCCACGCTCTTTCAAATCGATCAGCAAACTGGAACAAGCTTGATCGAAGGTGGGCAATAGATGCTTGCCGACGTCGTCACTATTGCGATGGGAATCCCAACTGTACCCATCAACGCAATCGTATTGCACCGTCACGAAACGAACACCCGACTCTATCAATCTTCTAGCCATCAGAGTCGATTGACCAAACAAATGTCTACCGTACCGGTCGCGAACAGCATCTGACTCGCGCTGAATGTCTAAAGCTTCCCTCGCCTCTTTCGAAGTCGCCAGTGAAAAAGCCCGTTGCCGGAAGACATCAAGATCCTCAGCCCCCTCGCGTGAATTCGACTCCAAGGATGCTTTGGACTTCTTCGCATCTATCCGCTGCAATTGGCGGTTGAGCTGATGAAGCAATGAATGCCGAGATTGCATGCGATCTAGCACCAGTTCGTCGCGCTGATCCAGTCCCGATATGCCATATTTCAATTCTGCATCCGTGCAGTCCCGCCAATAAGGATTATCCTCCTTGCTCCGCTTGTCGATGCGAGTCGTCAGCGGATTGTATCTTTGCCCAAGCCAACCGGCATGCTCACCCGGACGCGGATACTGTCCGTCCTCTTGCAACCTACCGAGCGAATTCGGGACCACCATGTACGATGGCATAGGTCGGTCTAGCCCAAGCTTCGCTTGATCGACATACTCGACAATCGATCCCATCGATGGCCAGTCGCGCGGGGTCGGTGCGAAACCACCTCCGATCGGAACATGCCATCGCTTTCCCGTCTGCAAGTAGTGTGCCCCTCCGCTGTGATCGTTGAACGTGTGGCTCATCGTTCGAATCACCGCAAATTGATCCGCTAAATTTGCCAAACGAGGCAGATGCTCACAAATTCGCAAGTCGGGATTACGAGACGCTATCGGCTTGTACGGCCCCCGAATCTTCTCGGGAGCTTCGGGCTTCATGTCAAAGGTTTCTAATTGACTCGGGCCGCCAAAGAGAAACAACACAATCACCGATTTACATCGAGGTGCAATCTTCGGCGAATTGAGCACCGATCCGGCAGCCTCAAGCCGCATCAAATCCGCCAAACCAATCCCGAATAGCCCCGCAGAACCCACTTGCAGAACTCGGCGACGATTTGGACTCAATCCATTCCCTCGCTCCGAACCCAAGATCGACAGCGGCGCATCAGAGGGGTTCTCGCCATCACCTGACTTGATCGAAATGGACATCGACATGGACATTCCCCCTCGGAAACCAATCCGGTTGGCTACTAATTTTGGCTAGCTACGCGCTACGGCTGGTCATTCCTTCCGCCTACTGATTGGAATCGATCTTTTGTCGATTCCAAACCGAATTGTGATCCATGGCCGAAAAGCTGCCGGCACGAAAACTAAGCGGCATAAAACCCCAGTATAAGCCGTTTTTCGGCTCAATGCCTTCCCCTAAACCAACATCAACCCCATCGGCAACAAACGTTTTCCTGGAATTTCCAAGAACATTCATGCTGCAGAGCCCCCATTTCCGATTGACGAGAATGAAATTTCCGGTGTAATTTCCGCCATAAGCGTTTGAAATGAAAGGGTTTCCGACCCCCATACCAAAACGCTTACGATTTTATCCCTAACGGGAAAGCGAATTTTTATTGTCGCCGAAGGCCTGCGTCGTTGCAGGTCTGTGCTCATCTTTTTCCATTGTTTGCCAGTGGATTTGGGCATGGCAGAATTCGCTACGAGATGTAAAGGAGACTACTGTGGCAAACGAACTCGTTGGAAAATTGATTGAAGCAGGGGCGCACTTCGGACACCGCGTGAGCCGTTGGAACCCCAAAATGGCGCCGTATATCTACGGTCGCAAAAACCTTATTCACATCATCGACATCCGCGAAACCCTTCGCGGTATGCTTCGAGCAAAGAAATACCTCAGCCAAGTTGCTGCCGGTGGTTCGCTCGTTCTCTTCGTCGGCACCAAACGCCAAGCTTCGGAAGTCATCCAACGCGAAGCAACTCGCTGCGGTATGCCTTTCGTCTCCGAACGCTGGCTCGGTGGTTGCTTGACTAACTTCCGCACCATTCGTGACCGAATGGGTCGTCTCGAAGAACTCGAGAAGATCATGAACAGCGATCAAATCAACGGTTACTCCAAGAAGATGCAATCCGCATTGAACCGCGAATACCGCAAGATTTACCGAAACCTTAACGGCATCCGTACCTTGAACCGCATTCCAGAATGCCTCGTGATCATCGATCCGAAGAAAGAAAAGAATGCAATCCGCGAAGCGAAATCGCTTGGAATCACCACCGTGGCTCTGATCGATACCGACTGCGATCCAACCCAAGTCGACTTGCCAATCCCAGGTAACGACGACGGTATTCGCTCGATTGACTTGATCGTCAAGCAACTCGCCGATGCGATCCTCGCCGGTAAGTCGGACAATCCTGAGCTGATGAAAACCGTACCACAACCAACTCCTGCTAGCGGTGCAAAAGATACCGTTGCCGAGATGGCTGAAATGGCTGAAAAAGCCAACATGGAATAAGGGATTTATTCCCGGTCATATGTTGCGAATCCAAGGCTGGCGGAATCAAGCCAACCTTGGAACAGTCCGGTGCATTCTTGAATTGTGCCTGACTTCTTGAGTTGGATGATGCACAAGCCGCAAAGCTGTGCTTACCAAACTCCGCCCTGATCTACAGTTCAGATAATACTGTTCAAATACCGTTCAGATATTCAGTATCGATTCGTTTTTTTTGCGTAATGGAGAGTGAACATGGCAGAAATTTCTGCTGGCGCAGTGAAGGCACTGCGCGAAAAAACTGGCTTGCCACTGATGGATTGCAAATCAGCCCTAACCGAAGCTGGCGGTGACGAAGCTAAAGCAATCGTGATTCTGCGTGAACGAGGACTAAAGCTCGGTGAAAAACGATCCGATCGCGAAACCGCTTTCGGTCGATTCGGAATCTATGCCGGTGGCGATAAAGCAGCAGGCGCAATGGTCGAACTCAAGTGCGAAAGCGCTCCTGTAGCCGGCCACGAAGAGTTCGTCCAACTCGCGAACGACCTTGCCGAAGCCCTCGCGAAGAGCAATGCGAAGAATGCTGACGAACTTCGAGCACAACCATCCCCATCGAAACCCGGTCAAACCGTCGGGGAACAATTCGAAGAACTCTTCAACCGAATCCGCGAAAAGTTCGAAATCGGCCGTATGGCCCGAATCGAAGGCCCAACCGGTGGATATAGCCACAACTCAACCACCGTTGCCGGTGTACTCTTGGGACTCCAAGGGAACAACGACGCAGTTGCTCGCGATATCGCTATGCACGTTGCCGCAATGCGACCCGCAGCGTTGAACGCAAGCGAACTCGATCCAGCAGTCATCGAAGCCGAACGCAAGACGCTCACCGACTTGGCACTCAAGGAAGGCAAGCCAGCGAACATCGTCGACAAGATAGTCGAAGGCCGTTTGCGACAGTTCCTTGCTGAACGCGTTCTGCTAGAGCAATCGTTCGTCAAAGACGAAAAGCAAAGCGTCGGCCAATTCGCAACAGCAAACGGCTTGAGCGTTCACAAGTTCGTTCACCACGTGTTGGGCGAAGTTAACGCGTAAGCTGATCTGTAAGATTTCAATAAAAAGAAAAGACCGCCAAGGATCCCCTCGGCGGTCTTTCTTTTTTAGTTCAATTCAGATTCCGAAGTTACTTCAGTGGCGAGAAGCTTGTTGGCTTCAAGAACCAACTCTTCACTCCACCCCCGGCTGTCAATGAACCACCAGCCCCTTTCTCCGAATCAGTCCGAACTTGATTCCATACTGGATCATCGCGGAACGTTCCAAAAGAAGCTTTCTGCGCGTCGACCGAAGCATGCGTCAAGAAGTACACCAAAGCATTCCCGGTAGCAGGTAGATCTCCGGAAATCTCCGCCTTGGCCTGTCCAACAGGCGAGACTGCTTCCAATAACATCGCACCCTTGAGCTCTTCTCCATTCGCGACCGACCAGTAGACAACATTGTTCATTCCATGCTTCTTGAACAACTCTATCGTGTGATTCCGAAAACGATTGTTCAATGCAGCTAAGTTGCCCGGAGTGGCGATGTACGTTCTCAGTTCGAAAACTCGATTGCCGACATTTTCTTCAACCAATGCAGGAGAGTAATCGTTGGCGTTCAAGAAGATCCGCACGACCGACTTCGTCGGTTTTTTGCCATCCACCGCACTTGCTTCGTAAGCGGCTTGCCAAGCTGGATCAGCGCCAAATGCTTGCCATGCAGCATCGCAGGATTTGCGATCCGCATGCTTGAGCAACGTCACAACGCGAGGATCTGCTGCATCGTCCGGCACCCAAGCACCGACCAGATCAAGCTTATGCTTGTTCAAGAACGGGACACCTGTTGTCTCCATGAACTTGAGCAAGTCAGCCTGCCGCCCGTCTTCGGGAGTGTAGACTCTCATCTCGTACAGCGCATCGTCCCCCTTCGCAAAATTTCCAACCGCCATTCCAGCAACCCCTGCAATACATCCTAAGAAACCGGTCACTATGTGCTTGGTAAAGCTTATCATGATTCTCTCTTCTCGACCTTAGACTTTGCTTATCGTAGCCCTGTGCTACCGTTACAATCAGTTCCTGTTGTACTCTTGTTCCCACCCCGCGGGTAGCCCCTGCAACCTTCCGATCCCAGACACTTCAACCTCCACGTAGCTCTCTCCATGGTTCCGCTAATCAAGGTTCCCGCGTCTCGATTTCACCTTCATCCGCTCGCCACAGGTTCTCTCGCCGCTTGGCTCACACTGCTCAGTACAGTCCTAGCCCAAGAACCAGCGATCCCATTGGTTCTTCCTCGCTCAGCATTGATACATCTCGATGCAGGGAGCATCGAATTAGATGCCGCTGCCAACCAAAGCACACCACCAACCGTAACTCGTTGGAATAATAGCTCCAATCAGCACTCAGACTCCAGCCAACGTTCAGACTCCAAACAATACAGTGACTTCGTAGCGCCTAATGCAAATTGCGCTCCGCTTCTGATTCGCTCCCCTGAGGGTACAACTCTTCGGTTTGACGGCCAGGACGACGTGTTGCGAATGGAAAGTCCTCTGAAGTCCCTAAGCGGTGGCAGCATCTGGATCGTAGTTGCACCTCATAACAATCCCGGAGACTTTAGGGGGATCCTCGCGACTAACGCGCCGAACCAACGTGATTACATGTCTGGACTAAATGTTGACCTTGGGCCAGGTCCGTCGCTGCGATGGGATATGATCAACATCGAAGGAAAAGGATTTTCCGGAGCGCGAAATATGTCGTCGAACTCCGTTCCCTTCGGAAACCTTGCAATCCTTTCGATCCAACTCGACCCTGCGGCGCACGAAGTCAAACTGCAAGTCGACGGCAAAGATGCGGGTAGCAGACCTTGGGAATCCAAAGAAATCTCCATCGATCAATGGACGTTGGGCGCGCGCTTCTACACAAACGGTCCGACCGAACAGCAAGTTCGCGGCAATCTCGCCTGCGACATCGCGGAATTGATCGTCTTCGACGGAGTACTGTTGAACGAAGAACAGCGCAATCTTCACGATCAATTGCAAAAGAAATATGCCAAGCTTAAAGAGTCCTTGCCTCGAAGCTTGAAAGGTTCATTAGCCTCCGAACCACTGATCAAACATGCCGATGCCCCAGCAGTGCAAATGCTCTTCGATGGTTTTGAAGTGCATCGATTACCCGTTGAGATCACCAATGTCAACAACGTTGCATATCGCGCAGATGGCAAGCTTGTAACTCTCGGTTACAACGGCGATATTCATTTGCTTATCGATACCGATGGTGATCAATTAGAAGATCAAGCTCATGTCTTCTACAAAAACAATGGATCCCTCCGAGGACCTATCGGGATGCAATTCCTAAAACACGACGATCCTCGTGGCTGGGGAGTTTTCGTCGCAAGTAAAGGGAAAGTTTCGTTACTGCTTGATCGGGATCGCGATGAACGATGCGATGAAGAAATCATTGTTGCCCAAGGCTGGGATGAAATCGTTCAGAACGTCGATGCAGTGGGGTTAGCTACAGATGCAAATGGTGCACTATACTTTGGACTCGGCACCGCCAACTATGCAAATGCTTACCTTGTCGATGACCAAGGGAACAGCAAATACGACATCAAAAGTGATCGCGGCACAATTCAAAAGATCTCACCCGATTTCTCGAAACGCGAAACAATCTGCACAGGCGTACGGTTTCCAATCGGTATCGCATTTCATCCCAATGGAGATCTATTTTGCACCGATCAGGAAGGTGCGACTTGGTTACCCAACGGTAACCCCTTCGACGAACTTTTGCACATCGAACCGAACCAACATTACGGGTTTCCACCTCGCCATCCAAATTACAATCCTTCGGTCCTCGACCAACCATCCGTCTTTGACTACGGTCCTCAACACCAGTCCACCTGCGGCTTGTTCTTCAATCCGTCGGCTGATTCCTCCAATCATTTCGGACCAACTTCTTGGGCTGATAACGCAATCGTCTGCGGCGAATCGCGGGGCAAACTTTGGCGCACACAATTGGTGAAGACACCTCACGGCTATACCGCTCAAACGCAGCTAATTGCTGCCTTGCAAGAACTCACCATCGACGCATGCGTCAGTCCTCAAGCAGATTTAGTTGTCGCATGCCATAGCGGACCTCCCGACTGGGGAACCGGCCCTGCTGGCATTGGAAACTTATATAAAATTCGCGCCGCGAAACATCCCGTCCCGCGCCCAGTACTCACTTGGCGTTCCTCACCGAATGCAATAAACATCGCATTCGACCACCCGATCGATCCGACTCGTTGGTCGGACCTCTCCAAGCAAATCCTAATCGATGCCGGTCCATTCGTCCGAGCCGCCGATCGTTACGAAAACCTTGTTCCACCCTATGCGGTCGTCCAAGGACAAATGATCGCTCCTCGGCAGCAATTGCCGATCACTTCCGTAGGTCTCAGCCCTGATCTTCGCACTCTCTCGATCAACTTCAAACAGTCGGACTCGGCAGATTTTATAGCCGTCACTCTCCCTTCGAATCAATCTTCCGAATCGCGGACTATCGGGTCGGATGATACTCTGATTCCGCAGCGCGCAGAAACACAAATCGACGCTTCGGCAAACGGTGTATTGGTTCACTGGGATCGAGAACCACTTAATCTGAACTCAGATTCATCAGCAACATCGTCCATTCTTGATCCAACTTCCGCCGCACTCAATGCCGACTCAGCAGAGCAGGGGGATTGGATCGGATGGATTCCTTCCCTCGACTTAAGTGTCTCGCGCGCATTGACACAAGGAAGCGCCGAGCACGACCGATTATGGGAGTCCCTCAATGGTGCCGGCAGACTAATTCTGATCACAAGCCTCGATATGCGAGATATCTATCGTCCCAAACTACAACCTGGGACGAAACTCGACTACACATGGCCGGAGGAAAGAACCAGACTTCAACTTCGCGCCGATGGTGCTGCAGTCTCAGATGCCCTACTTCTAAACTCTGCTGATCATCCCCATAAAGCTGCTGCTACTGAGCAATCGAATCCATGGGGTTGGAGGAAAGTCCAAGATCACCTTGCTTTTGACTCTGTAAATGGTACTGGCCCATTGGTCGCAATGACATGGACACTCACCAAACAGCAAGGTGAGCTTAACACCTCAGTGGCTGTTGCTACGGATGAAGCCCCCCAATGGCGAGCAATGCCGCTAATGCGTTTCATACAACCATGGGTCAAGCTTCAAGCTCAAACGGACGAGCTCGAAACCCTTACGGCCAAAGCCCACGAATTAGAGGGTGGAAATTGGGGATTGGGCCGTAAGCTCTTCTTCAGCCAAACAGTAGGATGTTCAAAATGCCATACGGAACCCGGCTCAGGTGCTGAACCAATAATTGGTCCCGACTTATCGAACTTACCATTCCGAGACTACGCAAGCAATCTAAGAGATATTCAATATCCGAGTCATGCGATCAACCCCGAGTTTATTGGACACCAAGTGCGGCTCAACGATGGGACGGTTTTAACCGGGGTGCTACGCGATCGCGGGTTGAAGTATTTGCTCGGCGATTCCGAAGGCAAACAAATCGAGGTACTCAAAACCAACATCGAAGAGATGAAGCCATCGAAGTTGTCCATCATGCCAACTGGTTTAATCGACAAGCTTACGAGCGAGCAAGTCCGCGACTTGATGACTTATTTGATGAGTCCGGCTCCGTCGATGCCCCTGTCCGGTCCGATCGCAGCACCGGCGATGCGTACCGAAGCGCAAGTTGCGAAGGTGCTTGAAGGATCGGTGGCATTACCATCCGAGCTCAAGGAATTGAACATCGTGCTTGTGGCAGGTCCGAAGGATCACGGGCCGAGTGAGCACGATTATCCCGCATGGTTGCTACAGTGGGGGCAGTTGCTTACCGCCGCAGAGAAGGTCAACGTCGAAGCCGCTTGGGAGTTCCCAGATGATACACAAATGGACAAAGCCGACGTATTGGTATTCTTTCAGAAAGGAAGCTGGGATCCGAAGCGTCAAGAATCCATGGATAAGTATTTCGCGCGAGGTGGGGGTGCCATTTATTTACACTGGGCAGTTAATGGGAGCGACCAAGTTGGAGAGTTCTCGAAACGGATTGGACTTGCCTCATGGGGAGGGAAGATCAGATATCGCCACGGTCCATTGCAATTACGAAATTGCGACCCAAGTCATCCGATTATGCGCAACGTTCCAGAACTGGACCTGCTCGATGAGAGCTATTGGTTGCTAACGGGAGACGTCTCCGGGATCGGATTGTTAGCGACAAGTCAAGAGGATGGTGAAGCGACACCGCAGCTATGGACTTACGAGAAGAACAAGGGAAGGGTATTCGTAAGCATACCAGGGCATTATAGCTGGACGTTTGACGATCCCATTTTCCGTATTGTCTTGCTTCGCTCGTTTGCATGGGTCGCCAATGAACCGATAGACAGATTCAACGCACTTGTGCCACTTGGCGCAAGAATCAAAAAGTAACTCGCAGCCCACCGGAGAGGGACTGATACTGACATGCGATTGCCTCAACCGTTCACTCCGAAGCGTCAGCGGCGAACTAGCCCTATTTTAAGTATGCCTGCATCTTGCGATTGCAAACCATTGGCATAATGGTTTGCAAGTTACTGCTCAGTTGCATCTGCCCCGCGAATCCGTTACAACCGACTAAATCTCCCTCCCTCCTTTCGCTTGAATCGACACCCAAGTCGACCATACTCTCCCTCCCTGAGTGATCTCCTATGAATCTATCTCAACGCGCAAGTTTTAACCGACGAAAATTCCTAACCGTTGCTGGTTCCACGAGCTCGCTACTACTCGCCACCTCAGCAAGTAATTTAACTCGCGCTTCGTACTCCCATCCCACTTCGGCCAGCGAACGCATCCGGGTAGGTGCCATCGGCGTAGGGGGACGCGGTTCCTTGTTGATCGAACAACTTCCCGACTCTGCTCAAATCGTTGCGGTCGCTGATTGCAATCAATCGCGTGCTCTTGCCTTCCGTGAGAAGTTGAAAGCCGATTGGCAAGTCTATTCCGATTATCGACAAATCCTCGATCGAAAAGATATCGATGCCGTTATCGTCGCCACGGGCGAATTCCAACGTATCCGACCTTGTATCGACGCTTGCTTGGCCGGCAAAGACATCTACGCCGAGAAACCGCTATCGCTTTACATCCAAGAAGGCCGCGATCTTGTCGAGCATGCTAGAAAAGCGAACCGTATAGTTCAAGTCGGTACGCAACAACGATCCATGGAGATGAACCGCGTCGCTTGCGAATTGATCCGAAACGGTGGACTTGGAAAAATTCTCGAAGTCCGCGCGATCGCTTACGAAGGTCCGATCCCCTCGCCAGCCTCCCCTTTCCCTGCCGAGAAAATCCCCGAAGGACTCGACTGGAACATGTGGCTCAATCAAGCCGCTGAGCGACCTTTCCATCCCAATTGGATGGGGTGGATGCAGTGGCGCGATTTCGCAGGTGGACAAATGACCAACTGGGGCGCACACGGCGTTGATCAAATCCAATGGGCTCTGGGGATGGACCATACTGGCCCAGTTGAACTGGAACCTCTCTCCGAAGGTCTAAACGGACAGGTCCGTATGAAATATGCAAACGGAGTTGTCGTCAACTTTACAATCGAGCCAGGCAAAGGCCCGATGGGGGGCGCTGTCTTTATTTGCGAAAAAGGGAAACTCGAAATCAATCGCAATAAATTCAGTTCGAATCCTCCTGAAATCGCAATGGAACTTCTCAAGCAACTCGATGGCGACGAAGAAGAACGCAAATGGAGCGACTCGCTCGCCTTGTGGCAAGCTCGATGGCACATGCAAAATTGGCTTGATTGCATTAAGTCACGCAAACTTCCGGTCGCTGACGTGGAAATCGGACATCGCTCCGTAACGGTTTGCCACCTCGCAAATATCACTCGAGAACTTCAACGCCCCCTTCGCTGGGATCCAACCCGAGAACTGTTCGTCAATGACGCCGAAGCAGACCGCTCTCTCTCACGCGATCGCCGCCAAGGCTTCGAACTTCCAAAGCTGACCTAAAAAAACCCCCTTGGTCTCCACGGCATTTACTTTCCAACCCTACTATGCCTGATTCCCCTTCCCTAAAAATGCACCATCACCACTCGCGGCATTCCTCTTTGCAGCAGCAACCGTCAAACTACCGACAAGGCTGCTCTGGGTTTCGACAGATTCATCGCCGCGATGCTCTCCTCGTCGGCAGCCTCGGCGCACTGGGTATCTCCTTGGGAGACCTCTTCCAATTCCGCGCTGCAGCCGACGAACGTGCAAACGCGGCGTTCAACAGCCAATCGGCAAAAGGTGTTCTTCCGGAACGAATCAAAAGCATCATACAGCTCAACCTCGGAGGCGGATTCCCGCAGCATGAGTCATTCGATCCAAAGCCCGAAGCTCCATTGGAATACCGAGGTGCTTTCGGTGTTGTAAAAACAAACAACGGGGACATCTTCAGCGATAACCTACCTAAGACAGCTTCGGTAGCCGATAAACTTACGATCCTGCGAACCCTTGTTGGAAAAGTCCCAGATCACGGCTTAGCAACTTACCATCTATCGACAGGCTACACCCCAACTGCCGTCATCGACTACCCTTCCATGGGATCGATCCTCTCGCATGAACTCGGGCCCCGAGGAATCCTACCCCCTTATATCGCCATCCCCAAACGAAATGCATTTACCGGTAACACCGGCTTTCTGCCAAGCAGTTACGGAGTGTTCGAGATCGGTGATGACCCAGCCAAGGGTAAGAATTTCAAAGTCCGCGATTTCTCACTTCCACAAGGCTTATCACTCGATAGATTCCAGCGTCGTAATGCAGCCCGCGAGTTAATCGAGAAACGGATTCGAGCGACGGAAGCCGAACCGGCAACCCTTGATACCATGGATGGGTTTTACGCCAAAGCCTACGCCGTGTTAACTTCGCCGGAAGCCCAACGCGCCTTCTCCTTCGAAGGAGAGTCCGAAGAGACCTTCGCGCTCTATGGTAGCGATGTCACTGGCAAAGTCCGTGCGCCGGATAACAAGTTCCATCCGAAAGGGCTTGCTGAACGCCTTATCATCGCACGGCGACTAGTAGAAGCGGGAACTCGATTTGTAACCATCGATTACGGTGCATGGGATTGCCATGTCGATGTCAAGAAATGCTGCGACGACTTTATGGCCCCGCTTGATCATGCCATTGCAGGTCTCGTCACCGACCTCGATCGCCGAGGACTGCTCGATACCACCTTGTTTTGGGTCACTTCAGAATTTGGCCGAACCCCGAAAATCAATAAAGACTCCGGACGGGATCACCATGCCCGTTGCTACTCGATGTTGCTCGCAGGAGGGGGATTTCAGCGCGGATTGATCTATGGCACAAGCGACTCAGTAGCCAATGAACCATCGCGTGACGCACTCCCTCTCGAAGACCTCCTCTATACGATTTACCACGGTCTGGGTATCGACGCCGACAAAGAACTCGTCGCGTTCGGTACTCGCCCCATCGAAATCATCAAAGACGGGAAACTTGTCCCAGCCCTTTTGAGTTAAGCTCACCGATGATCCATAAGCTCCTCTCAGTAAAATTAAACGTTCACTCGGCGATACTATTGGTATCGTTCCTCATCGGACAACGCCTTCATGCCGGCGAAATGCTTCGAGATGTCGAATGGGTTCGCCCGCGAATCGCGCAGCGTGGTACGACGGTCGAAGTCATCATTCAAGGAAAGTTTCTTGAGCAACCTCAAGACCTAATCTTCTACAAACCAGGAATCCGTTCCTTATCGCTCGAGACACTTCCAAATCTCCCGAATCCTATCGGTTTGGCACACGGCGGGAGAATCGAAGAACAAGTCAAAGCAGTCCTGCAAATCGATCCCGATTGTCAGCCCGGTGAACATCCCTTTAGACTTCGCACGAAAACGGGCTTGTCATTGCTGGCGACTTTTCATGTCTCGCCATTCCCGGTCGAGCCCGAAACCTCCGAGCCAAACGATACAATCGCCACCGCGCAACGCGTTGCTTTGAATACCACCATCCTTGGTAAAGTTGATACGGATATTTTCAGAGTTGATGCTTCGCCGGGAAAACGCATTTCGATTGAAGTCGATTGCGTTCGACTTGCGGACCAACATTACGGAGATGCCGAATTCGACTTAGCCATCCGTGCACTCGATAGCCAAGGCAGAGAACTTGGATCAAACGACGAAAACGCATTGCACGTCCAAGACCCCTTACTGAGCTTGATTGTTCCCGACAGCGTTTCAGATCATCAAGTATTCATCGAAGTCCGACAGTCCGTTCACTCACCGCGAGACATACCCTATTGCATCCACATCGGTGACTTTTTCCGCCCACTGAGCGCGTACCCGGCTGGTGGACAAGCTGGAAAGCAACTCAACGTGCAGCTTATCGGTGATCCAACCGGAACTGTTCACGACACGCTCGATGTTCCGACTTCACTTGGAACATTTCCCTTGTATGCAGATGCTCCCTCTCCTCTTTCGCTTCGCTCCTGCCCCTACGGAAATATCCTTGAAGATCGCAATTCGGAAGAAACGAATGTTCCCGAATTACCCATAGCTCTCAACGGCGTGATCGACGAACCCTACGATACCGACAAGTTTCGTATTCATGTCAGGAAAGGGGACAAGTACCGAGTACGCGTTTATGGATCTGCTTTAGGTCACCCCATCGATCCGGCAATTCTTATTCGAAAAGCACCGCTGACATCGGAACTTGCATCTCAAACATCAGGTTCGAGCAGTCCATCGGGAAATGAATCGATCGAAGTGGAAGCTGACGATGCCGATCCGAGATCCCTAAGCGATCGCGATCTATTCGGATCTTCCATCCGCTCAGGAGGTGGATTCAAGGATGTGCTTGATCCAAGCGTGATATGGGAACCGAAATCCGACGGTGATTATATCCTTGAAATACGCGATACTTCTGGCAATGGGTCCCCCTCGGCAGTCTATCGGATCGAAATAGAATCCCCACCGAATTCAATCCATCCAGTACTTACCAGCCGCTTCTTCGATTGGGTCGAAGGCTCGCGCGGGACAGGATTGGCAATCCCCCAAGGCAATCGCTGGACGGTCTTGGTATCACTCCCGAAAGGGCAGGGGACTTCCTATTCTGGCCCCTATGAATTGATCGCTGACGGCCTTCCCGAAGGTGTGCGGATGATCAGTCCGATGGTTACTAACCAAGCTGGTACTTGGCCCATTCAATTCGTCGCTGAACAGAATGCTGCACTTAAAGGGACTCCGTTTACGCTGCGAGCCGTCGCCTCGGATCCTTCAGTTATTCTCGAAGGTGGATGTCAACAAGTAGTGCCATTTATCAATCACTCCGGCGGAGACGCTTGGCGTACCCTAAGGGTGGATCGGTTCGCCATGGCAGTGACCCAGCCTGCTCCCTTTCACATCGAACTTCAACAACCCACCACATCCTTAGTTCGCGGCGGAGAACTCTTCGTCCCAGTTCGCATCGTTAGAAACGACGGTTTTAACGAAGCTATCGAATACCAAGCGGATTTCGGGCCGAATGGAGTCGGATTGCCCCCAAAAGATACGATTCAAGAAGGCCAGTCGCAGGCAATGCTGCGAATCACGGCTTCGAATTCCGCTCCGTTAGGAAAAGGTTGGCTCTATGTAATGGGAACGACTCTCTCCGGAAGCGACTACCTTGGACCAGGCCGAATCCGCGTCTCCTCGGAACTGATCGAAATCAACATCGCAGAACCTTATGTGGAACTCTCTAGCGATCCAGCCAGCGTCCGACGAGGTGCGACGGCGACGATCTCCTTCCGGGTAACCCCCAAGACTCCCTTCGAAGGCCAAGCAACGGTAAGCCTGCTAGGGCTACCTAAAGGAGTCCAAGTTATTGGATCAATGCCGACAATTACCAAGGACTCTCAAACGCTCGAATTCGAAGTAACCGCCACCGACGAAGCTCTCCTCGGCCCCAACAACGGAATCGAGTGCGAATTGGTAGTTCGCACCGATGGCCAGGAAATCCGACAACGAGCCGGTAACGCAAGCTTGCGGGTCGACCCCAAACTCTAGCATCCCGACGCTAGCATCCAAACACTAAACGCAGATAAGCTTGCCCCCGACCACACTTGAACTCAATCACCATCCCAACCCATGAACGCAGATCCCTTGAAACGAATCGCAACGAACATGCCGCCGCTGGCTAGAAGGTTTGCAGTGCCTACGCTTAGGTGTTTAACGGCTAAGTTGCAAGCACTCGCAGTTTCTTGCTTTGCAGCCTCATGCTTTGCAGGTTCTTGCTTCATTGCGTTATTTTTGATCGGGTCGCTCCACGTCGTTCAAGCCACCGAACCTGTAACGACCGAATCGAGCCATCCAGGTCCCGACTCAACAAAAGTAGCCGATACACCAAGCTTTCGACACGATGTGATGCCCGTGTTTTTCCGAGCTGGCTGCAACTCGGGAACCTGTCATGGTTCAGCGCGAGGCAAAGATGGCTACATGCTCTCACTCTTCGGATACGATCCAGCAGGAGACTATCGGCGGACCGTCGAAGAGATCCCCAATCGTCGGATCAATACCTCCGTCCCATCTGAAAGTTTGCTGCTTCTAAAAGCCACCGCAAGTGTCCCACACTCAGGTGGAAAGCTTTTCGATTCCGAAAGTGAACTTTATCGCACTCTGCTCATGTGGATCGAAGCCGGTGCGCCGGACGATGCGCAATTCACACAACAGAGCCAATCTTCCAAAACCAAATTTCCAGAAGTAACATCCATCGCATTCTCAAAGAACTCGATTGTCTTCGAAGATAAAAACAGCTCGGATTCATTGCGGCTTACGGCTACCTATTCCGACGGGACTACGCGTGATGTCACTTCGCTCGGTCGATATTTTTCGAACAACGCGAGTGTTGCGGATATTGACAATAACGGCGTAGTTCAAGCCAAAGGGTTTGGTGATACGAATGTCTTTGGCCGTTTCAGCCGGTTCACCGTTGGAGCAGAAGTCATCACGCTGCCACCCTCAGAGGGATTCCATTGGCCCAATCCACCAAGCAACAATTTCATCGACGACTTGGTTTATCAACGCTTGGAAAAGCTTCGAGTCATTCCTTCGGAGGTCTGTGACGACGAAACATTTCTGCGACGTCTTACCATCGACTTGATCGGTCGACCACCGACCGAAGTGGAGTATTACGATTTCATAAACGACGGTCGATTGGATAAACGCTCGATAGCAATCGATCGCCTTTTAGCGATGGATGATTTTGCCGACTACCAAGCTGCGTTGTGGGCTGAACAATTGCGAATCATCGGAGGGAATTATTCAACAGGAGCAACGGTAATCAAAGCCGCAGATCGTTTTGCCAATTGGATCCGGGAACAATTTCGAAAGAATCGACCGATCAATGAATTTGTTGCCGAAATGACCGCCGCTTCCGGACCCAATATCGCCAACGGTCCTGTGAACCTTTACACGATGCTTGTGCATAAGCCTCAAGTAGACCCCAAAATGCTGGCCGCAGATTACTCCCAAGTATTCCTCGGGGTCCAAATCCAATGTGCCGAATGCCATAACCATCCATTCGATCGCTGGACGATGGATGACTACTACGGTTTTGTCAGCTTCTTTACCGGCATTCGTCGGAAGCCAGGGGTTGAACCTCGCGAGAAACGTATCTACTGGGACACCAAGGCAAATCCAGCAGTCAATCCCGTCGATGGCAAGCCGCGTTTAGCGAAAACCTTGGGCTCGACCGAAGCGGTTTCATTTGCCAATGATGAACCACGCAGCGAAGGGCCTCACAGCGAAGGTCCACGCAGCGATGATCCTCGCCGTGAGCTTGCGCGATGGATCTCCGCACCGGGAAATGAAATGTTTGCGAAAAACATCGCGAATCGAACTTGGGCTCATTTCCTCGGTCGAGGAATCGTTGAACCCATCGATGACGTCCGGGTCAGCAATCCGCCGACCAATGCACCGCTGCTCGATGCCCTCGCAAATCGACTCATCGAATTGCGTTACGATCTTCGCAGTTTCGTGCGCGAGATCTGCAACTCCCGCATCTACCAATTGTCTTCTGAACCCACTGCATCGAACGCATCTGATACCCGACAATTCTCCCACGCAAAATTACGGCGACTTCGAGCCGACGTTCTCCTCGACTCGATCGTGACCGTTACCGGTGTTGGCAGAAACTTCCCGGAATGGCCCGCCGGTACCCGAGCCGTCACGTACTATCCTCGCGTTGCGGGTGACACCGAAGGCCCACATCCAGGCGATCCATTCTTCGAAACTTTCGGACGCTCATCGCGCGGTACGGTATGCGCTTGCGAGACCAAGAAAGATCCAACTCTATCGCAAACCATGCACCTCGTCGTTGGTGATACGATCCGAGACCGACTCCAAGCCGGTGGCTTGATCAAGA
>Ga0214163_1000260_pt1 | contig 25154 bp, 10 predicted proteins | sample LakMenepilimnion_2_FD_153001 | JGI IMG/M metagenome (GOLD analysis project Ga0214163, IMG submission 153001) | Freshwater microbial communities from Lake Mendota, WI - Practice 15JUN2010 epilimnion v4 | ecosystem: Environmental > Aquatic > Freshwater > Lake > Epilimnion/Euphotic zone | place... | reverse complement strand
GCGCGAAGAAAGAGCAAGAGAAACTCGATGACGAAACGACTCGCGAGATTCTTCAGGCCTACTACGCGAGTGTAAGTTTTATGGATGCTCAAGTAGGCAAGGTGTTAAGGCGACTCGATGAATTAGGTCTCACGGAATCGACCGCGATCGTTTTTACCAGCGACCATGGTTATCACTTGGGTGAACATGGGCTATGGCAAAAAATGTCCCTCTTTGAGCAGAGTGCTCGAGTTCCACTTTTGTTGGTCCTTCCGGGGATTACTCAAGGTGGAAGCGTTGTGGAAACTCCCGTCTCTCACGTCGATTTGTTCCCTACACTCTGCGCTGTGACGAAGACGTCTCCTCCGGAGAATTTGCAGGGACAAAACCTCGTGCCGCTCTGCCAAGATCTATCTCAGAAGGGACGCGGATGGGCATTAACCCAAGTAACCCGAGGAGGTGGTAAAGAGAACCGTTTCTTCGGTTACTCTTTGAGGACGGAACGTTGGCGATATACCGAATGGGATAACGGTGAAAAAGGGACCGAACTCTACGATCATTTCAACGATGCGATGGAAGTTGAAAACCTAGCAGACAAGGACGAGTTCCAAATGACGGTAAAAGAACTACGTCAGTTGCTGCAACAAGCCATCGATAAGAGTTTACCAAAGGAGGGTAGCTCACCGAGTGTCAAACCGATGGACTGGGCCCCGAACATCACAGACAATGACTGATCGCCTCGCGAGGGGACGAGCTAACTGAGAGATGTTGATCAATAGGACCAAGTGAAGAGATATAAATAAAATACCCTCAGGTCTATAACCTGAGGGTATCTGTTGTTTAAGTGATCGGCCTGATGGCCGATTGAGAGACTGTGAAGTTTCGGGTGTAGATTACACGGAGATTAAAACTGTCCACCGCCACCGAATCCACCACCGCCACCGAATCCACCACCACCGCCGAGTCCACCACCGCCACCGAGGCCACCGCCAGCACCGCCGTTGACGCCAGTACCGAAGGTTGGGATCGAACCGTCAACGCCCATGAACATTGGGGAGCTAGTGATTCGAACGTACCGGCGATCACCGGAAATAACCGCAGTAGCAAACATGAAGGTTCCGGATGGGATTGGAACAACGATTGGCATGTAACCAACAGAGCCACCTCGGAAGAACGGGTTAGCACGTCCGTTGAATCCGTTTCCGCCATTGGAACCGAATCCACCCCAACCTAATCCACCTGAGCTACCGCCCGATCCGCTTCCACCCATTGCATAGCGTTGTAGCATAGCCATGTAAGCCCAGTTTGCATCGACATCGCCATTGCCAAGACCATTGTTGTTAGCTTGGACGGCGTTCGCTGGATCTACGTTCGCTGGGTTAACGTTGGCTGGATTGTTCGCACCCGGTGCGGCTTGAGCAAGTACAGCTTGGCCAGCAAACGTTTTCTCGGCTTGCACCTTGGCCAACTGAGCTTGAACCATCGGTTCACTGCGATGTCCTGTCTTGACTTGAGCTACATAAATCGACTCACTGTCGAGAGGGATCTGCTGGGTGACGACCTTCTGATCAGGAGTTCCGTAATCGGTGACCAAATTTACGGTGACTTTTCCACCTGCTACTTCGCCCCAAATCTTGCGAACGGAGATCTTGTACTCTCCGGCATAACCTTGGGCACAAGCGTAGGATTCGGAGAATCCATCTTTCGCTGGCTTATCTAGTGCTGAACCATCTCCAAGGAGAACTCCTCCACTGATGGTCCGAGGGTTGCTGGAACTGCATACGGTTCCTGCAGGTTCTTCAACGACCAAGTCTACGTCTGCGTTTCCGGTCCAGGTAACACGTACAACAATGTCGCGAGTCTGGGCTTTTTTCATCGCTTGCTCGAGAGCGAATGCTTCCATCTTACGACCTTCGGAGTTGAGTCGCAGGTAAGCTGCTTTTGCTGCAAGCAGAGCTTTTTCGATCAACGGGAGTTGTTCATCGGTCCATGATTGACTTAGGATTCCGGTAGAAGCCCAGACGATGCTATCGCGATCTTCGAGTTCAAGACCGAGTCGCAAGCCGGCTTCGAGTGGAAGTCGTTCGGCTGGAGCAGCCCGGTGAACATCTCGGTAGATGGTCAACGCTTCTTTCTTCAGGCCTTGGCTTTCGAGGTACTGAGCGATCTTCATTGCGGAGACAGCATCTGCACCGAAGTCAACGCTCGAGAGGAGAACACGTTGGATGTCCTTCCCAGAGTAACCACTTCCTTGCATTGCAATGCTGAGTGCTTCGTACATCCAAGGAGCTGGCAGGGAATCGCGGAAGACCACGTTGAGTTGGTCGACGATTTCTTGGAAATGTGCTTTGCCAGCAACATCATCTTTAGCGTCGATTGCTTTGGTGGCGAGGCTCATCTTCTCTTTGACCCACCCGGCGAATTGGGCTTCGACATCTGCCCTTTCGTTTCCTTCGGTCGCAATGAGTTTTTGAACGCAAGCTGTTGGGTCAATCGAAGTGTTCGCAGCGGGAGTGTCACTGGACTTCGAGGGCTTATCGGTGACATCCATCATGCCGCCCATGCCACCCATACCGCCCATGCCGCCGCCCATACCACCCATGCCGCCGCCCATGCCACCCATGCCGCCGCCCATACCACCCATACCGCCACCCATGCCGCCCATCATTCCGCTCATGACTGGGACAACAAGGTCGCCGACAGGATAAACACGGACAACGTTTGCGGAGTTCTTTTTGTTCGTGATCTTCATCACTTCGTCTTGGATGACGTAGGTCAAGTTCATCGGTTCAAGGATGAGCTTCAGAGCCGATCGCAACGAGATTTCAGGAACGTTGAGCGATACGGGTTCTTCAGGAGTGATGCTTTCTTCATCAAGTCCCTTCGGATCGATCACAATCGGAATTCCGTATTGATCGGAGAAGGTTTGCATCACGGTGCTCAATGGCGAGTTGTTGAACGTCACTTCGCCACGTTCTCGCAATGCGCGGAAAATGCGTCGTTCGGTTTCATTACCGCCGGAGAGATCGATCGTCCCGTAGCGTTCGAGCCGTCGAGCACTGAGAGCTTGCCAAACGTCTGCTGGCGGATATCGAACGGGTGGTTCATCCACGAACGGAATCAGTGCTTGTTCGGTCAGATACAAAGCATCGACGAACGCGCGGGATCGTTGATTGACCACGTCCATGATCAACCGGTAGTTTGCAAGCGAACTCGACTCGTAGTTCACGACTTTGTCGATCACAGAGTTTGGTGCAAGGTCGTGCACTTGAGGTGCAATTTCGGTATTTGCAGCCGAGTAGAGTTGTTGTTCGATCAACGAATCGAATCGCTGTACCAATTGTTGAATGGTTGCTTCTCGGCGGTCGCGGTCTGCCAGCAGTCGGCGTGCAGCCGATGCGCTCGATTGCACCGCTTCGGAGCGAGCGATTCGCTCACGCATGTCAGCTTCAGCCCGCGCCGTAGCTTGAATACCAGCTCCCAATCGGGACTCCAGTTGAACACGGCTTGCAGGATCAAGCTCTGGGGAACGTCGTACTTGATCAAGCAAAAGTTTCAAGTCACCCTTAGCGACCGATGGGTTATCCGAGGCGCGAGCACGGCTAAGTTCCGACATGACTTGTCGTTCAAGGGCTTGCGCTGCGACGCGTCGCATTTCGGCGTCTTGGTTGAGCAAGTCCCCTGCTGAGGACAACTCACCAAATGGATCGGATGCTAGTGGGGCTCCAGAACCGTCTGGAGCTGGCATCAATGGGTCAGCTTCTGGCTGACGAGCAGCTGGGAATGGATTGTCCGCAGGTGTATTCGATGGCAGCTCAGCAGCAGGTGCATTACCGGCTGGGGTATCGCTCGGGGCTGGATCTCCAAATGGATCTTGGCCAGCAGGAGCAGGTTCGCCGAATGGATCATCCGAAGGTGGTTGAACACGTGCGGAGATGAACTTGACGATTTTCGGCCCGACGACTTTTTCTTTCTTTGAGCCGCTCGAAGAGGCCTCGTCCCGCTGTGGAACTCCAGCAGCGGCTTTGGTGGTAACGCCACCGATCGAAGCGGCTTCAAGGATCGTTTTGGCTTCTAGGTTGTTTGGTGAACGATCAAGGGCTTCCTTGGCAATCGCTTTGGCTGCAATGTGGTCACCGACATGCAAAGCGAACTTCGCGTCTTTCACCAGGGTGTCCGACGATCCGCTCAACACATCACCGAGTTCACGCAAAGCATCCGAGCCTGCGGTAGGCAACAATACCCCTGCATTGCTGCTTGCTTTGTTCACCAAAGCGGAGACAAATCCAAGATCAGGATTGGAGTCTTCGGAAACCAGATTCCAAGACAACGACTTCTTTTGACCGGCGATCTCGCCATCAATTCGAAGCGTTCCTTCAAGCTTCTTCGACTGCAAAGCTCCGATCAAGATCGAATCGCGATCGCTGCGAATAGGTGGAACACGTTCTGGATATCGACTTGCAATCCCAGCGGGCCAATCTGCTTGAGTAGGCCAAAAAACGGGGATCGATGCGACCTTTGCAAGTTCACCACCGATTTGTTGCAAAGTCAAACCTTGAATGTTGCTGCGAACAAAGACGCGTCCGCCAGTGTGGTTTGCGAGGGTGGATAGAAATTCGCAGTCGGTCCGTGGACCAATTGCCAGCGAGCTGATCGAGCAACGCTCGGCAACCAATTCACCGATCAATCCATCGAATTCTTTCGTGTTCATCAAGTTCGTTAGATGAACGCCATCACCGATGTAAACGATAGACTTCTCACCTGCTCCCTTAAGAGATGCCGCCGCAGCGCGAAGTCCAGTTGCAAGGTCCGAGGTTCCCAACGGAACGCGTTGTTCTAGTTGATCGAGCCCGAGCTTAATTTGGGTATCTTCTGGTTTCGCTGAGTTGATCAGCGTGTCGGTTTGCACATCGCAAGCCAAGAGGGAAACCGTCGCACCTTCGGGCAAGGCTTCGAGGACCGCGGTTGCGATATCGATCGATTCGCGACGGAATGCACCGTTCTGGGAAGCTGAGGTGTCGACGAGTATCGCCACTCGCGGAGCAAGGCTCGCTTCGGCTAACTCTCCGGACATCAAGCTCAGGGCAAAGACGGTCTTGCCACTGCTCTCTGCCGTAGCCAATCGACTTGCCTTCGACGAAGGTTGCACCGCGACTGCTTGGGTGTCGAACGAAAAAATCGGTGTGCCGACTGCAATGGCAAACCCGATCGCTAATTCAGCAAGCCGCTTTCGGCGTCGTTGAATAGCTTTTTGCGAGGAAATGGACTGGTTCCGAGTACGGTGAATCCGCATGGCGACTCGCTCCGAATGGCTCAAAAGGCAAGACAAGGTAACGTAACTCTATTCATCGTATTTCTGCCCCCAAAATGTTGCCATTAAAAAAGGGGCAAACGAGAAAGATTCGTTCGGTGGTATCGGATCCCACTGTCGGGGTAACCCAACGGATCATGACGATCCTTCCGGTTCCGACAACTAATCCATTCCACAACCACTCCTCTTTCTCGGACTACTCCAACTCATCAAGCAAACGTTGTGCCAAAGTGGTTCGTTGTTGGCTGGCGGAGCTTTGGAGTTTGGTGTTGAACTCATTTCCCCAGGCTTTTCTAAGGGATTTAAGCGGTTTTGGCTGGGGTATTAAAAGTCTGTTTCAGGGCGGATTTTCACTGAAAACCGGCTTGGCAGGCGTTTTTTCTTATGCGCGGATCAGAGAAACCGTGCGGATTAAGAGAGTCCGAAGGGAGGAAGTGTTGCAATATTGAACACGCCGGGGGGAAGCGGCAAGCTTTTCTCAGTCGGTAAAGTTGTCAAAGGCGTTAAATCTTTCCAATTCTTCTGATCCTACCGAGACAGGCTTGCCGAGTCACAAAGATGACGATTTCTCGGATCGTCACACCCTTGATTTACCCCCCGTTTGGGGTGGTGTCGCAGATAACGCTGATCGAAAGGAACGGACTTCGATGAACCGGACTTCCCAAATGGCTCTTGCAAGCTGTTTAGCCACCCTTTTGTTCTGCATCTCAGCCTCACCGACTCCCGCGCAATCGGAATCCGCCGAAGGCCGTGCGACGGAAAATCGAGGTGGTGGACTCGTTTCTCGCTTTCGTGCTGCGATTACTAAGCAACCGGGCGAGAACGAAGAATCTGTCCAAGGTCGCACTGGAGGACTACGCGTTCCTGTTCAAGGCTTCTCGAACCCTTGGAAGAAACGTGCTGAAGATGAACTTGGGAGCATCCAAGGACCCATCGAACTGAACCGCGCTGTAAAACCGACGAAAGAACCATTCGCGCCCAAACAGCCCGCCGCAAGAAAACAATCCGCAGGGCAAAGCCAATCCTCACAGCTACCAACCGCACAATCACCCGCGTTGTCCCAATCGCAATCCGGATCGCGAGGCAACGGCCGATCCCAAGGGGTAGCGCCGCAAGAAACGCAGCCTCAGGTAACGGCCCCTCAAGCAACTCAGCGCGGTGCAAGCGGTATCACCGACAGTTCTCAACCGGTGCCTCCAAGCTACTCGACAGACGAGAGCTACGAAAATGTTGAGACAAAACCAACGCTTAACGATCGCTCTGGTGCAAAGCCTTCGATCCCCGAACCTGCCGCTGGATCGAAGCGAGAATTGAAGACATATGACGTTACACCGTCCGAAGCTGGTTTTGATGCAGCCAATACATCCCGTCGCCGAGTGCCCGTTACTCCGACTTCAACGGCATCGAAGCCCAAGATCACAAAGGGGGACATTACCAAGTTACAGGACTCCGGTTCGCAAGACTCCGGTTCGCAATCTGCTCCCCAGACGATTGCTTCGGCAGGTCGATCCGATGCATCGGTGGGCCAATCGGTGGGCCAATTGGGAGATGAGGCGCAAGGGACAAGCGAACAAGTGCCAAGCATGGCGGTCACTCGCAAATCAAACGCGAGTGGTATGACCAAAAAATCTTCTGAAGAATCGGCTGAGAAGAGTACATCGATGACCAATGGGCGATCGCTCGCCGGCCTTGATGTGCGTACCCCGCAATTGCGGCTTCGGGTCGATGGTCCGACTGCAATTCCCGTTGGACAAACGGCTACCTACACCATTCACGCGACGAACGAAGGAACCAGCAAAATCGATGGCTTGTTGATCCGAGCCGCCGCACCTCGGGGTGTTCGAATCGATGGGGTAACCACTATGGTCGGTGCTCACGAAGTCGAGGAGTTAGAAACAGAGCTCGCGGTTCTTTGGGAAATCGAATCGCTTGCACCCAACGATTCGAAGTCGATGGAATTGCAAGTTGTAGTACTCGATGCCGAGAGCTTTGCCCTCAACTTGGAATGGACGGTAGCTCCGTTGCCGACCACGATGACGGTTGAAGTCCAACAGCCGAAATTGGAACTAACTCTTAATGGGCCTTCCGAAACGCAGCTTGGGGTTCCCCAAAAGTATCAGATCCAAGTGAAGAATTCCGGGAAAGCTCCTATGCCAGAATTGATCCTTCAGTTGCAAACCGAGACAACCGGACAATATGAATCCTCGGTCGGTGCCCTGGCTCCTGGGGAGACGAAGCGTATCGAAGTCGAGATGACTTTTGATCATCCAGGTTTGTTCCCAATCGTTGCGACAGCTAAATCTTCGAATGGGAAATTTGAAAAGCGTGAGCGGATCGATGTCCAAGTTCAGACACTTGAGTTGACGGCGTCGTGGACGGGCCCGTCGGAATTCTTCCAAGGACTAAACGCTGAATACAACCTTGTGATCGAGAATACTGGCAATGTTATTGCCAAGAACGTTGCTTGTGTGGTCGCTCTACCTACCGGTTTCGATCCTGTGGACCTACCTGCCGGAATTGCGCGAAATGGTAACCAGTTGCGCTGGATGATCCCATCAATCGGTGCGAATCAAAAGTTGGAAGTCCCTCTGAAAGTGATCGTTAACCAATCGGGCGAGCAACGCATTGCGTTCCAAGCCCGAGCGGAGGGAGGACGCGATTTTGCCAGCACTATCGCAACGCGAGTCGAAGCGATCGCAGATCTTGAACTGACCGTCATTGAGCCTGCGGCACCAGCACCTGTTGGTCAGCCAGTTGTGTATGAAATTCAGATTGTTAATCGAGGATCGAAAGCCGCTGAGAATGTTCTAGCAATCGCCCAGTTCTCCGATGGAATTGAACCTCAACGCATCGATGGGCACTCAGGACGGATCGTGCCTGGTCAAGCACTCTTCGATGCAATTCCCGCAATCCCGCCAAAGAAGAGTATCACGTTGAAGGTCACTTGTGTGGCCGCCAAGGGTGGCAATCATCGATTCCGCGCGGCTGTTCAATGCCAAGGAAGCGAAGAGGATTTGCTTGAAGAAGGCTCGACTCGATACATCGCAGGGGCCGTTAGCAACAAACAGCCGTAAGGTCACGTGATTGTCGCTGACGAGACGCCGCGGCGATTCGTTAGCACGGCGATTCGTTAGCGGGCAGTGATGGTCAGCGGGCAGTGATGGTTAGCGGGAGGAGTAATTCTCTCTCGCAGTCAACGAAGCTTATTCGGTTGGATATTCAAATGCACTTACGCCGCTGAGGATGCGTAAGGCAGCGTCTGGTTTCGCGAACTCCTTGAGGCGACTTGCCTTCCAAATTGCTCGCTCTGCAGAACTCGGCTTGCGACCACGCACAACCCCATAGGTGTGGTCGATCAATTCCGATTGCGACAATGTGCTCTCGGAAAAGCGTTTTGCCAAGTCAGCGACCTGCACCGACGGTACCGCGTAGATAAGTTGCGCATAGCCAAGCTGTTGCCTTGCCATCGCTTCGCGACTATCTTTGGTTAAACCATTTGCTTTGGCTGCAACTTCAGCAGCAGTACGATCTGCGGTGTCCTGTTTGTTCGCTGTGGATGATTCTCTTGAGGATGGTTGCGCCAACAGAGCTCGGTCCCGAATCTCTTGCTGAACGGGTAAAAGTTGTTTCACAAACTCATCGATGGAGCTTGCGTTAATCGGGCGATGAATCATCACATGTTGCAATTCGATTCGCGTTCGCAACGTTCGCAAATCCGCTTGGCTCAAGGCGATGACATTTTGAATGTCTAACGCGACTTCTGGTTGAAGAGTCGGTGAGGCGTGCAACATCCAATAGACCAGTTGACGGACGGGTACGTTCTGGTCGGATGCTTGTTGAGAAATATAGTTGAGCAATTCCTCTCGGCTCGATGTGCTCGCCGGCCCGTGTTGTTCTTCAGGGGCGACTAATGGGACTCCGAAAAACGACTTCCATAGATGATTGACCAAACCTCTTTGGGAGTGGCTTCCTTCTTCCACCCAGGTCGTCAACAGAGAGTCGGTTGTATCGCTCGCAGAGGCTCTTTTGCCGTTGGGGAAGGCGGGCGTAAGTTTCACCGCACGGTCTTCTTCGTCCTTGGTAAATAGCTCTCGTTGGTTGGATTCAAGGACGTTTAGAAGAAGGGCCGAGACAGAACCGTATGATACAGGTCTCGTAGATCGACCTGTGATGACGGCTACTTCTCCTCCAACGTAAGAAGTTTGGTTTGCTGTGTTGAGTGGTTGCGATTGTTGATGGCACTGTGAGCAAGCCAACATCGGGTTGTCGGTAATATGCAAGAACAGATTAGTCACACCGGTGAGTGCTGTGGACTCCTGTTCATTTAGTCCAATCCATGATTGAGGTGCAGTCTTCCCATCGCGTGCCTTTGCTTGTTGCGATCCGGAGAGATTCGCAATAGCAGAGTTTTCGGGCGGGGTACTTGCAGGTTCGGAACTTGCAGGCGCGGAACTTGCAGGTTCAGAACTTGCCGATGTTGGGAGTGGCGGGGCTGCTTGAGTAAGTTTTGACCAATGGACTACCAGAAAGCGCGCTGGGTGAGACTTATCGGAAAGCCCGCCGAGGACTTGTTTCTGAATGTCGCGTAGCGATGCGTTGAGCTTTACTTGTTCCGTGAGCCAGCCGTCAAAGTCCCTGGCTTGCTGTCGGTCCGCTGCATCTACCGGATACCCACCTCGATAAAAACTTGATAAGGCATTGCCCCAAGTTTGCGAGAACTCGTCGCTTGCTAGCCAACGTTGTGCGATTGCATCAACCCACTGCGAATGGTTTTCGCTCAGGCTTCGTGTTTTCAGCAAGTTCTCTTGCCGGATAGCTTCTAGTTCGGAAGAGGTTGCTGAGCGACCAACGAGCAGTGATGCAATTCGGTTGACGAGCAGATCAGACCGCGAAGCGACATGTTGTTCGGATAGTGCGTTTGGAGATACTACGCGGAAATTTGAAGAGCTGGGACTTGAAGTGCTGAACGAACCTTCTTTCCACATGTCTTCAAATTGGTGATTGATGACGGATATGGCGGCCGTGTTGATCAAACCATTTCCTACCAGACCTGCATCAAATTCGCTACCGAGCAAGGCTGTTGCTGGTTCGTTCGGTGCATTCATTGCACTGCGATTTGAGTCATTTGCAATCGCAGAGGGGAGCGATATGGATGACTTCGTCGGATTCGATCCAAGAGGGGAAGCGATTTCGGAATCAGATGGCGTATTTGATGAAGCTACGCGTTGCATGCCTTCTGCATCGCGCGTAAGCGATTCGTTTTTTAGATCAGAGGTATTGCGGGTGATGGAGGGTTCGGAATCGCTGGTAGTGCGGTTCTCGGATGAAGACGAATCAGTTAGGTTTGAATTTCGGAGTGTAGATTTTTTGGAATCGGTTACGTCGAAGCTTTGGTTGGAAGTATTGGAGAAAGGTTTCCAAACCAGAAAAGCTGTGGTCATGAGCGATGCTGCAAGTCCCGTGGCTGACACCATGGTGAGGATTGCGCGGCGTCGTTTGGTCGCTTTGCGAGCTCGACTAATATCAACTCTAGATCGTCGATCTCGCTGGGCGGATTGAATTGCACGTTCTAGATCTGCGGTAGTAAAACGGCTCGTGGGGCTTGTGACTTGATCATTGCTATCTGACGTCGGACCGTCATTATTGGATGCTTCGGAGGAACTGCCGTTGATGCGTCGCATGATTCGTTCGGTCGCTTCTCGCGTCGCGCGAGGAGCATCGAAGATTTCAGGTAGAAGCCCATCTATCAGCGTCATGTCGTTGAGAATAGCATCATCGAGCATCGGCTCGTTCAGTGCTGCATCATCGAGCATCGGCTCGTTCGACGCGAGTTCTTCTGGCGAGTTGGCCTGGCGATGTGGCAATTCGGGCGTATTGTCACTGTTGGGGATGGTCATGATGGTTTCAGTTTTTCCTCGAGGCACTCTCGCAGTTGGGCTTTGGCTCGTTGTTGCAAGTTCTTCACACCGTGCGAGGTGATTTTCAGCGACTCGGCGATATCTTCGCGAGATGCATTATCGGCATAACGCATGCGTAGGGATTGTTGGGCGCGGAGTGTCAATCTCGAGAAACATTCGGTGAGCGCATCGATGACTGCATCGCCGCTGAGATCGGCACCCACCCAACGTGTCCAGGTGCGATCGAGAACTTCTAATTCGTCGGTCGCAATCATCTTTCCCGCCTGCCTCCTTGCCGTGACCATTAAATGGAATGCGACACGGCGTAGATAAGCGGCAGTTGAGTGTGGGTGGAATTGTTCAAAGGGGCGTTTGAGCACGGCGACGAACGTTTCTTGGGAGATATCATCCGCCAAATCCGCCGAACACCCAATCGCTCTGAGGTATCGCCACACACCTTGGTAGTGAGTATCGATCAGAGCTTTCGGATCCCAATCGGACGGATCGAACGGCGTATCGCGATTCGATCGTTCTTCGGGCACGCTACGCGAATAATCCCTTGATGAGTTTTCCGCTGTTGGCGATTTTCATCGGCCGACCATTTCGGCTCGTGAAGGTCGTCTCGAGCGAGATTCCCAATCCATGGCAGACGGAGGCCATGAGGTCTTCGGAGGAATAGGGTTCGGTAGTGACGTCCGTTCCATCTTCATTCGTTGCACCGATGGCTTGACCACCCTTGACTCCCCCGCCACCGACAACGACGCTCCAAGCTCGAGCCCAGTGATCTCGACCGGCATCGGCGTTGATGCGTGGAGTTCGGCTGAATTCGCCCATCCAAACGATGCAGGTGTCTTCGAGCAAACCGCGTTCGGAAAGATCGGAGGTCAACGCGGCCATTGCTTTGTCGAGCACTGGCAAGCGGTCGTTTTCGAGTGTCCGGAAAATGTTCTGATGATTGTCCCAACCACCCAAGTCGACTTCGACAAAAGCCACACCGGCCTCTACCAATCGACGAGCGAGCAAGCAACCTTGTCCGAAGCCGTTTTTGCCGTAGCGCTCTTTCATATCCTCCGGTTCTTTGTCCACTTCGAAGGCTTGCATTTGCTTGCTCGTGAGTAAGTCAAAGGTCTTGCCGAGGACTTTGCGGTGATCTTCCAGAACGGTACCGCGCTTTTGGTTGATGAAGGAGTTTTCGATGGTTTCCAAAGCGAAACGGCGTTGGCTTAGTCGATCGGAGTCGACGCTCATTTCCAAGTTGCGAACCCTACCGTTGCTTGTGACGTTGAATGGGGCCCACGACATGCCCAAGAAGCCTGGGCCTTCGCTAGCTCCCCCGACGGAGACGAACGGGGGAATTTCAAGTTCGGAGCGTTGCGAAATCAGTTCGTGAGCGATGACCGACCCGTAGCTTGGGTAATCCACGTTCGCATCGGGAACGTAGCCTGTATGCATGTAGTATCGACCGCGGTTGTGGTCCGCTTCGCGGGTGCTCATCGAGCGGACGATGGCCATGTGGTGCATTTGTTGCGCCATCAATGGCATGTGTTCGCTGATCTGGACATCGCCGGATGTGCTGATTTGTTTGAAAGGCCCACCGTTGTCAGTACCGGGTTTAAGGTCCCAAATGTCCATGCTTGATGGTCCACCACCCATCCATAGCAAGATGCAGGACTTACGGTTGCTCTTGAGCGTGTCGGCATGTACTCGCAGCGAATGTCCGAGCGAGAGTGAAGCACCCATCATGGCGCTTGCGCCAGCCATGTGGGACATAAAGTGTCGTCGGGACATCCCGGAAGGAGTAGCGTATCGGTTCCACATAGTTTTACCTCGGTTCTATAGAACGGTCTGGAAAAGGTTGTTGATGGACGATTAGTGATTGAAAATGAATTCGTTGCTGTTAAGGATAGCCCACCACATGTCTTGCAACATGCCGCCGACTTCCGCTTTGCGGGCCGCGAGTATTTGCGAAGCCACGGCTATCTCTTCGGGGCGTGGACGGCGACCAAGACCTGCAATGAACAGGAATTGGACTTTCTCTTGCGGTGTTCCCTTCGAAGTGCTCAATTCGTGAAGCCAAGTGCCGGGCTCAAGGGAAATCGCCGAACGGATTAAATCCCCGTTGAACATCATCAAGCTTTGTGGAATCGAACCATTGAAAGTGGTCGTCTCGTCCCCTTCGTCTGTACCGAAAGCTACTACGAATTGACGCATCCATTCTTCGCGTCGACGTTGCTGTTCGTCTAGACTTCCTTTTCGGTTTGCTTGGGTCGCAACAGACAGTGAAGCGAACAGTTGCTCGGCTGTCATCTGCCTTGTGTAAAAGTGGCTAAAGCGAGGCAATTCACCCATTGCTGGGTCATCGGAGTCGTTGTCTTTGGTGATTTTCGAAGTCAGCTGATAAGCCTTCGAGAGGGTGATCCATTGAATGAGTTGTTTCAAGTCGTAGCTGGAATTGCGGAAGTCCTTCGAAAGTGTCTCGAAGAGTTCGATGTTTACCACTGGGTTGTGCGGTCCAAGATCATCGATAGGTTTCGTGAATCCGTATCCGAGAAAGTGTGACCAAACGCGATTGACGATGGCTTTGTCGAGGAAGTCACTTTCCATCATCAAATCGCCAAGCTCTTTGCGGCGGTTGACTTCGGATAGGTAACCGCTCTTGCCGATCTCGGTGCCATCGATAAAAGTTGGATAAGCGACTTTTCTGACGCCATTTCGAAGGTCGTAATAAATCTCGGCTTTCTCTGGGTGGGAGCCTTCGCCGGCAAAATCTTCGTTGATCAGTTCAATTTGGTCGATGTCGTCCGTTCCACGCATGAACTGTCGCAAGGCGCGAGTTTGTCGAAAGAACGCGTTGAACTCCCAAAACTTCTGCTGCTTCCACTGATTGAAAGGGTGGTTATGGCACTGTGTGCATTGGACTTGTAGTCCCAAGAAAATTCGCGATACGGCTGCTGTTGCTTGTACACCTTTCTCTTCGTTGACCTTCATCGCAAGGAAGTTCGCTGCACCATTGAATTTCTCAGAACCGGGTTTGGTCGTGCCCGTTGCTGTCACCAATTCATAAACCATCGTGTTGTAGGGCTTGTTGCTCGCGAAGCAATCTCGCAAGTACTTCTGCATCCCGGCGCGATTGGTCAGCGATCGTTCTTCCATGCCACCATTGCGACCGATCAAGATGTTTGTCCAGATCGTGCCCCAGTGATTTGCGTATTCTTCCGTGTACTGATCGTCTTCGAGTAGTTTGCGAACCAGATTCACTCGCCGATCCGGGGACTTGTCCTTGGCAAAACTGGCAAACTCTTCGAAGCTTGGGATGCGTCCAATAATGTCCAAGTAAACGCGGCGAACCCACTTGAGGTCCTCTTCGACCGGCGATGGGCGAATCCCAGCTTCCGACCAACTCGCTTCCAACGCTTTGTCGATTTTTTCGACTTGTGGCGGAAGTGTCGCACGACGCGTTGGACGAGCTTCCTCATTGCCTTCTGCTACTTGGCCGATAGCTGTTTGCCCGTTAAAGGGGCTTAGCATCGCACCGATCGCGAGCAAGTTTGCCAAGCCGATCGTTGCGAACTTACTTGCGAGGCGAGTCCAAGCAACGGCGGTGGAGTCGAATGAGCGACGATTGTTAAGGAGTTGGGTTTTCATAGTCACTGCGAAGTTGTGGAAGCAGTTTTCGTACACGTTAGTGAGCCGTTTTGACAGGATAGTCTTCGGCATATGACTTATAGGTAATTCGATCGTATGTTTGGGACAGACGCTCGCCAGTCACATGTAAAGCATTCGGTAAATGTAGCTCACAGTGAATATAGCACGCGGTGTGTAAGGCACGCTGTACATATCGCATACTGCACGTAAAGCATATGCCGGCCAAGCATTGTACTCATTCTTTTGGTGGAAAATGAGTTCATACGCAGTATTCGGGTGCGGATTTGATGTTGGATTGCGCAGAAGGTTCGCCGGTAGGTCCCTGATCGGCCGGAAAATCCTCCGTCCTACAAGGTAAATGCGGGTTGGCAGTCGGCTAACTCGCTGGGGAATAAGTTTTGCAAATGCAGTGTTTTTTCGTTTTCTGGGTTGCGTAAGGTGATTTTTTTTCCTTTGGTGCATTGTTGAAGCGAAATTATTAGCCCGAAACAGCGTTGGGCTTATTGAGTCTCCGCCAGTTGTCTATTAGCCTATCGACTGCAAGGTCGGGTTGTGCTGTTGCGTGCTCAGCGGGAGGTTCGCCTTGTGGATGTTTTGTTTCCCCTAGTTTGTCATCGCTAGCGTGTAGGGCTCATTCTCTCATGTTGTCAAAGAGTACTTCATTTCGTTATCCCATAAGCCATGGTCTCTACGGGGTATTTACCATTCTGTGGCTCATTGCCTTCGCCACCATGTTCGGGCTCCCGAGTGCATTTGGGGCCAATGAAGTTTCCGCCGAAGGAAGTGGTGCGAAAGTTCACGGCGAGGCAGACTTGGTCCTTCCCGACTTGGGTAGCTCCGAGTTTATGGGGGTCTCTGGACGCTTGTGGTTGATGGGTGGGTTGGCGATCTGTGTGGCAGGGTTGGTTTTCGGCTATCGGATTTTTAATGAGCTGAAAAACATGCCGGTTCACAAGAGCATGTTGGAAGTCTCGGAGTTGATCTACGAGACTTGTAAAACCTACTTGGTAACCCAAGGGAAGTTCTTGGCGATGCTGTGGGTGATTATCGCTCTGGTGATCGTGGCTTATTTTGGCTGGTTGCTCAAAGAACCAGTGCCTAAGGTGATGATCATTGTTCTCTTTAGCGTCATCGGGATCCTTGGAAGTTACATGGTGGCTTGGTTCGGGATTCGGGTGAACACATTTGCTAATTCTCGGACGGCCCATGCAAGTCTGCTTGGGTTGCCTTACGCGGTCTATGCGATTCCGCTCAAGGCTGGGATGAGTATCGGCATGATGCTCATCAGCGTCGAGTTGCTGATGATGCTTTGTATTTTGTTGTTTCTTCCTCGCGATTATGCAGGAGCTTGTTTCATCGGCTTTGCGATCGGAGAGAGTCTTGGAGCGGCTTGCCTGCGTATCGCGGGAGGGATCTTTACCAAGATCGCGGACATCGGGTCGGACTTGATGAAGATCGAGTTCAAGATCAAAGAAGACGATGCTCGCAATCCGGGCGTTATCGCTGACTGCACGGGCGATAATGCAGGGGATTCGGTCGGGCCGAGTGCCGACGGTTTTGAAACCTACGGTGTGACCGGCGTGGCTCTGATCACGTTCATCCTTCTGGCTATCAACAAAGATTCCGCTGGAGCTGGTTACGAAAGTCTTCAAGTGAAGTTGTTAGTGTGGCTCTTCGTGATGCGGGCGATGATGATCGTCGCCTCTGTCGCTGCTTATTACTTCAACGAGCTCTGGACAAAAGCGCGATATGCGGATTCTCCGAAGCTTGATTTTGAAATGCCACTGACCCGATTGGTATGGGTTACAAGCGTAGTCTCGATCGTATTGACCTACGTCGTCTCTTATCTATTGATTCCCGACCTCAACGGAAATACAAACCTTTGGTGGCAGCTCTCGACGATCATCTCCTGCGGTACGTTAGCTGGTGCCGTGATTCCTGAGTTGGTCAAGGTGTTTACTTCCACATCCTCGGCGCACGTCCACGAAGTGGTAACAAGCAGTGAAGAAGGTGGAGCTTCTTTGAATATTCTCTCCGGATTGGTTGCCGGGAACTTCTCTTGCTTGTGGCTCGGTGCAAGTATTACTGGACTTATGGCAGTTGCTTACTGTATCTCGACCATCGGCGGTGAGAGTGGACTAGCGGGGGTAATGAAAGCCCCTGAAGTATTCGCCTTCGGATTGGTGGCCTTCGGGTTCCTTGGCATGGGTCCGGTGACGATCGCGGTCGATTCCTATGGACCGGTGACCGATAACGCCCAAAGTGTTTTTGAGCTCTCGTTGATTGAAACGATTCCAAACATCGAACAAGAGTTAAACCGGGACTTCGGACTCACCGCGAATTTCGAAGCTGCAAAACACTTGCTTGAAGAAAACGATGGCGCGGGGAATACCTTTAAAGCTACTGCGAAACCGGTATTGATCGGGACGGCGGTGGTAGGTGCAACGACGATGATCTTCTCGATCATCATGAGTTTGACCAACGGTTTGACTACTGACATCGAGAAACTTTCTCTGATGCATGCCCCGTTCGTTTTGGGCCTCATCAGTGGTGGTGCGATCATCTATTGGTTTACCGGTGCATCGATTCAAGCCGTCACTACGGGAGCTTATCGGGCAGTTGAGTTCATCAAACGCAATATCAAGCTTGATGGTTCGACGAAAGCCAGCATCGAAGACTCGAAGAAGGTCGTTGAGATCTGCACTCAATTTGCCCAAGTTGGGATGTTTAATATTTTTATGGCGGTCTTCTTCGTCACCCTTGGGCTCGCATTCGTCGAACCCTTTTTCTTCATCGGATACCTCTTCTCGATCGCGATCTTCGGGTTGTACCAAGCCATCTTCATGGCAAACGCCGGTGGTGCTTGGGATAACGCGAAGAAGATCGTAGAAGTCGAATTGAAGAAGAAAGGTAGTTCACTGCACGATGCGACGGTCGTTGGCGATACCGTCGGCGACCCGTTCAAGGACACCTCGAGTGTGGCGTTGAACCCTGTGATTAAATTCACAACGCTCTTTGGACTACTCGCCGTTGCCCTCGCTGTTCAAATTCAGCAGACGCAAGGTGCGTCAGTTACCGCCGGATTCGCTTGCCTATTCCTTGCAATCGCGTCTTACTTCTTGTGGCGATCCTTCTATGGAATGCGCATCCGAAAGTCGCTGACGGATGCTTAGGGTTGCGTTGACTTGAGCATTGGATTTCATCAATGAGTCGATTATTGCAATGAATGTCGAGCAAAAGCCGATGTGTAAGCGGGTTGTACGGACCGTACGGATCGTACAGCTTATGCGTGCCTAAAACACGGCAGTTTTGACTTGTAGCATTCGGGCGACCTTGGGACATTCATGGGTTTTTTCCAAGAATGTGTAAGGTCGCCCGACCTCTTAATGGGGGTACGGAAGCTTCTGCCCGTTTTGCCCCCTTTCGGGCCTGTTTTCTTGCCTTTGCTATTTGGCTGGGCTATTCTTAACCGTCATTCTTATCTTGATAGAAGTTGCTTCTCGCCCCTTCCGTCGAATTTATGCAGCTTGTTTTTTTTCGAAGGCCTCGTATGCGACCGAACGCTTCTCGACGCTTGCACTCTGCAAAACGCGTCATGTCCCGTCTGATTTTCGAATCACTTGAAACCCGAACTTTGATGGCTTCGGATCTGTCGTGGATGCCGTCGGGGGCCGGGACTTGGACCGACCCTTCGGGCCAAACCATCGGAACGATGCCTCTTCCGGATCAAAGCGCTTGGGAAGCCGGCGCGCGGCCGAACCAAGGTGGAAACGGAGATGGAGATTCAGGCAATGGGCCATCCTTCGCCCCCCTGTCGGACACTTTTAAATTGCACAGTCGTCCGACGGCTAGCAAAACAGTCTACATGGATTTCGATGGCTTTACTGCCGTAGGAACTTCATGGAACCGAGCTTACAACATTCAGCAAATCGTCTCGCCGGCTTTTGATCCGGCTGGTAATGGAGCTGCCTTTACCGACGACGAGTTAAGGACCATTCAAGCATCTTGGCAACGTGTGGCGGCCGATTTCGCTCCGTTCGATGTCAATGTGACGACCGAAGATCCAGGCGAGGATGCTTTGGTTAATACCGGTGGAAACGATTCGCGTTGGGGTATACGCGTTGTGACAACACTCGATAACTTCTCCGGACAACCGGTTGGAGGTTTTGCGTACATTGGAAGTTTCCGTTGGGGGTACGAGCAGGCCGGCGCCTCGGATACGCCTTGCTACGTCTTCAATAGTTTTTCGCGCGACGTGGCGGCTGCGGTTTCTCACGAAGTCGGTCACTCGCTCGGTCTTTCCCACGATGGAACGAACGATCAGAATCCATTCCAGAACAATGCCCAGTATTACGACGGCCACGGAGGAACGGGTGAGAATAGCTGGGGGCCGATCATGGGTAGCGGTTACTATCGCAACGTGACGACTTGGGATAACGGAGTCTATCTTGGGGCCAATAACGGGGGAGCAAACGCAAACTACAACTCGGGCCCTAACGATTTGTCGGTAATCACCAGTTCAGAAAACGGTTTTGGATTTTTGCCTGACGATCATGCCAATGCGATCGAGTTCGCAAAAGAGATATCCGGTCCTGTCGATGCCACAGACCGAATCGCATTGTCTGTATTCGGTACCATTGAGCAAGCCACCGACCGCGATGTGCTTTGGTTCCAAAGCGGTTCGGGGACGGTTAACCTTTCGATCGACCCTTACATCACTCAAGTCTGGACCAGTCAAGGTGATGGTTCCTATACGGACTCGATCGATAGCGCTCTGTTCACAACAGGTTTTTGGCCCAACAACCAAGGGTCGAACTTGGATGTTCAAGCTACCCTGTACGATGCTGCGGGAAATGTTGTAGCAGTATCGAATCCGGACGGATTGAGAGCTGGTTTTTCAAATCTCGATCTCTCAGCGGGGCTGTATTACATCGAGATCGATGGCGTTGGTTTCGGGGATCCCCAAGCCAATCCGCCAACTGGATACACCGATTTCGGTAGCCTCGGCCAGTACATGCTTACCGGCTCGATTCCGGTTGCCTTCGGAGTGGCACTATCCTCTACGTCCCTATCTTACGTCGAGAACGATCCTGCGTTGCCTTTAACGGCCACAGCGAAAGTCATTGATATCGTGCCTGGTGACTATTCCAACGGTGCTTTGAGCGTTTCGATGAAACCGCAAGCGGGCTCCACGGATTTGATCTCGCTGCGCACGGGTGGCACGAGTCCATTTTCTCTCCAAGGAAACGTATTGGTCTACGAAGGCCAACAGATGGGAACGTTCCTTCGAAGTTCCGATACTGAGTTCGTGATCTTCTTCACTGCGAATGCGACCAAGGAGTCGATTGAGCGACTCGTCGAGCAATTGAATTTCGAAGCTCGCGGTGAAGCTCCTGATACGTTTACTCGAAGCATTCAGTTGACACTTAACAAAGGTGATTTCCGCGGAACAAGTTCAGTTCAAGTGCGAGTCCGATCGGTCAATGACCGACCTTTGGCAACCACCACGTTTATGAACAACATCAACGAAGACGATCGCAGCCCAGCTGGGACAAGCGTCGCTCAGTTGATCGAACGCGGTGTGATCGATGTCGATTTAACAACGGCGATCGGGATCGCCATTGCAGGAGGAAGCTCCAATGGGCCGGCGGGGAGTTGGCAAGTTAATGTCGGCCAAGGTTGGATTGACCTACCGAGTGTTTCCAATAGTGCCGCTTTGGTCCTCTCTCCGTTGAGCCAAATTCGTTTTCTCCCTGCTGCGAACTATTTTGGGCCAGCTCCTGATTTGAAATACCTCGCACTCGATCCAACCTACACAGGTGGGTTCAGCGATGCGAACGGACTGCTCTTTGTCGATGTCAGCCAAGTGCAAGCCCCTGATTCGATTTCCGCAAACACTTCGGAGATCAAGCAAGTGGTTCAGCCGGTCAACGATGCTCCGTTCGTCGTTCCACCAAACCCATCGGCTAACGGTATTCAAGACGCTTTCTTGCAGTTCGCAATACCGAATTCACTCTTCCGCGATATCGACGATGCCAAGTTGACCTATAGCGCGTTTACTTCTCCGGGTGTTCCTCTCCCAACGTGGCTTCGATTTGATACCGCAAGTCAGACGTTTTCCGGAACACCAGGCAACCTCGACGTAGGTATGCGGCAGGTTTTCGTCCGAGCAACAGACTCATCTGGAGCTTTTGCGGACTCCCCTGTTGTGATCGATATTCTCAACATCAACGATGCCCCAACGAATATCGATCTTCTTGGCAGCCCTGTTCCCGAGAATAGTCGCGGCGCACGACTCGGAAGACTCTTAGCGAGCGATCCGGATCCGAATGATTCGACAAGCTGGTCGACGAACGATCCACGCTTTGTCATCCGAGGCGACGAGTTGTTCTTGGCTCCCACCGCGGGTTTTGATTTTGAAGTTACTCCCGTAGCAACCGTCTTGATCAGCGCAACGGACAATGGCACTCCTCCCCTTTCCTTTGAGAAGCTTATTTCGATTTCGGTTTCGGACGTCAATGAGTTCTCCCCAGCCTTGGCTCCGATCTCGCTGAATGTCGCCGAGAATTCTCCTAGCGGAACGATTGTTGGAAGAATCACCGCAAGCGACGCCGATACTGCCAATTCCGTGCGTTATCGGTTCTTCGGTGCTCCGCCATCCCAGTTTTCTCTCGACCCGAACACGGGGATCTTGAGCGTGCGGCCCGGCGTATCGCTAGACGCTGAGACAACACCCTCGATTCGGTTTTTTGTAGAAGCCTTCGACGATGGACTCCCGAGCCTTTCGACTTGGACATCGGCAATTGTGTCCCTTACCGATATCAACGAGTTCGCACCATCGATCCTTACGTCGTCCTTGAATGTGTCCGAAGTGCAATCGATCGGCGCACCGTTTGGGCGAGTCCAAGCTACCGATGCAGATCGGCAAGCGATTCTCTTCTCGCTTCCTGCAAGCGAAACACGTTTTGCAATCAACCCGACCACGGGCGAATTGAGCGTTGTGCAACCTGGGACACTGGATTTCGAGAGAAGTGCAACGGAATTCGTAACCGTGATCGCCACGGATACCGGTACACCATCGTTCCAATCTGAACGAGTGATTCGCATCCAAGTTCTCAATGCGAATGAGCCACCGACGAGTGTGTCCGTTGCGAACGGACGAGTTCCTTCGAATATCCTCGGTTGGAACTTGGGAGAACTCTCCGTGAGTGATCCCGATGGGCCGACCCCCTACTCTGTTATCTCTTTGGATTCTCGCTTTGAAGTTGTCAACAATCAACTCAGATTGGTCGCTGATGCCTTCTTCGCGAACAGTGATCCATTGGTTTCGACCGTGAACCTGCTTGTCAGCGACACTCTCGGTGGCCTAGTAAGGCAACTTGCTCTGCCCGTTGAACGGATTGCAAACCCAGCCCCATGGCGAAATAGCATCTTGCCTTGGGACGTGAATCGTTCTGGAACGACCGATCCGCTCGATGCTTTGGTTCTGGTCAATGCCTTCAACAAGAACCCAAGCGGTGTGTTACCTACGCCACGGAGCAGTGACTCCCTGGATGAACCCGACGTCGATGTCGATGGGGATGGCCAGCTAACGCCTCTTGATGTGTTGGCGGTTGTCAACAAGATTAATGGGACTGGAGCATCAGGCGAAGGATTTGATTCGGCTGCACCCGCGTGGCAGACCCAAGAGAGTTTCCAAGCAAGTCCTACGGACACTTATTTTGCTCTCTACGGTACCGCGTCGGATTTAAGCGTAGAAGAGTCGCTTACGGGGCGGCGAGCACCGCGAGCACGCCGGTAACTGACTGCGGCGACAAGAGTTCGCAAAGAATATGATCAAGCGTCTCCAGGATTCACTTCGTGAGTCCTGGAGAGCTAAAAGAAAAAAGGCCGGCAAAAGCCGGCCTTATCAGTGCGGTCGAGAGGGCTCGAACCTCCAAGGTATTTCTACCACTAGCCCCTCAAGCTAGCGCGTCTGCCAATTTCGCCACGACCGCAGTTTAGGGAGCAACCAGGTGGGTTGCCCGAGGAATGTTAGGAGTTTACGCGCAAAGTGCCAATCGTCAAGGGGATTGGCTCGAGGTCGGTTAGTTTCAATCTTGAAAAAATACGCGTTCAGCGGTTTGTGCCAAGAGGGACTTCTTTTCCCCCTCGCTCAAGAAATCGGCATGTTCCAAAACCAATGCGATGGAATCGGCGTACGTGTGCGGAGCTTGAACTTGGTATGGGCAATCGGACGCCCACATCAAACGGTTGGCACCGAAACTATCGCGCAAGCTTCGAATCATCGGAAGCAAATCCTTGTAAGGGGCTTTTTTCTCTCCCAATGCATAAAAAGCCGAAGTCTTCACGTACGTGTTTTTGTACTTGGATAATTTCAAAAGTGCATCCAAGTCTTTTCGATTGACGGTGCCGGTCATGCCGATTCGGGAAAAGTGATCGATTACGACGGTCGTATCGGGATATTTTGCGACCATCGCTTCGATGCCAGGTAAAGCATCTGGATCGGAAAGCAAGCAAGCGGCTTGATTCGTCTCGGTACAGATCCGGAAAAGTTCGTTTACTCCTGAGGAGCTCGCCCATTGCGAGACGTTTTTGGCGTTTGCATAGAGCCGGTAACCTCTGACTCCTTCTTTACGAAGATTGGTCATGGTTTCCCGAAGCCCACTTGCATCGTGATCTACGATCCCGACCCCTCGGAAATATTTAGGATAACGCTTGATGCAGTCGAGCATGTATCGATTATCAAAACCGAAGAAGCTCATTTGGATCAAAACCACACGTTGCACGAACGAGGGTCGGGCTTGTTGGAGAAGCTCTTCAGGAGTGAAGGATTCAGGGACAACATCTTTGGCCGTGAATCCCTCGGATAGCGGGAAATCACTGTTCATTCGAGGCCAGACGTGCGCATGGGCATCAATCCAGCCGACTTCGTTGCCTTGGGTGGCACCTGCAACTTGCGATGGGAAGAGTTGATGGGTGTTGCAGGCGGCAACAGCGAGAGTGGAACTCGCAGCTGAAAGCCAAGTACGTCGTTTCATGGAAGGAACTCCTTCATCAAAAGTTGATAGTACTCGCAAGCATGGCGGACTTGCTCGATGTCTACATACTCTACTGCGGAATGGGCTTGGTCGATACTACCCGGTCCGAAGATGATGGTGTCGATTCCCAGCAGTCGGATTTTACTCGCATCGCTACCGAAAGGGACTCCGTGCATCGTGTCGCAATAGCCAAGGCGTTTGAGCGTTTGTGCGGAAGCTTGTGCGATTCGCGATTCACTGGGAGTCTCAAAACTTGGGTCGACCAGTAGTGGGGGATCCATGATGAACTGGGAGCTTGGAATCCTACCCATCGCTTCGCCCAGGAGGGCTTGGTACTGACCTAGAACATCAGCGACGCGTTCGCTGGGTAGCACTCTACGGTCGATCTGAATCGAGCAGCGATCCGGTACGAAATTTACTTGTACTCCCCCGGAAATCAGCCCGATGTTGGCTGTAGCAGCACCCAATAGGGGATGGTGATGAGTCGAAATGTTATTGTGGAAACTGCGAAGTATCAGAATTAGCTCCGCCATGTGTTCGATGGCATTGATACCCAAATGGACTTTGGAGCTATGGGCCGAGCGGCCGATGGCATGGATCTGCCATCTCAAGACCCCCTTGCTCGCAATCACAGTCTTCATTTCGGTCGGTTCGGCGACGACCGCTGCGTCAGCTTTCAAATCCTCACAGAGTTTATTCACTCCCGTACAGGAGTGTTCTTCATCGACGACGGCGGCCATGATCACGTCAACCGCCGGGGAGGTACCGGTGGAGTGCAACTGGGCCATGGCTGCCATCATACAAGCCAAGCCGGCTTTCGTATCGCAACTTCCTCGGCCGTAGAGTTTTCCATCGCGCTGCGTTGGCTCCCAAGGTGCAATGCTCATCCCGTCGGTGCTTACGGTGTCCATGTGAGCTTCCAGAAGCAGTCGCTTTGAGGAGTCTCGTCCCGGTAAATAGGCGATGATGTTGTCGCGTCCTGGTAAAACATTCTGCCGCTCGCACTTGATCCCGAGTCGTCCCCAATATGCTTCGATGTACTTGGCGAGTTCCTCTTCTCCTGGCCCGTTGGGATAGAACGAGTTGACGCTGTTGATTCGAACTAGGTCTTCGAGCAAGCGGATCGGATCGAGCTGCGCAGGTCTTTCCGGTATCGTGCCGGGCCTTTCCGCATTCGAACCAGGGTGAGTATTGTTATCATCGATCGAATTTTTCATCGAGCTGCTCCCTTTGGTGATGGCAATTGCAGTGTTGATGGCGATCGCAATGTCAATCGCGATC
>Ga0214163_1000259_pt1 | contig 25203 bp, 22 predicted proteins | sample LakMenepilimnion_2_FD_153001 | JGI IMG/M metagenome (GOLD analysis project Ga0214163, IMG submission 153001) | Freshwater microbial communities from Lake Mendota, WI - Practice 15JUN2010 epilimnion v4 | ecosystem: Environmental > Aquatic > Freshwater > Lake > Epilimnion/Euphotic zone | place... | reverse complement strand
AGGGAGGTAGAGCTCAACAGGTCCGCCGGCTCCAAGCTGTTTTCTAATGAGGCATTTAAAAAGCTCGGGGTCTTCAAACAGGTTGTTCCAGGAGCGGCCCGCGGCCAACTGCACTTCAGGCTTCTGTTTGACCAGAGCATTGCGGAGTTGTATGTGGGCGATGGGGAACTGGTGATGACGGCGCAGATTTTTCCTGACGCGCTGGAGTCTGTTCGTTTTACCAATACGCCCCAGCCGGTTAAACTGGCTGAGGTGGGCGCTTACCGCAGATAGCGCCGCGCACGTAGTTCTTGCGAAATAACTTTAATTTTCTGCAATGAACGGCATTACAAAATTTCTGGGGCTGGATCTTTTATTCGGTAGCCAGCGGACCAAGGAGATCCTGAATGTAAATCCCACAGTAATTCCTGTGCGGGAAGAGGCCGCAGAAATAAGGGTTTTTGTTTACGACTATGATGCTGAGAACATCACAGAGTTTGAAAGCAATAAAGTTGATGATTGCTTCGGCTATAAACATTCCAATAAACTCAGCTGGATCAATATTGATGGTCTTCGGAAAAATGATGTAGAGCGGGTTTGCCAGCATTTTGATATCCACCCGTTGTTGGTAGAAGATATCTTAAGTATCAACCAGCGTCCGAAAATGGACGAAGTGGAAGACGTAATGTTCTGCCTTTTGAATATGCTTTATTTCAATAGCGAGAAGCGCACGGTTGAAGCAGAACAGATCAGCATCGTGCTGGGAAAAGATTTTGTGATCTCTTTCCAGGAAGATGCAAGCAGGGACGTGTTCAATCCGTTGCGACAAAAACTAAAACTCCCCAAGAGCCAGATCCGTGCCCGTTCGGCAGACTATCTCTGCTATTCCATGATTGATCTCATTGTAGACAATTATTTTTTGGTGATGGAGCACCTGGGCGATGAAATTGAAGTGCTGGAAGAAGAGTTGATTCGAAAAACAAGTACAAGGTCGCTCATCAAGATCAACCGTCTCAGAAAAGAGTTGATCGTTTTAAAACGCAACATCGCCCCGGTTCGTGATATGATTGGTGCTATCATCAGGAGCGAGAGCGAGTTATTGGATGACCACACCACGAAGTATTTCAAAGACGTGTATGACCATATTATGCAAGCCTTTGACTTGAGTGAAAACTATCGGGACGTAATGATGAACATGCAGGAATTGCACATCAACAATGTGAATGTGAAACTGAACGAGGTGATGAAGGTGATGGCCATCGTAACCTGTTTACTTGCTCCCGCAACTGTTATTGGCGGGATCTTTGGAATGAATTTCGATATCATCCCGTATGCGCATCACCAGTGGGGATTCTACTTCGCGGTAGGTATGATGCTGCTGATCCCGCTGTGGATGCTTTGGGTGTTCAAAAAACGCGGCTGGTTCTAACTAGCTATTAGCTAGTAGCTAATAGCTATTTTGGGTCACTTCATTTTATAAACGGGAACTGTGGAACAAGGTTCGCCGTACATCAACGATTTCACCACGGGTTGCAGTAAGGAAGTGATTTCTACAAACGCATATTCACCGAGTTGAATATCACCGCAGCCTTTCACCACTACTCTGGATCCCATGAATGGTGAAACATCCAATGCTCGGATATTATCAATGAAAATTTGTTTTCGCGCTTCCTCCGGCGTACCAGACAATACACGCTTCGCAAATGGCCCGAGATAACTGGTAACCAACATGTATGCCCATAAAGGAATGATGGCGTCTGCGGAACAAAACAGCGCAACGGTTTTTCCCGCATAAGCAGACCAGTTCATGGACTGCAGGGACGCGCGGAAATCTTTCTCCTTCAGGATCAAACCCATAAAAAGATGGTCCTTCAGGTCAAAAGATAAAATCTCTTCCTTTGGATAGAACAACTCAAGATCCAAAGTGATCAAACCGCTTTCGGCTACTTTATTTACGATTTCACTCATCTGACTACAAAATTACGATCTTATATATAACACAGGAGGGTGTCCTTTGTTAAAGAACACCCTCCTGCGACCTGCGTGACCTGCGTCCTGCGAACTAAAATCCTGCCTCGCGTCTTGTATCTTTAATCGTTGCTGCTTTCTTCAGGGATTCAAATGCTCCATAAGATGCATATTGCCTCAATTGCTGCACCATCGCTTTGCGCTGTCCCTCTGGGTCAATGCCGAGGTTTGATACCGCGCCAACGCTGTTCACCTGTACGGTAAACACGCCGCTGTTTCCTGCAACAGGTGCAGACACTTTGCCCTGATTGGCTTTGTTGAATGAAGCGCCAATAACCTTTGGTTCAGGACCCACGTTAGGAATGAATGCATCTCCAAAACGAAGCGTGTCAACCAATCCAACAGAAGATCCTGTTGCATTGGCAATAGCCTGCAATGAATTTGCTGTGCCTATTTTCTTCTTGATCTGTTCTGCTTTTTTCTGGTTACGAAGGATGGGTTCAACCATTACCCTTGCGGTTTTGGCAGACTGAACACCTTCATCATAAACACCTGTTACCACCGCAACAACATATTTATTTTTGAAATCGAAAGGCTCAGATACTGTACCCACTTTGCTGCTATAGATCCACTTTACAAACTGCCTGTTGGCGAGATCACCAACACTATAATCCATCTCCCTGATATTATCTGCCAGGCGCTTGTTGAGGTTGTTTTTCTGGACGTTTGCGTCAAAGGCTTTCAGGTCCCTGCTGTTACCCGCAAACTGGGTTGCCGCTGTTGATGCATTGTTGTCTGTCATTTCAGAAGACTCAATTCTTTTGGAGAGGTAGGCAACTTTGTACCCTTCGTCAAAATTCTTTTGGTTCAGGACTTCCATGACGTGGTAACCAAATTCAGTTTTGATGACCCCCTTGCTTCCGGTTGGCTTATAAAATATAAAATCATAAAAGCCTTTGGCAAGATTCAGATCAACAGTTGAGAAATTATACTCTCCGCCATTGGCTTTTGAACCTTGGTCGTCACTGAACTGTGCGGCCAGTGCGCCAAAATTTGCGCCTGCCTGGATCGCCGCAAAAAGACTGTCGGCAGTTTTCTTAGCAACGCTATCTGGGCGTGTAATGGCGCCGGACCTGGGATCCTGCACCTGCACCAAGATGTGCCTGACCTTCACAGAATCCGGAACGCTGCGTGTTTCCAGTTTCTTCGCGATGACATATGCACCACCATCCAGATATGGGCCGACTACAGAACCCACGGGCATAGATACCAGCGTATCTTTTGCATCCATGGCAAGCCTGTTCTTCAGCGCAAACCCATCGAAATAAGGAATACCTGTTCCGTTTCTTGTTACGAAAGCACGTGCATCAGGCGAGTTTTTAAACTCTTCTTTCATCTGCGCCAGCTTATTAAACACAGCGGCGCTGTCTTCAGCTGAAGGGTTGGCATCAAAACTTACGAAGGCAATGCTTCTTGTTTTTTCCTGCTTGAATTCTTCCTTATGGTTGGAGATATATTTATTGATCTCATCGTCAGTCACTTTGATGGAGCTGTCTGAAATAGTTGTGTAAGGAACAACCACATAGTTCAGGCTTGCTACACTTGAGTTATCTGCATTCATTTTCTCGATCATCCATTTGGGGACGTAAGCGCCCATGGAAAGAAGGGAAGTATACTTTTCTGCCAGGCTCCTGGTGATCAATGGCTCAATCAGCTGATCATTCACCATTTTCACTTCTTCCTGTTTCTTGCTCTTCTTCACATTATTGAACCAGTTCTTCGCTGCTTGTACATCAAAGGCACCGGTATTGGGATTGGTGAACAACTGCTTGAATTCTGCAGGTGCATCCTCAGAAAACAAGAGTTCACTCATTTCTTTAGGGGTGAATGCGAGTCCGAGCTTGCTCGTCTGCTCATTGATCAATTCTTCCTGGATATATCCATTCCAAATACTCTCAATGATGTTCTGGGTCATAACTTCATTGCTGGCCATGCCCTGCTGACGATTGGATTCTTCGATCTGCCTTACCCGGTCATTAAATTGCATCCTGTCGATCTTCGTGCCGTTGATGGAACCTACTGAACTGGTTTCACCAGCAAAAAGACCGCTACTCCTGCCAATAAAGGCATCCTGGACCAAAAATCCGATCAAGCTCAGGGCGATCAGACCGGTAAGCAACACGGCGGATTTGTCACGCAACTGTTGGATAATAGACATATACTATTATAAATGATTTTAAAAGGGAGGCAAAAATAGGTGAATTTGGGCTTATCAACAAACTGTGGAAAACAGGCAAAATATGCGTGGGAATTGAATTTGAGAAGTATACATACCATCCTGTCCACATATCAGTGTGTATACCCCGGTATATTGGTAAGGGGATTTCACAGGGTTACTGTGGATAATCCCGATATCGGTGGATAAAGCCGCTTTTTACCCATTCCGGTTGTGGATGAAATAGGAAAACTTGTATATGCGCCGTATGTGTATTTTCCCATTCCAGGGTGTTCAGAAAACTTATTCCCGGCTATACCCATGTAAATTAACAGGTGATCCAGTCAGGAAGCTGATGTATTTTTCCGATGGGCTTTTTAATACACCATTGTTAATATGTACGCTAAACACCGTACTGGCTTAGATGATCTGTTGTGGATTGAATGTGTGTTGCCGTGGATAAACAGCTCATCGGTATATTTCCAAAAATCCTACAAAAAACATATCCCCTAATTCACAGACCTAATAGTAATAAGTATTTTTATAAATAAATAAGTATTAATAATACTACGGTTGTTATGCACAATGATTTAGTACAGATTGAAAAAAGAGGATTCTACGATGTGGCCATTGATCCCGCGCTGGATCTCTTCGCAGAAATAAAAAGATTGAAGAAGGAAAAGAATGCTGTGCTCCTGGCGCACTATTACCAGGACGCGGATATCCAGGATATCGCTGACTATATCGGGGATAGCCTGGGCCTTGCCCGTCAGGCTGAAAAGACCGATGCAGACATGATCGTCTTTGCCGGTGTTCATTTCATGGCGGAAACAGCCAAGATCCTGAACCCCACGAAGAAAGTGGTGATCCCGGATCTGAAGGCGGGTTGCTCATTGAGCGACTCCTGTCCCCCACCCCTCTTTAAACGCTTTAAAGAGGCCCATCCTGACCACATCGTTATTTCCTATATCAACTGTAGTGCCGGTATCAAAGCGCTGAGTGACGTGATTGTAACGAGCTCTAATGCGCAGTTTATCGTGGAGAGCTTCCCTAAGGAGCAGAAAATCATTTTTGCGCCGGATAAGAACCTGGGTGCCTACATCAACAAGGTGACCGGTAGGAATATGCTGCTTTGGGACGGCGCCTGTATGGTGCACGAGATCTTCAGCATGGAAAAGATAGCAAAATTGAAAACCCGCCATCCTGAGGCAAAAATGATCGCTCATCCGGAATGTGAGGATCCGGTACTAAAGCTTGCTGATTTCATCGGGTCAACCACACAACTTTTAAAATTCACGCAGACTGACCCAGGCAATGCCTACATTGTGGCCACAGAAACCGGGATCCTGCACCAGATGATGAAGAACTCACCGCAGAAGACCTTTATCCCCGCGCCTCCTGATAATGCCTGTGCTTGCAATGATTGTCCGCACATGAAACTGAACACCCTGGAGAAATTATACCTGTGTATGGAATATGAGCAACCAGAGATCTTGATGGAAGAGGAGTTAAGACTTGCCGCAAGGAAGCCGATCGAGAGAATGCTGGAGCTTTCTAAAAACATCGGTTAAATTTTCTTCCCTCATCATTTATCAACGGTGGATGTTAGAGAAGAAAAACTTCGCATCAGATTTGAATTTTTACAGTAAGCAATCATGATTAAGACAGTAATTTTTGACCTCGGTGGCGTATTGATTGACTGGAATCCAGATTATCTCTACAAGACTATTTTTGACAGTGAGGAAGAGATGAAATGGTTTTATGATAACATTTGCACGCCGGATTGGAACGAAGAACAAGACGCAGGCAGGGACCTTAACGAAGGGACGGAACTGCTTGTAAAAAAGTTTCCGGAACACGAGCATAATATCCGCGCTTACTATTCCCGATGGGAGGAAATGTTGAATGGTCCGATCCATGATACGGTAGAGATTTTTAAGGAGTTGAAATCATCAGGATCTTACCAGTTGCTGGCGCTGACCAACTGGAGTCATCAAACCTTTCCGATTGCATTGGAGCGCTTTGATTTTCTGCATTGGTTTGATGGAAAAGTGGTTTCTGGCGAAGAGAAAACAAGAAAGCCTTTTCTGGATATCTATGAAATGGTGATCAACCGCTATCATGTTGATCCGGCATCTGCAGTGTATATTGACGACAATGCACGTAATCTGGTTCCAGCCAGGGAATTGGGAATGGCTGCCATTCATTTTAAAAACCCAGCCCAGCTGAAGTTGGATTTGAAAGAACTCGGCGTTAACCTGCTTTAAGAAAACTTTGGCCTTTTACGATATTGGTATTTGTGTGTTTGGCAGTCTATTCAAGAACAACCTAAAACAATTATGCAAACACGTTTACTTTTTATTAGCCTGTTGATCGCATTTTTTGCGTCCTGCAGTAGTTCCAATAAGACGGTAACCTACGCTGAGAATCGTGCCCTGAATGATGCGTTAAAGAAACTAGAGAAAAAACCAAACGATCCCGAGATCCGTAAGGATGTCATCGATCTCTATCATCAGGCTGTAAACCAGCATGAGCAACGCATCCGGGCTTATACAGGAAGTGTGGATATGGGCCGTTTTGATGCGATGATCGCAGAGTATAATACCCTGCAAAAAATCAATGAATCCATCAGGACTTCTTCTGTGTTTCGTGAGGTGGATACAAAGAATTACAGTGCTGATATACAATCCGTACGTGCAGAAGCTGCAGAGACTTACTACCAGTCCGGTTTAAAGAACCTCGACTATGGTACCAAGCGCGAAGCGAGGCGTGCCTATGATGATTTTCAAAGGGCTAAGAGGTATGTGAATCCATATAAAGATGTGGATGTATTGATGCGGACCGCCTATGAAGCTTCAGTAGTCAATGTACTCATCAACCCCATCCAGAATTCTTTTCCCGGGATGTGGAACAACAACAACTGGAATTTTGATCCAAGGGTCCGTTTTCTGCACGAGCAACTCGCCCGTGATCTGGGTGGACAGTCGGGCATCAACCAGGTAAGGTATTTTACCGATATGGATTTGCGCAGGTTGAATATCAGACCCGATGTGGTGGTAGACATCAATTGGAATTTTATGCAGAGTCCGCCCAATATCATCAACCGTTACGACAAGCAACTCAGCAGGAACATTGAGATCGGTAAAGATACCACAGGCAGACCTGTGTACCAGAGTGTGCGAGCAACGCTTCATGTAACCAGATACCAGAATCCTTCTAACGATATTGATTATCGTATCGTTGATGCAACCACCAACCAGACCCTTGACTGGAACCGTGTACAAACAAGTTCTAACGGACAGATATTTGAAACGGCAACATTTACCGGTGATTCCCGGGCACTGAGCCAGGATGACTGGAGGTTGGTGAATAACCGGGGCGGAAATGGAAATCAACAGGATCAGATGATCCGGGATATGTATGATGACCTGTTGCGGGAATTGCGGAACCGCATTTCCACAAGGGTATTCTAGTGTAAATTATTTCAGGAGTTGATAGGCTAGTAAGCTGAGCAGGTAGGCGAGCCCCGTCATGTAAACCGCCTGGATGATGGGCCATTTCCAGGTACCCGTTTCCCTTTTAACCACGGCCAACGTACTCATACATTGCATGGCCAACACATAGAAGATCATGAGGGAAACCCCGGTGGCCAGGGTGTATACTTTAGTACCATCTGGTTTGGTAGCGGCGCTCATTTTTTGACGGAGTGTAGGATTGTTTTCATCGGCCCCTTGTTCCACGGCATACAGTGTGGCCATGGTGCCCACAAACACTTCGCGTGCGGCAAAGGAGGTGATCAATGCAATTCCGATTTTCCAATCAAAACCCAGTGGCTTGATGGCGGGTTCAATCCATTTACCAGCAATGCCTGCAAAGGAATTTTCAAGTTTGAGTCTGCTGTTGTCTGCCTTGGAAACCTGTTCTGTAGTGGCCGGTGCACTTATTTTTCCATCGGGTCCGTAACTGCTCAATGCCCACAACAACAAAGAGATCACCATGATCACTTTACCCGCATCAAAAACAAATATTTTTGCTTTCTGGAACATGGTGACGAAGATGTTCTTCCAGCGCGGGGGACGGTATAAGGGGAGTTCCAGAATGAAGAAGCTTTTTTCTTCCATCCTGATGAACCACTTCATCACATAAGACACAGCCATGGCCATCACAAAGCCAAGCAGGTAAAGGCCCATCATCACCAAGCCCTGTAAACTCAACACACCCAAGACGGTTTGCTTCGGAATAACCAAGGCAATCAATATCGTGTATACGGGTAGACGCGCACTGCAGCTCATGAGCGGGGTAACCATGATGGTCAGGAGCCGCTCTTTTCTATTCTCGATGTTCCTTGCGCTCATAATGGCGGGAACGGCACAGGCAAGGCTGCTGATCATCGGCATCACACTCTTTCCGTTCAACCCCACCTTACGCATGATCTTGTCCGTGAGGAAGCTGATTCGCGCCATATAGCCCGTGTCTTCCAGGAAGGTGATCAGTCCAAACAGGATCATGATCTGGGGTACAAAAACGAGGATACCACTGAGACCAGCCAGGAATCCATTGATGAGCAGGTCAGTGAACCAGCCGGGTTGCAAAATGGATGAAAGCCAATTGCCTACTGCCCCAAACGCCCATTCGATGGCGTTCATCGGGTATTCTGCGGCCCAGAAAATACTTTGGAAAAGGAAGAACAGCACGGCAAACATGATGGCATAGCCCCAGACCCTGTGCAACAGGATCTCGTCAAATCGTTCTGGCAGGCTTTTGGGCCGGTGAACGGGTTCTTCGCTCACAGTATCGTCCAGGATCTTGCTGATCCGTGCATAGCGGCGCAGGATCTCATCGGCCTGAACCTTGGTATGGTTGAACTGGCTGGATTTTTCGATGCCCTCAATTTTGTCTTGCAGGCTGTCCGAAAAACTCATCTGCTCATGGTTGATCAGGTAGTGTACGGCGGAGTATTCACTCAGGTCAGGGAACAGCATCTTGAGGGCATTAACAGGTTCCTGGCTCATTTCGCCAACGGGAACAAAAGCAGGGTGCACCTCAGTCTGCCCCGCAACACGCAAAATCTCACCCTTTAGTGCGTTAATCCCTTCGTTTTTGCGGGGATTGATGATTACTACGGGGAGGTTCAGCTCTGCACTTAACTTGGCGACATCTATTTTCATTCCTTTCTGCTCCACCAGGTCCATCATCGTCAACGCAACCACCACAGGTTTCTGAAGGTCCGCCACCTGTGAAGCATAGAGGAGGTTTCTCCTCAGGTTGCTGGCGTCAACGATCACCACAATCAGGTCTACCGGGAAGGAATTGTTGGGATCCATGATGGCTTTGTACGCCACCCACTCGTCTGCCCTTCGGGGATACAAACTATAGGACCCCGGAAGGTCCAGGACATCGGCTTTGGTCTTGCCTTCGAGGGAACACTCGCCAACCTTTTTTTCAACGGTAACGCCTGGGAAATTACCCACCTTCTGGTTAAGGCCGGTGAGCGCATTAAACAGGGAGGACTTCCCACTGTTGGGATTACCTAGTAGGGCAATATGGAGGGATTTCGACAATTCAGTTTCCAGAATGTGCAAAAGTAAAGGTGGCAGGTGGATATCATTTACGAAAGGAGGAAATAGCGTCATGAGTTTAGTCATAAGATTGTTATTTTTTACCACTGTGATTTCTTCTTACGCATGCATGATCTCCCCTTTGCAATGATTAACTTCGCTGCATTAAACAGCACCACCTTTATGAAGAAGTTGATCTTCTTGTTCCTGTGTTTACCCCTCCTTGCGTCTGCGCAAAAGTTGAAGAAGGCCGATAAGCAAGTTATTGATGCGCTCAACGCCCACGTTTATTTTTTAGCCGATGACAAACTGGAAGGCAGGCGCGCCGGAACACCTGGTGAGGCCCTGGCCGTACAATACATCACTGCTGAATTCACCAAAGCGGGCCTTAGTCCAAAAGGAGAGAAAGGATATGTTCAACCTTTTGTGATTGATGATGGAAAGGCAGTTAAACAAACCAGCCTCTTTGAGGTGAACGGAAAGCTGCTCACGGTAGAGAAGGATTTTTTTCCGATGGGTTTCAGCCCTGATTCAAAACTACTGGAGTCATCATCAGCTGTATCCGTAAGGGAGAAGGGTTCGCCCTGGTTCGTGAACCTTGCAGAAGGAATTATTCCCAATAAAGACAATCCGCATTTTGATATAGATAATTGGATCCGCAGCCAGGTGAAGAATGCCTATGAGAAAGGTGCAACGCTGGTAGTGTTGCACAATACCATTGATGGCTCGGAAGAATTGAAATACAACGGAAAGGATAAATCTGAAAAAGCCCCGATCCCTGTGGTATATGTGATGCGCGATGCGATTAAACAACACCTCTCTGATCCGGAAGCCACTTACGATTGTAAAATCCGGCTGGAGACAGAACCCAAGATCAGAACGGCCCACAACGTAGTTGGATACATTGATAATGGCGCTGCACAAACCGTTGTGATGGGCGCGCACTTTGATCACCTTGGCTACGGTGAAGATGGTAATTCAATGATCCGTAATGGTCAACCGGCGATTCACAATGGTGCAGATGATAATGCCAGTGGTACCGCAGCACTGATTGAACTGGCAAAGCTGTTGAAGAAATCAAAACTCAAGAAGCACAATTTCCTTTTTATCGCATTTTCCGGAGAAGAGTTGGGGCTTTACGGTTCCAAGTATTTTGTGGAACATCCAACCATTGCATTGAACACCGTTTCTTACATGATCAATATGGATATGGTGGGAAGGATGAACGACAGCACAAAGTCGGTCACCGTTGGGGGCTATGGCACATCGCCTACCTGGGGAACATTGATCAAGACGCAGGATAAGGGCCAGGCATTTACGATCAAGATTGATTCAAGCGGCACCGGTCCAAGTGATCATACCTCGTTCTATCGTAAAGATATTCCGGTATTGTTTTTCTTCACGGGTCTCCATACAGATTATCACAAGCCCTCAGATGATGCGCCCAAGATCAACTACCTGGGTGAGCTGGCCATCGTGAAATATATTGTTGGCTTGGTGTCTAGCACCAACAATCTTCCCAAGCTGGCTTTTTCAAAAACACGTGAGCAGCAGACGGGAACCTCCACACGCTTTACAGTATCTATGGGTATCATGCCAGACTATACTTTTAGTGGAGCGGGTGTTCGTGTAGATGGGGTGAGCGAGGGAAGGGCCGCGCAGAAAGCTGGGCTCAAAGCAGGAGATGTTGTTACGCAGTTAGGAGAGCACAAGATCAGCTCTGTGGAAGGGTATATGCAGGCACTGAGTAAATTCAAGAAAGGAGACAGCACCAAGGTTACCGTGAAACGTGGTAGCGAAGAAATCGTTTTTGATATTGCATTTTAGATGATCCGTTTAAAAGTTGATAATGAGGAAATGTTCCAGGAGTTCTTTGACCAGACGAGACTCCTGGGTGTGGTGGGCCCGATGAAGGATTACCAGTTTTGCTGGCACCTGAATCAGGCCATGCAGATCGACTTTCGGTTGAATCGTGAGTTAGAGATCATGTTGACCAGGAAGAAGCGGAATTATTTTTTTTCAATTTTCACTTATCCTGAGCCGGCCGGTTCGCTGGTTCATTATTTGTATAATAACCAGTTTGATGGTGAGTATCTGCTTCCAGAATTCAAACACCTTGATTTCCTCTGGCTCATGAAGGGCGATGTGATTAGTGAAGAGACTGTTCAAGCCATGATTCAATCCGTGCGGCAGATCAATGGCGTACAGCTGGTGATGGAACTAAGCCAGGACAAGATCAAGAATAAAGGGCATTTAATATTTTAATATGTGGGATGAAACCAAAGAAGCACTGTACAAGCGCTTCCAATTCAACAATTTTTCCGAAGCTTTTGCTTTCATGACCCGCGTTGCTTTTGAAGCGGAAAAAATGGATCACCACCCCAAGTGGACCAATGTCTGGAACACGGTGGAGATCTGGCTCAGCACGCACGATGCGGGAAATACTGTGACAGAGAAAGACCGAAAGCTTGCGGCAAAGATCGACAAACTTGCAGCCTGATTATAATCGGTTATCAGATTAATCGAATGACTGCCTTTTCTTTAGAGATGATCTCTCCAATGGGTTGTGTGAAATCACCCAGCCCATAGGCTTTTAGGGTTTCAAGCACTTCATCGCGTGAAGCCGGATCAACAGCGATTAATAATCCGCCACTGGTTTGAGGATCCGCTAAGATGGATTTTTCCACTTCGCCAAAGCCTTCCATATCTATTTTTTGACCATAGCTTGCCCAGTTTCTAAGCGTGCCACCTGGTACTGCTTTTTGTTCTATGTAAGCAAGTAGTTCCGGCGTGATCAATGGAAGTTTGTTCACTTGAACTTTTGCGCTGGTGCCGCTGCCTTCAGCCATTTCTATGAGATGTCCGAGTAAACCAAATCCAGTAACATCAGTCATTGCTTTTACACCTTTTATTTTTCCGAGCGCCTCTCCCACTTTATTGAGCTGCATCATTTGCGCTGCGGCAAGGGCCGCATGTTCTGGCTTAAGTATTCCTTTTTTCTCTGCCGTGGTTAAGATGCCAACACCCAATGCTTTGGTGAGGAAAAGTTCATTTCCTACAACAGCGGTATTATTCTGTTTAACAGCATCCGTTGGAATGATTCCATTCACAGCCAGTCCAAAGATCGGCTCAGGAGAATCAATGCTGTGTCCCCCCGCGAGAGAGATACCGGCTTCAGCACAGATGCTTCTGCTGCCCTCAATCACCCGTTGAGCAACTTCTGGCGGTATGGTGTTGATGGGCCATCCTAAAATGGCGATGGCAAGAATAGGTTTCCCCCCCATTGCATACACATCACTGATGGCATTCGCAGATGCGATTCTGCCGAACTGATAAGGATCATCAACAATCGGCATAAAGAAATCCGTTGTAGAGATCAGTGCGGTTCCATTGCCCAAGTCCAACACTGCCGCGTCATCCTTAGTATGATTACCAACAATCAATCTATCATTATCTGGCATGGCAAAATTGGAATGCAGGATTTTTTCCAACAAGGCAGGTGAAATTTTGCAACCGCATCCTGCGCCATGAGAGTATTGGGTAAGTTTTATGGTGTCTGTTGGATTAAGCATGTTGCTGTGTTTTTAAATGATGCAGCACCTCTTGTGCTGTTTGGTTGGATCCGGATTGTTGACAAGTGATGGTGGTAAGCGGTGGTGCAGGATTCGGCCTGTTTGCGAGGCTTTTTGAATACTGTTTATCATAGTAGTGCAACAATACTCGGAAACATTCTTTGATATTGTCTTCAGCCAGGAAATTCAAAGCTGTTTTCGTTTCCAGTCCGCCAAGTCGTTTTTGGATTCTGATAACAGCTGCAGCAAGATCTCCACGATTCAGTTTGCCGTAATGTTTTACGATATATGTTAGCCTTTCCTCAAAAGGTACGTCAATAAAGTAAACGGGTTTATTGCGGATCGTCACCCACATTTCTTTGGTGATGTTTACATGACCGATGCGCTGGCTTTCGTCTTCAATCCAGATCTCTTTGCCGTTGCGCGCCTTTTTCCACAATTCATATGCGAACAGGTTCTCAAACATCTCCTGGCTGGGCTGCGGTGGTTGACCCAGTGCGCCAAATGCCGAGCCCTTGTGATGTGCGAGATGTTCCAGGTCAATAATAGATTCTTCGGATTGATGTAAGAATTGTAGCACTTCTGTTTTTCCTGATCCGGTATATCCGCCGAGAACCCGCAGCGGATGATCTTGCAGGTGTTGGTTGATGGCCCATTTGCGAAAAGCCTTGTATCCGCCCACAACTGTATAGACCTTGAATCCATACAGATCAAGCAACCATGCTACACCAGCGCTTCGCATGCCGCCGCGCCAACAATGCACGATGATCGTTTTTTGAGACTGGTCTTTCAACATGGCCTCCACTTGCTCAATCATCTTGCGCATCTTGAGTCCAAAATAATCCACGCCGATCTTGATCGCCTTTTCCCTACTTTCTTGTTTATAAGCTGTTCCCACCACTTTCCTTTCTTCGTTGTCAAATAGTGGAAGGGAGTAGGCCCCAGGAATATGTGCATGCTCAAACTCGCCCGGACTTCGTACGTCCAGTACAGGAAATTCCTGCATCATTTCCAGCAATCGCGATATGTTGATTTTTTCAACCATAAAAAAAGCTACTAGCTAGCAGCTAATAGCTATTTTATAAAATCGATGATAGCTATTAGCCATTAGCCAATAGCATTTTAATTTTAACTATTCATCGCCGTCAGGAATTCATTATTGTCTTTTGTATTCTTCATGTGTTTCAGCAACATTTGCATCGCTTCTTCAGCATTCATGTCTGCAAGGTGGTTGCGAAGTACCCACATTTTGTGAAGTACATCTTTTTCCAGCAACAAGTCTTCCCTTCTTGTTGAAGAAGCAGGAAGATCGATGGCAGGGAAGATACGCTTGTTGGCCAGGCGCCTTTCCAGTTGAAGTTCCATGTTTCCGGTACCTTTGAATTCTTCAAAAATAACCTCGTCCATTTTCGAACCCGTGTCAATCAACGCTGTTGCAATGATGGTCAATGAACCTCCATTTTCAATTTTACGTGCAGCACCAAAGAATTGTTTTGGTTTCTGCATCGCATTGGCTTCCACACCACCCGATAACACTTTACCGGAAGCTGGCGCAACCGTATTATGTGCACGTGCCAACCTTGTGATGGAATCCAAAAGGATCACCACATCATGACCGCATTCTACAAGGCGTTTCGCTTTTTGCAATGCAATTGCGGAAACTTTCACGTGCTTTTCTGCTGGTTCGTCAAACGTTGAGGCAATAACTTCAGCCTTTACACTACGCTCCATATCGGTTACCTCTTCAGGACGCTCATCAATCAACACAATCATCAGGTAACACTCCGGATGGTTGGCTGCAATGGCATTGGCCACTTCCTTCAACAATACCGTTTTACCTACTTTCGGTTGCGCCACAATCAATCCACGTTGTCCTTTACCAATAGGTGAGAACAGGTCCATCATCCGCGTAGAGTAGATGTTTTGAGCGGTAGAGAGCGTCATTTTTTCATATGGGAACAGTGGCGTCAGATAGTCGAACGGTACACGATCCCTGATTTCTTCAGGAAGCCTGCCGTTGATGGTATCAACCTTCAACAGCGCGAAATATTTTTCTCCTTCTTTAGGCGGTCTTACGGATCCTAAAACCGTATCGCCTGTTTTCAGGCCAAAGAGTTTGATTTGCGATGGGGATACATAGATATCATCTGGTGACGACAAATAGTTATAGTCTGAGCTTCTCAGGAATCCATATCCATCCGGCATCATTTCAAGCACACCTTCGGAAAGGATAATGCCATCGAACTCAACATTAAATGTCTCTTTCACGGGTTCTTTCTCACGGTTGCGCAGACTGAACTGTTTTGTGGGCACTCCTTCGGGCTCCGCCTGTGGAGCTTGTGCCGCGGCAGCTTCTTCATTCAGCACAGATTCTTTTACATCGATGTCAGACTGGTCGTCGTTGTCTTCAAGGTCTGGTATTTCCTGCTGCGTTTCTGCTTTCTTTTTGATGGTCTTTTTTTCCGGCTTGCGTGCTGGTGCTTCTTCCGGAGTGGCTTCAGCCTTTTTCTTCACGCGTGGCTTTTCAGTTACGGCGGGTGTTTCGCTTTCCACGATCGCCTCTTCCGTAGAGTTAGAAGTACTGGTTTTTACGATACGCTTCTTCTTTGGTTTTTCGTCTTTCGATTTGTCCATGTTTTCGCTGTTCAATATTGCCTGTTTGTCCAGGATTTTATAGATGATTTCCTGTTTGCTTAATTTTTTAAGGTTTGGGATTTTGAGCTGTTCCGCAATGTCAAGAAGCTCGGGAACGAGCATGTCGTTCAGTTGTAGAATGTCGTACATACAATCAGTTGAATAGATTTGGCATTTTCAGGGTGTTGCCAAGAATTGAGGTGAAAATTTGGGTTAGATTCGAACGAGTTGGCTATAACTGACGATCGCTACGGGGATAGGGGTGAGGTCCGGTCAGCTAACTATCCGGTGCAACATTAGTGATTATTTATAGTAATCCCAAATAACAGCGCGTTTTATACCCATTTTACTGCCAAAATGGGCAAAAAAGGCTTGTCATATCCATTATCTTTGCGCCATGTTTAATCAGCGATCTAAGATCAAAACATTGTTAGACGGCGAAGCCTCTGGCCAGGAGGTGATTGTGATGGGTTGGGTGAGAACATTCAGGAACAACCAGTTCATTGCATTGAATGACGGTTCTACCAATACTAATCTGCAGATTGTAGTTGAGTTGGGTACCGCTGAAGAGGCCCTTCTGAAGCGGATTACTACCAGCGCAGCGCTTAAAGTGAAGGGAACCCTCATTCCTTCTCTGGGGAAGGGCCAGAAAATGGAGCTGAAAGCCACGTCCATCGAGGTTTTGGGTGATTCTGACGCAGAAAAGTATCCCCTGCAGCCTAAAAAGCACACGCTGGAGTTTCTGCGGGAGATCGCGCACCTGCGTTTCCGGACCAATACCTTTGGGTCCGTGTTCAGGGTGCGACACGCATTGGCTTTTGCTATTCATGAGTTCTTTAATAAGAAGGGGTTTGTCTATATCCATACGCCCATTGTCACCGGTAGTGATGCCGAAGGTGCCGGGGAGATGTTCAGGGTTACCACCTTGCCATTTGACAATCCGCCCCGCAATGAGGATGGTTCCATCAATTTCAAAGAGGATTTCTTTGGGAAATCGACCAACCTCACCGTGAGCGGCCAGTTGGAGGGTGAACTTGCGGCTACGGCTTTTGGCGAGATATACACTTTCGGACCAACCTTCCGCGCAGAGAATTCCAATACCTCCAGGCACCTGGCTGAGTTTTGGATGATCGAGCCGGAGATGGCCTTTTATGATATTGAGGACAATATGAACCTGGCAGAGGAATTTATTAAATACCTCATCGCTTATGTGATGAAGAACAATCGCGAGGATCTCGAATTCCTGGCGCAACGATTGCTGGAAGAAGAGAAGCAGCTTCCGCAAGACAAGCGTAGCGATATGGGGCTGATTGAGAAACTGGAATTTGTGGTCAACAATGATTTTGAACGCATCACCTACACGGAAGCCATCGATATCCTTCTTCAGTCGTCTCATTATAAGAAGAAGAAATTTCAATACGATGTTTCCTGGGGGATCGATATGCAGAGTGAGCATGAACGTTACCTCGTGGAAAAACATTTTAAGAAACCGGTGATCGTACGTAACTATCCTAAAGATATCAAGGCGTTTTACATGCGCTTGAATGAAGACGGAAAAACCGTTGCCGCAATGGATATTCTTGCACCCGGTATTGGCGAGATCGTTGGTGGTTCACAAAGGGAAGAACGCTTGTCTAATCTTGAAGCGCGCATGAAAGACATGCATATCCCTGCAGATGAGTTGTGGTGGTACCTTGACACCCGCAGGTTTGGTACTGTACCACATGCCGGCTTTGGACTGGGCTTTGAGCGCATGGTGCAGTTTGTAACCGGCATGGGTAATATCCGCGATGTGATTCCTTTCCCGAGGACGCCAAAGACTGCGGAGTTTTAGGTCCTTCATAAATTAGCTAATAGCTAGTAGCTAATAGCTATTTGTGAACAGCTACAATCGGAAGATGACTGTGCAACACCAATTCGCTGCTCTGGCTTTTCCTGAATATGTTTTCCCAGAAATTATGTTTTTTAGGTATCGTCAACAATAGATCAATGTGGTTGGCATCTGCAAATGCATTGATGCCTTCTTCCACAAACTTGCTGTTGATATAATTATAATGAGGGTTTAGGTGTGCCATCATCTCGTTTATTTCCGTCAGTTCCGCAGTCAGGTCTCCCGTGAAATGTTTTTCCTTGTAATCTACATTCAGGATATGCAATGATGCATTGAAGGTTTTTACTAGTGCTTCTATTTCCCCCACAGGGATGGTGTCTTTGACGTGATTGAAATCACAGGCAAAGCCTATTTTATGGATTGCCTTGTATGTTGCTCCGGGTGGAACGATGAGCACAGGGGCGTCCAATCTTTTAATGGCGGCAAGCGTACTGGAGCCGATGATCATTCTTTCGATGGCACCTGCTCCTTTTGTTCCCATGACCACAGCAAAGGGCCGATAGTTGTTACACAAGGTTGCCAGCTCTTCCACTACATCTCCTAAAACATTGTGAGCTTCGATGGGAACCTGATGAGAAGTGACGTGTTCCGCATCGTTTTTCAGTTCCTGGAGTTTTGCATCGCTTACTTTTTGCAATTCTTCAAGGCTGATGGTTACTACCGGTACTTCGCTGAATGTTACCGGTATTTGGTATGAGTGAAATAGAATGATTTTTGCTGAGAGGTCTTTGGCCAATGCAAGGGCATAATGTAGTGCGTTGAGTGCAACGGGAGAGAAATCGGTTGGGACAATAATTGTTTTCATGATCTTCTTTTTTATTTCCAGAAAAGATCGATTCTTCGCTTGACGTTTTCCTGAACGTTCAGGTAGAATAGATTGTAATCACCTACATGATAGTTTTTGGTTTTGTACAGGAATCCACCCGGGAACTTGGGCCTGCTGATCCAAAGCATGTTGTTGTGGATCTGCGCATCATTGGGTTTTCGTATGATGGAATTGAATTTATACAAAATAGCACCTCGATGAAGTTGTTTTGAAGCCATTGTACTGTCTGTGGTCCAAGTCAGGGGATTTACAACTACAGCATTTGCATCTGTGGTGTTTCCCGTGGATTCCACACCACGGCGGTAGGTTCTCCAGCTAACGAAGCAACCGGTTTGATTGGAGTCTTTACATACCGGGATGTTCTTGAACTCGTCTGGCGCCACGGCGATGCCCACGAGATAAGCGGCCACCAACCTGTTTTTGAGATTGCTGTTGTCAACATATTCCTTGATCAAGCGCTTTGCGTGTGTAGTCCCCTGGCTATGGGAGGCGATGATGAAAGGCCGGCCCGGGTTTGTTGCAAGGAAATATTCAAAGGCCCTGGCGATGTCGCTATAGGCAGTATCAAAGGCACGGAGTGCTGTAGCGGTGTCTTTATGCCAATACATATTGATATGTGCCTGGCGGTAGCGGGGCGCCCAAACGTTGGCGTATTTATTAAAGATGCTGGCCTGGTAAAGAATGGGCGATTGATCCGTCTTCAGGTTTAGTGAATCGTCGTCCATCCGCGCATTCAGGTCATTCGTTTTTTGTGGATCTGTAAATGTGGTTGGATGCAGAAAGAAAACGTCGACGGGTTGATCGATCCTGCCACCGCGGAGTGGTTTAGGGACTGAGTCTGAAGGGTCCTGCTTGTTAGGGTGTGCGGCCCAGAAGTCTACATTATTATAGTCTGGTGCTCCGGGCGGCACATGTTTGTATGTAGAAAGATGTTTATACATGTTGGGCTGGCAGGAGGCCACCAACAAAAGTACGCCCAAGTATAGCGTATGGCGAATGATGTTGCTCATATGGCAAAATAGTACGAAGTTTTGGTTTACTCGTGTGCATTTACTTAAATTCATTCTGATAATTCATTCTTTGAAGCTGCTTCGCCATATTCAATTCTTAAGGGCTGTGTTTATGCATGCCATTACCGCCTTTGGCGGACCGCAAGGGCATCTGGGGATGATGATGAAGACCTTCGTTCAGGAGCGGAAGGACCTGACGGCCGAAGAGTTGCTGGATTTCAATGCTTTTTGCCAGCTATTGCCCGGCGCGTCTTCTACCCAGACCCTAACCTTGATTGGATTTAAGCGCGGCCGACTCCCCTTGGCCATCCTCACCCTGGTTGTCTGGATTTTACCTGCTTCCATCATCATGGGTTCTTTAAGTTTTTTGCTGGGATACATTGAGCGGGAGGATTTGTCTGATCATGGTTTTCGTTTTTTACAACCCATGGCCATCGGTTTTTTGGCTTTTGCGAGTTTCCGGGCTTTCACGCTGGTTATCCGGAACCGGTTGACAAGATGGGTGATGGTGTTGTCGATGCTAACCACTTACTTTCTGTTCAAAACGCCATGGATCTTCCCGATTGTTATCATCTTGAGCGGGTGGGTGAGTTCTGTTTTGACCCGGGAAAAGGGAACGGTAGCTAAGATCGAGTACCGCCCGATCAAGTGGGGTAACATTGTTATTTTTCTTTCAATCTTCCTAATAAGTGGTGTGCTGTCTGAGGTATCCAGGAAAAAGGAATGGGAAAGCCGTAAGTCATTTAACCTGTTTGAGAACTTTTATCGTTTTGGCAGTATTGTATTTGGCGGTGGTGATGTGTTGGTGCCGATGATGTATGAACAGTATGTAGTTCGACCAACCAGCGAGCGCATCCAGAAACGCAATCAGAATGTGATCCGGATTGAGCGAGATGAGTTTCTTACAGGAGCGGGTATCGTGCGCGCTATTCCGGGTCCGGTGTTTTCTATTTCAAGTTATGTGGGTGGATTGGCGATGAAGAATTCGGGGACATCGATGCAGATACTCGGGTGTGTAATTGGTATGGTAGGTATTTTTCTTCCGAGTGCCTTGCTGGTGTTGTTCTTTTATCCGGTCTGGCAAAACCTGCATCGGTACCAGGTGATTTACCGAAGTTTAAAAGGCATCAATGCCGCAGTGGTTGGGATTATGACGGCATCAACCGTTTACCTGGCCAAGGACATGCACTTCATGGGTATTGTTGAAGGGCAGGCCAGTGTGTGGATTCAGTTTGCCATAATGGTGCTCACCTTTCTTTCTTTGATGTTCACGAGAATTCCTGCGCCTATCATTGCCATTATCTGTCTGGCACTTGGATTCCTGATTAATTGATTTTTATTTATAATAGTGGTTGGCTTCTATCTCGGCCTTGACGATATCTGGTACCAGGTAGCGGATCGACTTACCTTCTCTGATCAACTCACGTATATGGGTAGCCGAAATTTGTAACAGGGGCGCGTCGAGTACAATTTTCTGAACGGGCAGATCTTCTCTGATATCAAAGCCCGGTCTTTTATAAACGAAGATGCTGTAACGCTGCATGATCACTTCTGCGTTTTTCCATTTGTCGAGGTTCTGAAAACTATCACTTCCCATGATGATGGAGAATTGGTGCTGCGGATATTTTTCCTCCAGATATTGGAGAGTGGTGACGGTATAAGAGGGTTTGGGAAGTTTGAATTCGATATCACTCGCACTCAATTTTCGTTCACCCTCTATGGCGAGGTTGATGAGGTGGAGCCGATGGTATTCATTCAATAAGCCGTGGTTCTGCTTAAACGGATTTTGTGGTGACACTACAAACCAAACCTGATCCAAGGAGGTTTCCTGAATTAAATGATTGGCTATGATGAGATGCCCATGGTGAATGGGATTGAAGGAACCGAAGTAGAGCCCAACTTTCATAAGTAATTGAAAATCAATGATATATCATTAAATCTCTTCTACAATCACCTTTTGCGCTTCGTTGAGTCGGAGACTGAGGTGATATCCAGCCACTTGAATAGAGATAGGGTCCCCAAGTGGAGCAACCTGATCTATAACAACCGTTTCCCCTGGAATGAAACCCATTTCCATGAGTTTGAGAAATAGATCATCTGCCTCAATTCCCTTGATCTTTACGGGTACACCTACAGCAATCTCTGATAGTCGTTTTGTATTCATGGCTTTGCAAAGGTAACTGCTTATTCATTGCTACTTTTGGGGAATGGGATCAATTCATTTCTTCGAGGAAAAAACCGCCGCTTGGTTTAAAGGCAGGCGAGCAATGAAAGCCCTGCTCATAGAACTCTTTAGAAAGGAGAAAGTTGAGTTGGACGCCATACAGTATGTATTGGTATCTGACGAGGCCCTGCTTGAGGTCAACCGTTCTTACCTAAACCACGACTACTATACGGACATTATCACCTTTGATCTTTCGGCGCCAGGTAGCGCTAAGGTGTCTGACATTTACATCAGCCTTGATAGGGTTGAGGAGAATGCAAAAAAGTACAATCAATCCAGAATCAATGAGTTAAGGCGGGTGATGATTCATGGGTGCCTCCACCTCTGCGGATATAAAGACAAGTTAAAAACAGATCAGTTAAGGATGCGGGAACGGGAGGACTACTACCTTCGACTATACACGAAACGTTCCACGTGAAACATTCTGTCTTTATTCTAGGGTTTTGTTGTTTACTTGTCAGCCTTGCCAAGGGGCAGGGATATCTGGTTACTGCAGATAAGCCCTTTGAGATTAACCGCGCTATGGATACTGGTATCGTGAACGTATTGGTTAGGGCTGGGGCAAGGGAATATGCGAGTGAGCAGGAGATGTCTTATCTCTACTGGGTAAATATCATGAGGAGAAATCCTTCCTTGTTTCATAGACAGTATGTTCAGGCTTATTTAAAGCAATTCCCGGAAGCGATATCGGAGGAATCCAGGAGTCTTGAAGTGGAGATGTCTACTTTGCCTGCCTTACCTCCACTGGTTCCCATTCGCAGTTTGTACGGAGCATCCTCTTTGCATGCGGCTTTTCTGGCGAGGACAGGTCGTTTGTCTCATGATGGTGAGGGTGGAAAGGGGTTTCCGACAAGAATGGAAGAGGCCGGGGTGCGGTCCTGCGCAGGAGAAGTCATTTTCGATGGCAAGGATGATATGCTGGTAGCAGTCATTTTATTACTGATAGATCATCTTGTGCCGGGCGTTGGGCATCGAAAGGCGCTTTTGAATCCCGCATTTACAAGGACTGGGGCCGCGGTTCGCTTCTCCCGGGAGGGCAGAGCAGTAATGGTGCAGGATTTATCCTGCCCCCAGTAGACCGTTCCACGTGGAACCTTCCCGTTGGCAGCACTACCAGAACCAGTTCTAAAGCGCTAATTTTGCGCTATGTTTCCTCAATATGATGTCATAGTAGTGGGTGCGGGCCATGCCGGCAGTGAAGCTGCGGCAGCGGCGGCAAACATGGGCAGCAAAGTGCTGCTGGTGACCATGAACCTACAGACCATCGCCCAGATGAGCTGCAACCCAGCCATGGGTGGGATTGCCAAAGGGCAGATCGTGCGTGAGATAGATGCCCTCGGTGGGTATTCGGGTATCGTGACGGATCAGTCGATGATCCAGTTCAGGATGCTCAACCGCTCCAAAGGACCCGCGATGTGGAGCCCCCGGGCGCAGAGCGACCGCATGCTATTCTCTACGAAGTGGCGTGAAATGCTGGAAGAAACCGAGGGTGTTCACTTTTACCAGGACATGGTCAAGGGGTTATTGGTCAAGGGGGGAAGGTGTACCGGGGTGATCACAGGACTGGGCCATCATATTGAGGCTAAGGCAGTTGTGTTGACAAATGGCACCTTTTTGAATGGCCTGATCCACATCGGCGAGAAACAATTCGGTGGGGGAAGAATGGCGGAGAAAGCGGCGACGGGAATCACGGAGCAGCTGGTGGAGTTGGGGTTTGAGAGTGATCGATTAAAAACGGGCACCCCGCCCAGGATTGATGGTCGGTCCCTGGATTATAGCAAAATGGAAGAACAGAAAGGCGACGAAGAGATCGTCGGCTTTTCTTACCTCGATGTCCCAAGGATCAAACCGGAGGAACAAAGAAGCTGCTTCATTACGTATACAGACAAAACAGTTCACGAGATCCTGAAAACAGGCTTTTCCAGAAGCCCGATGTATGCCGGAAGGATTGATGGGGTAGGTCCCAGGTATTGCCCATCGATAGAAGACAAGATCAACCGCTTTGCAGATAGGGAGCGCCACCAACTCTTCGTGGAACCAGAAGGATGGAACACCGTAGAGATATATGTCAACGGTTTCTCTACCTCACTCCCCGAAGAAGTTCAATACGATGCCCTTCGTAGGGTTCCAGGCTTTGAGAATTGCAGAATGTTCAGGCCGGGATATGCCATTGAGTACGATTATTTCCCGCCTACACAATTGCATTACTCATTGGAAACCAAGCACTTAGAGAATCTTTTCTTTGCCGGGCAGATCAATGGAACCACTGGATATGAAGAAGCGGCTTGTCAGGGCCTGATGGCCGGTATCAACGCACATTTGAAGGTAAAAGGCATGGAACCGCTGATCCTGAAACGCAGCGAAGCGTATATTGGCGTGTTAATTGATGACCTGATCAGCAAAGGCACCGAGGAACCGTACCGGATGTTTACCAGCAGGGCCGAATACAGAACGCTTCTCCGCCAGGATAATGCGGATTTAAGGCTAACGGAAAAATCCTATCTGTTGGGTTTGGCTGGCCAGGAAAGACTCGAGGCGGTTGTTGCCAAACAGGAAGCGGTGGAAAGGATCAAAAAGACCCTCGCGGACTTAACCATTGAGCCTGAAGACATTAATGGCTATTTGTTACAAAAAGATTCAACGCCCATCTCGCAAAAGCAAAAATTGGGTCAGCTGATCCTGAGGCCGAATATTTCACTGGCTGAGATCCTTGCCCATTCCGATACGGCGCAAACCGCATTGCGTGCGGAGAAAACAGATCACCTGGAGCAGGCGGAAATCCAGCTCAAGTATGATGTGTATATCCATAAAGAAAAAGAACTGGTTGCCAGGATGAGCCAAATGGAGGAATTGGAGATACCCGGCAGCTTTGACTATACCAAAGTGCAGGCCATCAGTGCGGAAGCCAAGGAGAAACTGAACCGCATCAAACCCAGAACACTGGGCCAGGCGTCGCGGATCTCCGGCATCAACCCCAGCGACGTGCAGATTTTGATGGTGTATATGGGCCGATGAAATCAGCAACTTAACAACTCAGTAACTCAATAACATAGTAACCCAGCAACTCATGTACACCCCAGAACAGCTCATGCAGATGTTTCCCTTGTTTGATCGCAAACTGGCCGAGTTCATTGCCAGCATTGCTGAAACAAGAACTTTCAACGAGGGCGCTATCATGATGAAGACGGGTCAATACTTCAAAGCAAGTATGTTGATTACAAAGGGAAAGGTGAAGCTGTATCGGGAAGGCGATGACGGAAATGAGTTCTTCATGTATTTCCTCGAAGCTGGGAATGCATGTGCACTCAGCATGATCTGCGCCACCC
>Ga0214163_1000256_pt1 | contig 25263 bp, 16 predicted proteins | sample LakMenepilimnion_2_FD_153001 | JGI IMG/M metagenome (GOLD analysis project Ga0214163, IMG submission 153001) | Freshwater microbial communities from Lake Mendota, WI - Practice 15JUN2010 epilimnion v4 | ecosystem: Environmental > Aquatic > Freshwater > Lake > Epilimnion/Euphotic zone | place... | reverse complement strand
AGCGGCATTTGAGTCGGGTCGGGACGCATTTCTTCGGCACTGAGAATTCCATCGCCGTTTTTATCGAGCTTGAGCAAGGACTTTGAGGCGTTTTCGATTTCTGCTGGCGAGAGCTGGCCGTCTTCGTCGACATCGAGCGTCTTGAGTACAGGTAGGTTTCGCAAAAATATAGCCATCGCCTGCGGGGATATTCCCGGTTGGCCGTCGCCATTGAGGCCGGGACGATTTCCTCCACCGGGGCCTCCTTGCCCCCCTCTTCCTTGCCCGGGTCTTTGCAACATTCCTGGTCTTTCGCGGGTAGTTCTATCGGCACCGGGACGCTCGCCATCGAACCGCTGCCTATTCGCTCGCTGGACATTTGGATCTTGAGTGCCAGCCGATTCATTTTTCGGTGTATCCCCCGCAGATGGCACGGGGTCTGTAGATGGCGAGGGGTCTGCAGATGGCAAGGGGTCTGTAGATGGAACAGGGTCTTGCGCGACGAGACAATTGTTCAAGGACGAATCCACGAGAATAGCCGTTGCTGCAATTGGGGCGACAATTGGGGCGACAATCGGGGCGAAAATGGCTGCATTCAAGCTGCTCACCGCAGTTAGAGCTGTTTTTTTCCAGGTGTGGCGGTTGGATCGTTTCATGTTTTCGCAATCGTGGAAGAACTTTAAGGTATAAACAGTTCGGCTTGGAGGTATCCGACACGGAGCCTCCCTCTATACAATACCGTCATCGATTCGGGCACATCCACGGAACTCGGTCGGCATTTTTGGGATTTCTAAATTTACATAAATGGTGAAGACTCCCATTGTTTTCACTTGTGAATTTCACCATCTTCGTTTTGAAATCAGCATTTTTGCTCGTGTCGAAAGGAAATGTAACTGAGCATGTCCGAGCCGCCTGAGCCGCCTGAGACGACCGAGCCGACCGAGTCGAAGAGCGAGAATAGCGAAGTTATCGAAGGTATTGAGATCCGGACCGTGGAAGGGATGACGGATTATTTCGAATCGGTTCGCCCTCGCTTGGAGAAGATTGTCCGATTCCGAATGGATCCTGTTTTTCGCGCACGGATGGATGTGGGTGACGTTCTGCAAGAAGGCTACATCGAGGCCTTGCGCCGATTTGATCAGTGGACTCAAGATCGAAGTATCTCTTTGTTCATTTGGTTGCGGCAACGCGTTTTGCAGGCGCTTTGGGATTTGCAACGCTTGCACAGCCGTGATAAACGCTCGGTGCAGCGAGAACGCTCCTTGCCCGACGGATTCTCCCCGGATTCCACTAGCCTTTCACTCGCAAGCTACTTAGCCGATGACCTGACTTCACCAAGTCAAGTTGCGGTCAAGGGAGAGGATCGCCGAGGTTTGTACGCAGCCCTTGAGAAAATGAGTGAGATGGATCGCGAAGTACTAGCCCTTCGGCACTTTGAGTATTTAACGAATCAAGAGGCGGCCCAAGCTTTAAACCTCTCCCCGACGGCGGCGAGCAATCGCTACGTTCGCGCGACGATGCGGTTGGCTCAGATCCTGCAATCTGAAAACCCTAGCACCCAAGATCCAGCGCAGGAGGGAGCGTAAATGAACCGCGAGAACCTTGAACAACGGCACCCCTTCGAAGAACTTGCCGAAGAGTTCTCATTGAAGGTTCGCAATGGACTTGCTCCCAGCATCGATGACTATGTCTCTAAGTACCCACAGTGGGCCGAAGAGATCAAAGCCATTTTTCCATCACTGCTCTCGCTCGAACAAGCCTCCTCGGAGTCACCTATCGAACAAGATGACTCGGCTTACCGCACGATGAGCTTGGATGCGACGTTGCCTCTCTCGCAAGGGACGGGCTCGCCGCAATGCAATTCGAACCGGCCCAATTCGAACTACAAAGATTCGAACCACCGAGATTCGAACTTCGCAGATGCACACACATCCCAAAGGGACTCGGCACCTAAGTCTTTCGATGATTTTCAAATCGTGCGACGTATCGGACACGGTGGGATGGGGATTGTCTACGAAGCGATCCAGCGATCGCTACAGAGGCACGTGGCGCTGAAGGTGATCAACGAAGCCGCATCTTCGAAAGAGCAGCATCGGCAGCGGTTCAAACGGGAGGCGGAAGCCGCAGCGGGTTTGCACCACACGAACATTGTCCCGATCTATGGGATCGGTGAAGATCACGGTTTGCAGTACTACGCAATGCAGTTGATCGAAGGAGTTACTCTTGCGGATATCCTTGAGTCGATTCGCCAACGTGGGAGAAATCCGGATGAGAATGCAACGCTTGCCGAGCACCAGGCTGGTACGCTTGCCGAACGACTCGTTTCGGGAAAACCAACTGAGGAGTTCAGTCAATCGGCGGTATCTGCAAAGCCACCGTTGCACAGCACCAATTCTTCAGCATCGTCGGGAATTACTGGGGGCTTGCCGAAGCATTACTTTCGTAATATCTGTCGCTTGATGGTAAAGGTTGCCAATGCGATCGATTATGCGCATGGTGCCGGAGTCTTGCATCGAGACATCAAGCCGAGCAACTTGTTGCTTGATAAAACTGGTACGATTTGGGTGGCTGACTTTGGGTTGGCGCGTCGAGAGGACTTGGAAAGCCACACGCAATCGGGCGAGATTTTAGGGACCTTGCGATACATGGCTCCGGAACAATTCCGGGGGATCAGCGATCAGCGCAGCGATATTTACGCTTTGGGTTTGACCCTCTTCGAATTGTTGACTCTTGCACCTGCTTTCTCTGCTCCCAAACAACGGTTGCTCGATCCGACCAACCACAGCAACGTTGTTTTTGGTCCTCAAGAACGACGCGTTGTACCTTCGGATTTGCAGACGATCTTGTTGAAGGCTTGTGCGTTCGAACCAGAGTCTCGATATCAGCGGGCCAAGGATTTCGAAGAAGACTTGAAGCGATTTTTGGATGATCGGCCGATCCTTGCAAAACGCGCAAGCTGGCTTGATCATTCATTGCGTTGGGCAAAGAGAAATCCGGCCATCGCTTCGATGGCTACCGTCGTCTTCGGGTTGCTTGCCACGTTAGCGATCCTATTGGCGTTGTGGATCCAACAGCAACGTGATTCGATCGAAAAACTCAGTTCCGCGTATTCGCAAGTTGCAAAGGGTTTGAACGAGAAATCTGCCGCGCTGCAGGCTGCCGAGGAAGAAGAAATTCGAGCAGAACGCAATTTGGAACTAGCGTTGGAAGCGTTCGAAACGATCACTGATAATGTCGCATCGCGAGGAGTCTCCTTCAATTCGGCCTTGATCGATAGCGAAGATGACGGCAACGCTTCATTTTCCGGCGCGGTGCTATCGGTCGCGGATGTCGAGTTGCTGAAATCTTTGCAAGTGTTCTTCGAGAGGTTTGCAGAAGAGAACAACACCGATTTGCGGTTGGATGCTGCAATTGCTCGAAAGCGAGTCGGTGAAATCGAAAGACGCATAGGGAAATTCGATGAGGCGACTGATTCGTTCGCAAAAGCCCTTCGCGATTTGGGACGCTTAAGATCGAAGCTTTCGGATGCAGAATCGAAGGCACCTGTCGGCGGCGTTGCTGATACTGGTGGTAACAGTTCTAGCGTTATAAGCATCGATGCCGTGGTGCGAGAGGAATTGCTTTGCCGCGAATCCTTGATCGCGATTTTCTCTCAGCGGGGAATGATGCCCAGAGCGGTCGCGGAATTAGAAGCTGCAAAGCGACTGCTGCGAGAGTATCCGAAATTTGGGGAATCGGACGAAGGTGTCTTTGCCCTCGCAAGCTTGCTGAATCAGATGAGCAGCGCAAGTGCTCGTTTAGCTTTTGAGCGACTAAGCAACGATCGACGTCGTCGATTCGGTGGCGGCTTGATGCAACGCTCAGGGGGTGGCAAGCCCGATGCGGTAGCACCACAGCAACGCATGCGTCTTGAACGAGATCTTATTGGAAACACCGAGTCGATCGGACTCTTGGAGAGACTATGTACAAACGAGAGCGAATCGGCCAATAACCCATCTGCCAGTAGCAATGCGGCCAGTAGCAATACAGCCAGTATTAAGGCATCTAGTAGTGAATCACCAAGTATCATCGATTATCGCTTGGCCCTGGCGCGAACCTACCGAGACCGAATGGGACTCTGCCGAATCTTAGGCAATGCATCTGAAGCAGACATCGCGTTCGAAAAGGCCGAAAATAGCTTTAAGGAATTGATGGCACACAAACAGGATTCGGTGGTCTTGAAATACGAACTAGCGAATCTCTATGCGTGCAACCTTACGAATGGTTCACTCGATGAGAAGTATCTTAAGGAGTCAATGAAGCTTGTCGAAGAAATCCTCAGTGAGCAGCCGAGTGTTCCCGAGTACCAAACGCTGTTCGCGAATCTGCTAGTCCGTTCGGCATGGCAAGATTACTCCAACAATATCGAAGGAGTCCCGCTGGTGGAACGGGTTGAGGGAAGTGTCGCAAAATTTCAACAAGCGATATCCATTCATGAGTCGTTAGTGGAGAGGTTTCCAGATATTCCTATTTACTCGCTGCATCTGTTGCAAGCGACATCACAGTTGTCAGAGTATTATGGAACTATTCGCCGTCCAGAACGGGCAAGGCAGGTGATGTCGCAGGCAGTAGAGATTGCTGAAAAACTCGCCAAGTCCGGAACGAGCCCACCCTTTGTGAAAACAATCCTTGAACGCATGCGGGAACGCCGCAGTGTGCTTGAGAACCGCCAAGAACCTACCAAGAATCCATGAACCGCCTTCTTCGCCGAATCCATTATTGGGGCACTCTGCTAATCGCCCTTCCGTTGCTCGTTGTAATAAGCACTGGGGTGCTTTTGCAGATCAAGAAGCAGTGGGTGTGGGTCCAGCCGGCTGAGCAGAAGGGTGCGGCAAAGCTGAGTGAAATCAAGATTGATGCTAGTAACCCTCAGGCAGGTATGCCTGTTATGGATTTCGCAACGCTGTTGCAGCGACTTCAAGAGTGCCAGTCGGTGGAAATCAAATCATGGGACGACGTGCAACGAATTGACATCAGGCCATCGAAGGGGATCGCTAAGTTCAGTGTGCGGGGAGGTTGGGAAGTGCAATTAGATTTGTCCGATGGACGGATTTTGCAAGAAGCCATCCGGCGAAGCGATTGGATTGAGTCGATGCATGACGGATCGTTTTTTGGAGGGGATTGGGCAAAGCTTGGCGTGTTCCTGCCCGCTGCTCTCGTACTGCTTGTGATGTGGGGAACTGGACTATGGTTGTTCGTTCTACCATTCTTGGTTAAACGGCGTCGGGCGATACGTAAGAACAACACTGTGGCAATACTTGTCTTGAGCACAGCTTGGTATGCTTGTAGCGACGAATGTTTTTCGAGTGAAAGGATTTCGAGTGAAGAGAACATTGCGAGAGCATCGCGGCCCAATATCGTTTTTATACTTGCAGATGACTTGGGAGTTTACGAACTAGGGTGCTATGGGCAGACGAAGATTAAGACACCGAATATCGATCGGTTAGCACGCGAGGGGATGCGGTTTACTCAGCACTATAGCGGCGCGCCGGTGTGTGCTCCGTCACGATGTGTCTTGATGACGGGCAAGCACCTTGGACATGCACAGATTCGAGGTAACAAACAAGCAAAGGTTAGCTTTCCGGAGTTTAACGAGGGGCAGCATCCGATAACCGATGATGCGTTGACAATTGCTGAAGTTTTGCAGCGCAATGGGTATGCGACAGGTGCTTTTGGCAAGTGGGGATTGGGGCCGGTCGGAAGTTCGGGAGATCCGAACAAACAGGGGTTCGACAGGTTCTTCGGTTACAACTGTCAGTCGATCGCCCATAGTTATTACCCTGAGTATCTGTGGGATAACAATCTCAAGGTGCGCATCAATCCGGAGCCGACCCCAGGGCATAAAAAGCAACCTATGGGAGAAGTGAAAGCCGAAGAGTGGATCGGGCAGCAATATGCACCTGAGGTCATGATCGAACAGGCGCAAGCTTTTATAGCTGATCATCGCAATGACCCTTTCTTTTTGTATCTGCCCTTTATCGAGCCACATGTCGCGATGCATCCTCCTCTGAAGGCACTTGAGAACTTTCCATTGGAATGGGACGAGCGACCTTATCGAGGAGGAAATGGGTATTTGCCTCACCCTCGTCCAAGGGCCGCTTATGCAGCCATGATCGAAGAACTTGATCGTCATGTCGGAAAGGTTCTCGATGCGCTCGATCGATTTGGATTGAACGAGAACACGCTGGTGGTCTTTACCAGTGACAATGGGCCGACGCATCCTGGGGCTCAAGATCCAGATTTTCACATCGGTGGAGCCGATCCGAACTTCTTTTCTAGCACATTGGATTTGCGAGGTTACAAGGGAAGCGTTTACGAGGGAGGGATCCGTGTGCCGATGATCGCGCGATGGTCAAATCATATTCCGGCAGGGAGCGAGCATGATGCCCCGAGCTACTTTGCGGATTGGTTTCCAACGCTGTGTGAGATTGCTCAGGTACAGGAGCTACGCGATGATGACTCAGAGATCTTCGATGCGCTCGATGGTGAGAGTCTCCTGCCGGTGCTTGAGGGACAAGTCCGCTACGGGGGTTTTCAACGCAACTCCCCGATGGTGTGGGTGTTCCCTGAGTATACAGGTCAAGTCGCCGTGCGATGGGGAGATTTCAAATTGGTCCGACGAGGATTAGCGACTTCGTCCCCGATGGAATGGGAGTTATACGATCTAGCGAACGATCCGGGTGAGGGAGTCAATCTGGCGGATGCATATCCTCAGGTGGTGGAAGAAGGTAAGTCTATTCTGACTTCTCAATCCGAACCGAATAGTGTCTTTCCGGTTCGCTTCGATGGAACGCGAGACGAGGGAAAGTAGTCAAAACGCAATTGCGTTGGAGGTCGGAGCATGGATCGGGCGATTGAGGAATACTTGAAACGCTGCACGGACGGGCAGCAATTCAGTGTGACGAAGTTTCTGTTGGAGCATCCGGAGCTTCGAAGTGATTCACGAGTCTTGCGAGAGTTGGTGCTTGCCGAAATGGGATTCAGGGTGCAAGCCGGCGAGTCGCTTAACGCCGCCGCTTGGAGAGCCGAGTATCCTGAGCTTGGTGATGAAATTGGAATGCTTGTTTCGCAAGCCCAATCGAACAATGGCGGGCTATTGAAGGACGAGACCTTTAGTACGGGGATCTTGGATGCCGGTACGGGGATATTGGATGCCGGTACGCTTCCTCCAGTCGATTTAGCGCACGAGACTAAAAGTCAAACATTGGATTTTTCGACGAAGTTCCCCGATCCGTTCGACACCTTGAGCAATCGCGAGGCGTCTACCGAAGAAGTTGTTCAGAGCAAGGGGGATAGTTTTCCGACGATTCCCGGTTATGAGTTGCTCGATGAGTTGGGCAAGGGTGGGATGGGGGTTGTTTATCGAGCCAAGCAGTTGTCGATCGATCGGCTAGTAGCTTTGAAAGTGGTTCGTCAGGAGATGTTGCAGGCGGTCGATGCGCAGACGCGTGCGAATGCGTTGGAACGTTTTCAGACTGAGGTGCAGGCAGCGGCTAGTTTGCAGCATGACAACATTGTATCGGTCTATGGGGTTGGTGAAGTCCGTGCGGGTGGGGGAGTAAGCACACCTCTGCGTTATTACGCGATGCGATATGTGCAGGGTGAGAGTTTGATAGACAAGTTGCGCGATGGGCCGATGGAAGGACCGCGTGCGGCGAAGATCATGGCAGCGGTCGGGCGAGCGTTGGATTACGCCCATTCTCAAGGGGTGTTGCATAGGGACTTAAAGCCCCACAATATTCTGATGGAGCAGACGACAGATCGCCCGATGGTCGCGGATTTCGGGTTGGCGAAGCTTGTGCATCGAGATCAGTCACTTACGTATGCAGGGCAAGTGATGGGAACACCATCGTATATGCCTCCCGAGCAGACGCGTGATGCAGGAAAGGTCACCTCGGCGGCGGATCAGTACGCGTTGGGTGCAACGCTTTATCATTTGCTTGTGGGGCATCCTCCCTTTGCCGGAGCGACGGTACAAGACACACTTCGGATGATCGTCGAGAAGGAGCCTGTTGCGTTGCGGGAGATCAATCCTACGATCAACGTGGACTTGGAGACGATATGTTTAAAAGCCTTACAAAAAGATCCAGGCAAGCGTTATGACAGTTGCAAGTCCTTCGCAGAGGACTTAGAGCGATTCCTTGATGGCAAGCCGATTGTTGCTAGGCCGGTTGGGCGCGTTGAGAGAGTTTGGAGGTGGGCCAGACGCAATCGCGCGATGGCAGGAATGATCGGAACGGTCATCGCATTGGTGATCACTACATTGGTAGCGATTGCTATTGGATATCGAGAGACAGTTACAGCTTTAGCGAAATCCGAGGCGCGATTAAAGAAAGCTATTTCGGTTGTTGACGAGCTCTTCACGCGCGTGAGCGAAGATGAGTTGCTTAACGAGCCGGGGATGCAACCTCTGCGGAGGGATTTGTTAGAGAAGGCTTTAACTCATTACAAATATTTTTTGACCCAGGCTGGGACCGATGCGAAAATGCTCGACGAGGTTGCCGGAGCGAATTACCGAGTGGGGATGATCGAGCAGTTGACAGGCAAGGAAGCAGTGGCCCAGCGAGCGTTCGCTCAAGCGTTGGAGATTCAAAAGCGGTTGGTCGACGAGAATCCGAAAGATGAGACTCGTATTCGCGCGTTGGGGGATACGTTCAATGCGCTCGGTGGACTTTACAGTGGGACGCAGCGTTATGAAGAGGGGCTTCGAAGTTTCCAGGAGTCCCGGCGATACCGTTTGCAGTTGGCGGAGGCTTGGCCAGATCGATCCGATTACGAGCGGTTGGCGATTAATGCCCTGATGAATATTGGGTTGACCAAAATTGCGATGGGGCAGCGAGAGGAGGGGTTGCAGGACATCATGCGTACCGATGCGCTTCGCGGCGAGCAATTAAAGCGACATTCGGACGATGAGAAGATCCAGCGCGATGTAGCGCGAGGGAAATATAGTTTAGGAAAGTTCTATTTAGAGAATGGGAATCAGCAAGGTGCAATCGAGAGTTTTCAGCGAGCGACCCAGATGTTTCGCAAAGTGTTGGAGGGCAATCCGCGTTCTCTGAGTGGTCAGTTGGATTGCTCGATTGCTTTGCGCATGTTGGGGGCTAGTTATTCTGAGCAAGGAGATGACCGGGCAGCGATCAAGGAGTATGACGAAGCGTATTCGATGTCGCGTGAGTTAGCCGATCGCAACCCAGAGGTGGCGACCTACCAGAAGCAATTAGCGATCTTGTCCATGAGTCTTGCGGCAAGTCACGGAACGCTTGGAGATGTTGAGAAATCCAAGAAATACTGGTGGGATGCGAGCGAGAACTTGCGCAAGCTTTATTTGGTAGATATGCAAGACAGGGAGGTGCTGAGCGATTTGGTGGCTTGCCTCGATGCGCTTGCGGAGATAGCAATTCTAGGTGGCGATCAGCAGGGTGCTTCGAAGTCTTTGAAAGAGGCTATTTCGTTGTTGAAGGAAGCACAACCTTTCGATGAAAGCGACCGTTCGTTGGAAGAGCAGTTAGTGCGACTGCAAGAGAGTCTTGGTCAAATGGAAGAGCTTGTGCCGGCGGTTCCATAGGGTCTTTAAACTCGGGTTGGTGTCGTGTGTGAGTACCGATGTACTTGAGTGTGATGGGATGACACATCTCGCTGACACTTCGGGGTACTGCTTGGTGGCCGCAGGCCACCCGACGCCAGCAACCCGCACCGTCAGGGATGCATCGGTAGTACACGCTCAATCCTAACGCCTCACGGTTCGCGTAAGAGCGATGCGCAGCGCGCGGCAACAGAATGTATTCGTGCTCAGAATATTTTTGCCAAATTCGATGCGCCAGGGGGAATCTCGCTAGATTCATCGGTTCAGCTTTAACCGAGTATCTTGTGAAGATGAGTGTGGGGGTGAGGAATGTTAGCGAAGCTCAAGACGTATTCGTTGGTGGGTATTGAAGCGGTGCCGGTGGACGTCGAAGTCGATTTGTCGCCATCAGCGTTACCAAAAACGGTGCTTGTAGGGTTGCCCGAGCAAGCGGTGCGCGAGAGCACGCATCGGGTAGAGCGGGCGTTGGTAAATGCTGGTTTTTTGAGGCCGCAGGATAGGATCGTGATCAATTTAGCGCCGGCGGAGTTGCCCAAGCAGGCTGCGAGTTTTGATCTGCCGATTTCTTTGGGGATGCTGATCGGCAGCAGTCAAGTTCAGTCGGATCGATTGAACGAGTATGCGTTGGTTGGAGAGTTATCTTTGGAGGGGCATACTCGGGGTGTTAAGGGAGCTTTGTCGATGGCGATCGCGGCCGCGAAGCAGGATGGGATACGGGGGTTGGTTGTCCCATCGGACAATGCGCGAGAAGCGGCGGTGGTGGAGGACATCGAAGTCATCCCGGTTGCGAATTTGTGTGAAGCGGCGGCATTTATGGCAGGGACGTTGGAGATCGATCCGGTACCGAGTCGTTTGCAGGAGATCTACGATCATTTTTCGCAGTACGAAGTAGATTTCAGCGATGTTCGGGGGCAGGAGATGGCCAAGCGGGCTTTGACGATCGCCGCTGCGGGGAATCACAATCTGCTGATGATCGGACCACCTGGTTCGGGCAAGACGATGTTAGCCAAGCGGTTATCGAGTATCCTGCCGACCCTTTCGCCGGGAGAGTCGATAGAGACCACGCGAATATATTCGGCGTTAGGTAGGTTGTTACCTGGTCAGCCGTTGATGGTTCAGCGTCCGTTTCGATCACCGCATCACACGATCAGCGATGCGGGGCTTGTTGGGGGTGGGAGTCCACCGGCACCCGGAGAGGTGTCCATGGCGAACAATGGAGTGTTGTTTCTCGATGAGTTACCCGAGTTCAATCGCAAGACGCTTGAGGTGATGCGACAACCGCTTGAGGATCGAGTGGTGACGATATCGCGAGCGATGCGTAGTACGACATTTCCTGCGGGTTTCATGTTGGTTGCCGCGTTGAATCCGTGTCCTTGCGGATATCGCACGGATCCCAAGCGGAGTTGCAACTGTACGCCCACGCAAGTCGAGCGATACATGGCGCGAATTTCGGGTCCCTTACTCGACAGAATAGACATTCACATCGAAGTCCCTGCGGTCCCGTTTGATGAGTTAGCGCATGGTTTACCAGGAACGAGCAGTGCGACGATGCGCGATCAAGTCACTGCGGCGCGGGGCAGGCAGTCTCGTCGGTTTACGGGATCAAGGACGCTTACCAATGCGCACATGAACAGTCGGGAGTTGCGGCAGCATTGTCCGTTAGGGAAGCTTCAAACGCAGCGTATGCGGACGGCGGTATCCGAGTTAGGACTCTCGGCGCGAGCGCATGACAAAGTGATCCGCGTAGCGCGCACGATTGCGGATTTGGAGGAGCTCGACGAAATCGCGCCGCATCACATCGAGGAAGCTATCCAGTACCGGATGCTTGATCGCGACGTCTTCGCTTAGCGATTGTGTACATCCCGCGGTGAGACTGTTGTTCGTGTAGTGGAATCGTTGGCTAAGCGGTGTACCGCAGTGTGAAGGATGCGAAGAGGCTAACCGTGATCTGAAGAACCACCGTTTGGCGACAGGCGGCTACGTGAGTTCTCAATCGAAGCCCACAGTCAAGGACCTCCTCCCCTTCTCCCGCTGGCGGGAGCAAGGGGCCGGGGGATGAGGGTGGTGACCGCGCAATAACTACGCACACCGCGTAGCCCGGGACACAGTCCCAGGCTACGCGGTGGGGTTTTTCTCGGTTCTCGCTACTGACTTGTCCGACCCCGGCCCATACCACAGCAGCCAAGCGGTTGTTGTCCTGCCAACCCAATTAAACTCCCAACGTGACTCTCCTGGGCTTTCGCTTTTTGCCCCGTTGCGGCAAGATGAAAGGCAACTCGCCCTGGATCACGCAGGATAATCAATCTCGGAGCAGCTCATTTGAAAATACTCTTCCTTCACGGTTGGCACAGTGTTCCCGGTGGAGTTAAACCAACTTACCTGATCGACCACGGACATGAAGTGATCAATCCCATACTCGATGACGATGACTTTGACGCCGCTGTTGCTACCGCCCAAGCTCAGTTCGATAAGCATCAGCCGGTCGTTGTCGTGGGAAGCTCTCGTGGAGGGGCGGTCGCGATGAACATTGACGCGGGCAATGCGAAGCTGGTTTTGCTCTGCCCCGCTTGGAAAAACTGGGGGACGGCAAAGTCGATTCGATCCCAGTGCGTGATCTTACACAGCCGAGCCGATGATGTGATCCCTTTCGCGGACTCGGAGGAGCTTGTTGCGCGAAGCGGCTTACCGCCAGAGACTCTTATCGAAATCGGAAACGACCATCGACTAGCCGATCCGGCTTCTTTGTCTGTAATGCTTTGGGTATGTAACTTGTTCGCCTCCGGCGAAGAACTTCCTGGAATCATAGACGAGAATCCGACTTCCTTTGTCGATGCTTCATCGCAGGAAGAAGGTAGCTATATCTGCGATGCTTGCGGTGAAGAGATCATTATCCCGCTGGACCTTACGGAAGGAATAAGTCAGACATACGTGGAAGATTGTCCCGTCTGCTGCCGAGCCAATACGATTTACGTTCAGGTCGATGAAGAAGGCAATGCTCAAGTGTGGGCAGAGCCAGAACAAGATAGTCAATAAACGGGGCTAGTCGGTTATCTCGATATTCGAGATCAATGTCCAACCATCACGCATCGCAAGATCGTTGGCAAAGCGAATCGCGGGCCGGTCTTGCCAAGGGTCGCGAATGCCAATCCCCAACCGATAAGTTCCGGGAGGGGCATCGAAGCTGAGTTGAGCTGTCTGCGAAAAAGTGCCGGGTTGCCAATTGCGAATGTCCCAAGTTGTAGCCTGAAAGGTGACTAATTCACCCGATGAGTCGAACAACGCCCACTCTACCTTCCAGGGGTAGTAAAAAGAAGCGACACCTTTATTTGTTCCCTTAAGTGAAATATTCGCCAATCGCTTCGGCTTGGCTTTCGAAGGATGCGATACTTCATCGATCTGAAACTCGTAACCTAGTTTACGGACAAGCTCCTCGCTGCGCAGTGTGAACTTATCGTCTTTGGGCTTGGTCAATGCGGGGCAATAAGGACCGATCCACGAGAAGTGTGCGCGCTCAAGCATGTTTCGTGTTGTCTCGAAATCTTCCCCGAGCCAGCGTGCAGCTTCGCCGGGGACCATCTCACCACCGACGACTGCGTTTTTCCAGTTCTCAACTCGGTTTTCTCGACGGACTCCGGCGAGAAAACTCCAGTCTTTGCCGTTGTCGGTGTCTTGCGGAAACATATCGTCGTGGAATCCTAGCCAAGCTTGTTTGCCAGCGTAGTCTCGAGCATAACGCGCCATGAGGCATTTGTTTGGGAACGCTTTGCGGTAAGCATCTATCACTCGACGTTCTGTTTCAGGCGAAGCATACAGATTCGTCCGAGGGTAGGTGTGCCACTCTCCCCAAAAACCGAGTAAACCCATCTGGATAAAAGCGATACGAGGATTGTTGTTGTACCGCTTGCCCAAGGCCGCGATCAGTCGCTCAAGGGCTTCAACCATCCGAGGATCGTTGTAGTCTGGAGATTTGCCACCTCCATACTCCTCGTAAGCAGTCTCATTCACCCCGGCTTTACGCAGCCAGTCTGGGAGGCCGGAGGGTTTCGTGGGATAGTCAACGTAGACTCGAAAGATGATATGTTTCCCCGTCGCCGCCTCGACGTTCCATGTCTTCTCCCATGCATCAAACCGGAAGTCGTTCTCGGATGGTTCTAGCTCAGCCCATGAGATGTACTGAAAGACCATCGAGTATGGTTGATGGATCTTTCCAGCGTTCGTGTAAGGGCACCAACCCTTGAGCGGATTATCCAATGGCCCAGCCTGGGGCGCCGGACGGACGATGGTTTCTTCTGCGAGAGCTTGATCCAAAAACAATAGGATCGATAGGAATCGTATTAGTGTGCAAAGCAACGATCTGATCATGTTTCTTGGTGCTGACTGCTCCCGTGTTTTTGGTGGCGACGGACCACGTTTGAGTTACTGGAATTTACAATTTGCATCTAAGCTGCCCAGTTACTTTTTCCTCCGTTCAACTTTGATCGATTCAATTTCCAATTTAAATGGACCGGCTTTCTTGTCCCCTAGCATGAAGCCCAATGCGCTGATTTCCGCTGGCTTGACCGCACCTGCGTTCGTAACGACTCGACCGAACGAAGTCGCTTCGAAGGCGTCGAGTGGGATTCTAACTTCGATCCATTCGTCTTTTTCTGTAGGCAATTTGGCGCGATAAGAGTAAGCCACCCTTTGTTTGTTTGGGTAGAGATTAAGCATATACTCTCGACCATCACCCCGGACTGTGGTCACTAACGTATCGCCTTCCTCTAAGCTAAGTTGCTTCGCTTTTGTTCGAACTGATGCGAAGCCACCATTGTTTGCCAGCGACAGCGTGCCAAAGAACTCCATCGACTTCGCTTCTGTGATTCTGAACCTGCCGTCAGATACGCCGCCCATCACGCCATCGTTAACCGCCTGCCATTCCTTCGCAGCATCGGTGCTTGTAAAGTCGAATAGCGTCTGAAGTGACTCGTCGGCAAGCACCGTTGTCATGATCAAACAAGCTAAGCAGCCGACGAAGGTTACGAATTTCATTGAGGGACGTTTCTGTTTTACAGAGGATTTCTAAGTTGTTCGGATGAGATCAGTATAACTCTTTTTGAAACACAGAGGCACAGAGTCACAGAGGCGTTGGTCCCATAGCCTAATGCCTAATGCCTAATGCCTACTCGCTCATCCACTGCGAAGCGGAGATCCGCAATTTTTCCTGCTGCTTCTCAATCGATCGATTCATCTTCTCGACTAGCTTCTCGCGATACTCTTCGAGCTTTATGTCGAGTACTTCGCGAATCCGATCGCCCATCCATTCCGCAGGCTCGCCATGAATCTGACTGATCTCATGGACACGAAACTCTCTTAACTCAATCGAGGCGTCTTTGATCTTCGGACGAAACTCAACGTCCGGCGGGAAAGCGACGGGGATCAAGCGAACGTCTACTTCGCAATCGACTCGCATCGCAACCACCGCATCGGCTTTCGCCGAAACGCTGAATAACTGGACATCTCTCGCGAATTGATTCACTCTTCCCGACAATTTCAATGGAGCGACCACCGTAGCCGATGTCACAAACCGTTTACCCCCTGGTTCGACGTCGAATCTATGGATCTCGACTCCCAATCGCTTCTGCGGTTCGACAAACTCGATTTTGTATCGGGACCATGTCCCGTCATTGACCATCTTCCACCGCCGCTTGGTATCCACCCGCAATCCGTCTAATTTTACGTCAAGCCCATCGATCACCTGACGCTGTTGCCCCCATCGCCGCGTGTCTTCGATGTCCTCTGGCATGTTCATCAAACATACCCAACGCACCCAACCACTGAGTTCTTCTAACTCCTTGGCGCTCGCTCGACTCACTTCGCTTTTTGGTGGGTCGGGATTGAGCAACTCACTATTGGGTTTTTGCCCCGGGGAAACTGTCGTCTCCTGGCCAAAGAGTACGCCGTTTCCCTCCGCAAGCATCGCTGTTCCGCTTAGGCTCACCGCAGCCCACGTCAGAACCTTGCCTACTCGTTTGAAATCAAGGAGCATGTCGTACCACCAAAATCTATTACAATGTCTATCCACACCCCACCGATTACTTTCCTTTTCGTCCCCCAATCCCCTCCCCATCCAATAACTCACCCGATTTTCTAAAGTTGGACTTTTTCAATGCTAGCAAGACTCTCCTTCGTTTCCCTTGCCTGTGCCTACTTGGTCCTGACATTCTACGCACCTGCCCGAGCGCAAGGCCAGCAACAGGCTCAAGCTTCTGGCGATTCTGGTGGGACCCCTGAGACCCCTTACTCCCAAGAACAAGTCGAGACTTTGGCTCGAGAAGCGACCTTTCATGGCGATGCCGGCCGGGGGTTGCAAGTGTTCACCCGCCCTAACCTCGCTTGTTTTTCTTGTCACAAGATCGGATCGGCGGGTGGAATCATCGGACCTGACCTTAGCTTGATCGGTAAGAACCGATCCACCGAACAAATTGCCGAAAGCCTTCTTTGGCCGAACCGGTCTGTTGAACCCGCTTTCCAATCTTTCAAGATTCAAACTACCGAGGGTGAAGTTTTCACGGGGTACTTGGAATCTTCTCAGGCCAAGCCACTCGATGCGAACCCAGTTGTGTTCATCGATCCGGCTACTGGCAACAAAAAAACGATCCCGCGTGAGGACATCGAGCAGATCATTCCAAGTGCCTCTCCGATGCCTGCCGGACTCTTTGACTCTCTACCGCTTGGACAACAAGTCGACTTGATCCGTTTCCTCAAAAGTCTCGGCACTGAACCGATGGATATGGCTTTTATCGAAGCTCAAATCCGATCGGCAAACACCCACGAACCTTCGAAGTTTCCTTGGACGAATCCGCCGATTTACCCACAGAACTATCCGAATCACACTGCAGCGGTAAACCGCGATCGGCTTTACGATTTCTATGCCAAGCAAGCCGTGCACTTCGCTTCGAAGTCACCTCGTCCACTTTGGATTGAGCCATTTCCTGGTTTGGACGGTGGCAAATTTGGACACTGGGGAAACCAAAATGAACAGACTTGGAAGGGTGATGAATGGAACCAAGCCGACCTCGGATCGATGCAAAGCAATGTGCTTGTGGGTGAAGCGAAAGCAGTTCCGCGTGCCGTGGCGATCGAGCTTCGCAAGGATAGCTTCGCTTGTTACAACATCGATTCCCTGAATTACGAAGCGGCTTGGACGGGGAAATTCGTTCGATTTACCGACGTGCGACACGGTTACATCGATGGCTTTCGCATTGATGGAAACAAACTTCCCATGGAGGCTTGGGCGCGTCCTGCTACCGAACTGTTGCCTGAGAAGAAATCGATCCGATACAAAGGTTTGTATCGTTCGGGTCGCGATGTGCTATTCGCTTTGGATGTCGATGGGACTCTTTACCTAGATTCTTTAACGCTCGATTCCGAGGGTAAATTGAAGCGGACGCTCTTACCTGCGACTGAGCATCCCAAGAAGGATGTACTTCAAGGTGGAAAGCCGCAATGGCCACAAACTTTTTCGGCCCCGATCGAACTTGGCACTGGCGCGGGATACGTGGTCGATACCATCGGGCTGCCTACTGAAAACCCTTGGAATACATTGATAACTGGTGGCGCGCACGGATTTCTTAGCGACGGTAGAGCGGTGCTGGCGACCATGCAAGGGGACGTGTGGTTGATCAGTGGTCTCGATACTCAGACGGCTAGCTGGAAACGGATCGCAGGAGGGCTGCATCATTTGCTCGGAGTGGTCGTCGCTGATGACAAGATTTACACGCTTGGCAGAAACCAAATCACTCGTCTGCACGATCTTGATGGTGACGATGAGATCGACTTCTATGAGTGTTTTTCGAAAGCCTTCACTACTTCCCCATCAGGGCACGATTATCTGTGCGGACTGGAGCGAGATGCTGATGGCTACTTTTATTTTGCTTCGGGCAACGAAGGGCTTGTTCGCATAAGCCCCGATGGGCAGCAAGCCACCATCATCGCGACCGGATTCCGAAACCCAGATGGGCTTGGCCTCCTCGACGATGGATCCCTGACCGTTCCTTGCTCTGAAGGAGAGTGGACACCCACTTCGATGATATGCCTTGTTCGACCGAATCCGGACGCTTCACCCGAAAAGCGTTTCGAAATGAATCCCATACCGTTTTACGGCTATCGTGGGCCAAAGCCAAACCAGTCTATCGAGCTTCCGCTGGTTTACCTTCCGCGCGGGATCGATAACTCCAGCGGTGGACAGCTTCAAGTTCACAGCAAGTCGATCGGGCCACTCGATGGACAGATCGTGCACACATCATTCGGTACCGGGACGATGCATCTTTTGCTTCGCGATCGCGTTGGTGATCAATGGCAAGGAGCATTTAGTCCATTGCCAGGCGACTTCCTATCTGGAACGCACCGGGCGAGGGTTCGACCTCAGGATGGTTGGATTTACGTCTCGGGTATGCATGGTTGGGGATCGTATACGTCTCAACCGGGTTGCTTTCAAAGGTTGCGTTATACCGGTGAAGGAGCTGTACTGCCAACCGGTTTCCATCCTCATGAAAACGGCATCCGAGTCGACTTCTCCAGCCCCATCAATCGCGAGATTGCTAAAGACCTGTCCCGTCAATTCGCCCAGTGCTGGAATTACCGTTACACGCCAGGATATGGATCGCGGGAGTACTCGGTGTTACACGATGGAGCCATGGGGCATGATGTACTCTCCATCCGATCCGTTCAGGTCTCGGAGAACGGGCAAAGCATGTTTATCGAGATCCCCGACTTGCAACTCTGCAGCCAGCTTCACCTTTGGCTCAACATCGGCAATGCTCAGCCGTGTGAGCTCTTCGCAACGATCCACGCCATGGACACCCCATGGGAAGGTGGCGGAATCTCCAGTTCCATATCCGCTGCGCTATCGAGTGTGCGATCCAACAAAAAATTACCTCATCCGATGAGTAAAGACCTCAATTGGCTTACCAAGAAGATTCCGAATCCATGGCAAAAGAAAGTGGAAGGGGCGCGTGAGATATCGATCACCGCACTGGATAACTTGCAGTTCTCCACCAAGCGAATCCAAGTCAAACCGGGTGAAGCCATCAAATTGCGATTTTCAAACCCTGATGTCGTACCCCATAATTGGGCATTGATCCGCCCTGATAGTCTTGAGAAAGTTGGAGATCTGACCAATCGACTCATCGGCGCACCGGATGCGTTCCTTAAACAGTATGTCCCCGACTCCGATTCTGTGATCTGCTTTACCGATATCGTCGAACCCGGCGCGGAGTTTTCCATTTACTTCCAAGCTCCCGAGGAGCCAGGTAAATATCCTTACTTGTGCACATTTCCTGGTCACTGGATGGTGATGAATGGAATCCTAGAAGTTGCGAAGTAACTGATTAAGCTGGAAACCGCGAAGGGAACTTTGCGGAGAAAAGCTGCGGCGCAACTTCTTGGGCAGCCTCCGGCCGAGCCTAACCCTAGCCTACCTCTATTCCACACCAACCCAATGAACTTTGCACCTTCTACCCCTTATGTTTCCGTCCGCTGGTCCGGCGATGCCCTCGGTACTCTGGAGCTCCTCGATCAAACGTTGCTCCCAGATCGCACCGAGATGATCCAGTGCGCAGATGAAGCTCAGTTGCATGAAGCGATCGTTGCTTTGAGAGTGCGCGGGGCTCCGGCGATCGGAATCGCCGCCGCTTATGGAGTCGTTCTTGCCTTGCAACCGTTGGTGCGGGAGAAAGCTTCCATTGAGCAAGCGACACGCTGCGCAAAGGAGGCTTGCGCTTATCTAGCCACAAGCCGGCCGACGGCTGTGAACCTTTTTTGGGCCCTTGACCGGATGCAGCGTTTGATCGAACGCAACGCGAATCTAGCGTCCGCCGTCGAGCTCGGTAACCTGCTGCTTCGTGAAGCTCGCAATATTCATGACGAAGATCGTCGGATGTGTCATGCCATCGGGGAGCATGGTGCTTCTCTTTTTGAACCGAATTGGGGGATTATTACCCATTGCAATACAGGCGGACTGGCGACGGCCGAATTTGGAACCGCGTTGGCCGCGATCCTTACCGCTCACTATCAATCCAAAAATATCCACGTTTTCGCCGACGAGACCCGCCCGCTACTTCAAGGTGCACGGCTAACGATGTGGGAGCTTCAGCAGCATGGCGTTCCTAGTACATTGATCTGCGATTCCATGGCACCGCAAGTCATGCGTGAGGGGCGTGCGCAGGCAGCAATTGTTGGGGCCGATCGCATCACCGCGAGGGGCGATACAGCCAACAAAATCGGAACCTATGGCCTTGCCATCGCTGCAAAGTATCATGGCGTCCCCTTCTTTGTAGCCGCCCCAAGCAGTACCTTCGACCTATCGCTAATCGACGGACACGAAATACCGATAGAACAACGCAAGCCAACGGAAATAACCAACGCCTTCGGGAAACAAACCGCTCCGGATAACGTACACGTCTACAACCCCGCCTTCGATGTCACTCCCGCCGAACTTATTACGGCAATCATCACCGAAAAAGGGATTATTCACCCGGTCTGCGAAGAAAACATCCGACGCGCGTTGCATTCCTCTACGCAATAGTCATCACTACCTGATTCAAATCGTTTGAACCCACAACACCTTCGATGAACACCGCAAAGCAGCCTTCGACTAAATTCATTCCTTCCGAACGAAACGCGATGCACGTAGTCAACGCGCTCTCGTTCGCGATCCCCGTAGTTGTCGCCCTTTTGCTGGGAATCCCCTACAAATTCGATCTCGGGGAGTGGACTAAAATGCTTCCGCAGGTCATCGCGTTGATCAATGTTTTAACTTCACTGGTTCTTGTTGTTGGTTGGATCACAATTCGCTCCCACGATATCCAGCTTCACAGAATCGCAATGTTGACGGCATTCTTTCTAGGTGCCGCATTTTTGGTCTGTTATGTCACTTACCACCTTACAAATCCTTCCACTCGATTCGGGGGGGAAGGGGCGATTCGTTACGTCTATTACTTTATTCTGCTTTCGCACATCGCCATGTCCCTCGTAGTGCTGCCGCTTGTCTTGCGAGCGCTGTTGTTCGCTCTTATCGGAAGGTTCGATTTGCATCGCAAAATCGCGGTATTTGCGTTACCAATTTGGTTTTACGTTTCTGTCACAGGTGTTCTGGCTTATTGGCTGATCTCACCGTACTACCAGCATTAAAACTCATGTAGCATGGCGGGGAGCAAGGCATTTCTCGCTATTTGCCAGGCAATGTTTAGCAGTACTGGACAATTCACACTCCCTCGAACCCGCCTGTCGTCTAACTTTTGTTCGAGGACTTGCTCGCTACACCGGCGTGCTCACACTTAGCTAATCGTGTGATTGCTGAAAATGAGCCCATAGCCAGCAATGAGCCCATAGCCAGCAATGAGCCCGTAGCCAACAACAAGTCCGTAGCCAACTCTGGACTATGGCTACAGGTCTTCAGAAGGTGTACTTATTGTTTTTGTTCCCAGGTCTGCCATGTCTTGCGTGCATTCTTGCTTCAACACATCCTGTTTTCGTCTACGCCGTAGAGCATTTACGCTGGTTGAACTGTTGGTTGTAATCGCCATCATCGGCTTGCTCGTCGGTTTGCTCCTACCGGCAGTCCAAGCTGCTCGGGAAGCGGCACGGCGCATGCAGTGCTCGAACAACCTGAAGCAAATCGGGTTGGCGATGCTGAACTACGAAGCTGCAGTCAAACGAATACCCCCATCGGCTTGCATCAATCCCCGCATCAATTCGAACAATTCTTGGGGGATCCACGGAAGGTTGCTACCCCACCTTGAACAGAACAACTTGGCGAACCAAGTTGACTTAAGCATTGCATGGAGTCGACAACCGATCATCAGCGGCTACCGGGTTCCGACGTATGCCTGTCCATCCGATCCGAAGGCTACCATTCCACGCGATACGGCTGCGACCGGGAGTACCGTCGCTTTTCTGCTTTACCCTACAACTTACAGCTTTAATCTCGGTACATGGTTCGTCTACGACCCCGTGAATAACCGTGGGGGTGACGGTGCAACCCACCCGAACGCGGACTTTCGGACGTCTTCTATTTCCGATGGGCTTAGCCGAACTCTTTGGGCGAGCGAAGTTCATGCTTGGCAAGCCTACACACGCAACGCAGGGCCTTCGACGACTCAAATGCCCCGAACGATCGCTGAAGTCGCCGCGATTGCTGATTCGGGGCTGAAAGACCGTCTATTTCCGGACGGGACTGGTACGGGGCACTGTGAATGGACCAATGGGCACGCGCACCACAGCGGCTTTACCGTGACCCTCACGCCGAACACCATCGTGCCATACACGTTTAACGGGGTTCGCTACAACGTAGACTATAACTCGCAGCAAGAAGGATCGAGCACTTCGCGACCTACATACGCTTGCCTAACCTCACGCAGTTGGCACACCGGGCTCGTTAATGCTTGTCTACTCGATGGTTCTGTGCAATCCATCAACAACAATATCGATATCCGGATTTGGCAAGCACTCGGGACGCGAGCGATGGCGGATCAGTCGGACTTGGAGTAGCTTTTTTTGAAACACAGAGCTCACAGAGAGCACAGAGTGGAGAGGGATCGGAGAGGGGAAATACAGAGGCACAGAGTTCACAGATTGGAATGGAACAGATTGAGGGGGAATGGATTGGGCGTGATCGGACTGATGTATGGACGAAGTCTCTACGCAACCTATCTTTGTGTTCTCTGTGAGCTCTGTGTTTCAAAAAACGTCCCCGTGTTTTAAGAATACGAAAAAAGCCGGAGTCCAGTTTCCTGAACTCCGGCTTTGAATTCTGTATATGTCCTTTGAGGACGATTCGACTAAGGCTTCAGTTCCACGCTTGGCGATGTTTCACTTCCGCCATCGGCTCCTGCACCGCCACCCGAGCCAGCGCTAGCTGGTTGAGTAGGAGGTAGGAACTTATCAGGTGCGGTAACCTTGGTTTCCGACCCGCATCCTACGAAACAAAAAGTCCCTAGCAAACACAGAGCAAACAACTTCTTCATAATTACTCTTCCCAAGTGGTGATGTTGCCTTCAGCCATCGACGAAAGATTGATCAAAATCGTTGGATCGATGGTTGTTGGAATGAAACGAACCGAACCGTCAGCCAAAGTGAAGTTCACCATACCAGCGTGCATACTGGAGAACATGTGCCAACGCTTTTGGTTTTGGAAACCGTAAACGGCTCGGTGCCATTCGGTCCATTGAGGACCAGCGTTCCAAGAAATCGACCATTGACGGCCAGTAGCCTTCAAAGGATCGTTGAACAGACCTGTGACTTCACCGAACATCAAGGTGTTCGATGTACCATCGGTGATACCGCCCATCTTGGTCTTGCTGTTGTTGAAGAAAATACCCTTCAGCGGGTCACGGGAAGCGATCCCAACGCCCAACTGACCGGAAACTCCGAGGTAATTGGTTCGACCAACTTGAGTTGGCTCCAACCATCCGTACATCGTTGCTCCGCCCGAGGTTACAATCAATTCAGTACCGATCGCGTATACGTTGCTGTAAGCGTCATCGCTTGGGCAAAGCAACGTCGAAATGCGGAACTGGTGATCATCCCAGAGGGACTGAGTTGGGTAAGTACCATCAACCCAGCGAATGTATCGCCAACGCTCAGCGGTCGAAACTTGAGAAGCCAACATGTCTTGGTTGAAAGACCGCTTGCTTTCCCATTGCTTGTAAACTTGGCTTGCTTCCATCTGTGGGAACATGTAGACCAAGTGTCCGATGTAGGTACGGTTCGCGAAATCGGCGGGATTCGCCATGTTCGTGGTACCGACATATCCCGGAGGGAATCGCTTGACAGCGGATTCGAAGTTATGAGCAGCCAAACCAAGCTGCTTCATGTTGTTGCTGCACTGCATACGACGAGCAGCTTCACGAGCAGCTTGAACCGCTGGCAACAACAGACCAACCAAAATCCCAATGATTGCAATAACAACCAAAAGTTCCACCAGTGTGAAACCCTTGCGGTGAGCCAACACACGCTTAGTCATAGAAAAACCCTCTACAAAAAAACGAAAAACAAAAACAATATAATGCGTACGGTTACGAACCTGGAGGGATGCTCGTCCGCTTTATTCACGCAACTTTAATCCACTATAGGGTTGCAGGAAAGGAAAAACCACACAGAGTTAAGAAATTTGATCCAGGATTACCGATTCCACCGGCTATGGGATAAGCTCGGTTAATTCAGCGGGCGTTTTAGAGCCCGAATGAACACCACTATTCCCAATAAATTGGCGGATAATCGTCCAAAACGCCCGTTTTTGCCTACCCCTGAAAATTGTTCCGAAAATTCTGGACGTTTTTTGGATTAGGCCCCTTACTGACGGTCAAAATAGGCTTCGCGAACCTCTGATTCCATGGTCGCACGTTCGGAAATCGCCCCTCGAAAACGCTCTTGGCTAAGGGAATACAACAAACTTGGTTCTGTCACGCGTACCGTCGCGTTCCTCGGTTGCCCGGATAGCAAAGCCATCTCGCCGAAATAGTCGCCAGTCTTCAACTGTGCTAATGCTTCACTCGAACCAGCACGTTCGACCACTACACTTCCTTGCCTTATCAAATAAAAACGATCTCCTGCTTCCCCCTCTCGAATCACTACTTCTCCACCGCGATACTGTTCGATTTCGAACTCATCTGCTACTCGGGTCAACGTCCGAGGAGTCACATCCGCGAACACCGGGCATCGAGCTAACATCTGCGTGATAATCGCAGCTTCTTTCATCAAAGCGTCACTGCGGATCGACCCATCAACAAGTGTGACAATTCGATCTGCTGCATCAAGAATTCGATTGTCGTGTGTGACCAATACAATTGTCGTTCCGCTTTCCCTCGCCAGACGCTGGAATAGTTCGACGACCGTTCTGCCGCTCTGCTCGTCGAGCGCTGCTGTCGGCTCATCGGCAAGAACAAGCTTCGGACCGTGTGCAAGTCCTCGAGCGATCGCCACACGTTGCTTCTGCCCACCTGATAATTGCTTGGGACGATAATGAACCCGATTCTCCAATCCGACTTCCTTCAAAATGCTTTCTGCTCGTGCGGTGTGCTCGCCAGGAGTACCTGTCGGATTGCACAATTCCAAGGCCATTCGTACGTTCTGCATCGCGGTTAACGATTCGAACAAATTGTGCGATTGAAAAATGAACCCAACCTCTCGGCGAAATCGCTCCATGCCATTAGCGCTCGCCCCGGTCAATCGCTGACCTAAAACTTCGAGTTCCCCTTCTTGAACACTCCGCAATCCCCCGAGCAACGTCAGTAACGTGGTCTTACCCGACCCACTCGGGCCTGTCATGATCAAGATCTCTCCGGGATAGACGGTCAGGTCATTGTTGAATAAAACCTGCTTGCGCAACTCTCCTAATCCAAAGTAATGGTTTAACCCACGCACCCGGATCGATGGCTGCTGCCCTTGAGAAATCCTCTCCCGCATCGCAGGATCGAATTGTGTTGCCCGCTCGCTCGCCCCTGGTATCATCGCTCCGCTCTACCCACCCCGCGTTTTGAAACTCGCCGCATAATTCTTCCTAAACTTTCTCTAAACTTCCCTTCGATTACCCCAAAAGAAAAGGTAATCTAACTGAAAAGCTTTGCCACCCGCCTGAGCACGCTGAAAACTAAACCAGCCGAAAATCAAACTTCATTCCTCAC
>Ga0214163_1000255_pt1 | contig 25275 bp, 16 predicted proteins | sample LakMenepilimnion_2_FD_153001 | JGI IMG/M metagenome (GOLD analysis project Ga0214163, IMG submission 153001) | Freshwater microbial communities from Lake Mendota, WI - Practice 15JUN2010 epilimnion v4 | ecosystem: Environmental > Aquatic > Freshwater > Lake > Epilimnion/Euphotic zone | place... | reverse complement strand
GAGGGCTGCATGGTTCTTGGCATGGGTATGTTGAGGCGCGGGGTGGTTTGAGTTCTCAGGAGCGAGTTAGCTGGGAGTTAGGAAAAGAGTTTTTGGGGGTGATCGAGCGGACCACGATGACGAAGAGTTACAAGATGTTAGTCTTGTTAGCGATGTTACAGGGAGAGGGTGGGTTGAAGGCGATATCGATCGAAGGGTTGGTAGGTGCATTTCGTCGGTTTGGCAGTTCGAATGCAGCATTGCGACGGGACATCGGCGAATCGAATCTCGCCAGCGATGCGAAATTGAAGAAGCATTTAGAGAGCAATCCGATAGAGGCTTGGACAGGGGAAGGGGCAGGGCAGGGCCGAGTCTATTTCGAGTATGTGAACGGGGAGTTTCGTTGGGTAGGGAGTGAGGGGTTAGTGAGTGATCCAAGTTTCCGAATGCAAGTCCGCGAGCTCATCGACTGGCGACTTGCCGAGTACTTAGATCGCGAGGGTAGAGAACGTAGCGAGGGCAGGATCATGGACTAGTACTAGATATTGGATTTTTCCTGCTTTGTGAAACGATCTCTTGCACCTTAGCGGATTGTTAAAGCGATGGATCAAACAATAGAGGATCGTAAATTGGTGTATAATCCCGTCAGGCTGCGCGGTGACAAATGTGTTTTTTACCATGAGAGACCAACAGTATTGCTAGAAACGCGAAATCAACCTTCAGTACCGGGAACCCCAGACTCAGGAAATCAACCGCAGGGAAATTGGTGGTGGCAGGATTGCTGACTTCTGGTTTGCACTTTTTAAGTGTATTATTCCTCCGCATGAAGTATTTGAATTTGCGAACGGTCTTGATTGTCGTCTGTATCAGCGAGTAATGCTGGGAGTATGAAATGAAAGGCATGTTGGTTAAACACACGCATCGCGGGATCGGTAAAGTCATTGAGGCTATAGGGCCGTATTTAAACGTAAGTTTCCTGGAATCTGGCGAGAAGGCGTTGTTTGAGCGAGATGCTTTTGATTTAAACGAGCTCAAGCACTATTCATTGCCCATAAAAAGCATCTGCGATTTCAATGGTAGGTGTTGCATCGTCGAAAAAGCATTGGCGAAAGACCAAGAAACATCATTGCGATCCTATCTCGTCACCTTCAAAGAAGATGGCTTGCAGACATCGGTATCTGAAGACAAGTTATTACCTACAGGTATTCTTGCGGCACAAAGTATCTTTGAAAAATTTCAGAACGAAGACCCAGGAAGCTATGCGCTGTTCGCTCCCAGGGAAAACTTACTTGCAGCCATTCAAAAGCAACTCAAGACCGGGAATGGTTTACGAGCTCTGCTTTCGAGTCGAATCGACCTTAGGCCTCACCAAGCCTACGTCGCTGGGGTTGTCCTGCTGGATGAATCGAGGCGATATCTACTGGCTGACGAAGTCGGTCTTGGGAAGACAATCGAAGCAGGCATCGTCATTCACGACTTGCTTATTAGCAAGCCTGATGCTCGCATCCTGATTCTATGTCCCGGCGCATTGACGCAGCAATGGCTTTGTGAGATCTACGCTAAGTTCTCGGGAAACGTGTTCCGGATGCTTGAAATGATGAAGCCGGATCTCTCAGAACTCCCAAGGACACAACGACTCATTGCGTCAATTGTAGACGCAGGTTTGCGACACTCGGAAAAACTACTTTCCGAACAATGGGATTTAGTAGTCGTCGACGAAGTGCATCACCTGCTTACATCCCAACCTCTCTACGACTTTGTACATGGCTTATCGCTTGTAACCCCATCAATCTTGCTCCTCAGTGCTATTCCGGCCAAGCGTAGAGAGGACGAATTCCTTAAGTTGCTAACCCTGCTAGAGCCAAAGCGATACGCCGGGAGTTTCGATACTGATAGTTTTGGGCAACTCTTCGATAACCAAAGGTCAATTGGCAGAAAGCTTCGGCTACTGCGAAAGCGCATCGATGGTCTTAGTTCAGGAGAGTTTTCGCAAGAAGAAGTTCTTGAGAATCTTCAAGAAATTGCCTGTGTCGACGTCGTTAAAGATGACGAGTGGGTTGCCAACTCTATCCAATCCATGGCCGGTCAGTGTGAAGAGGAAATGGTCGTAACTGCTAATTTAATCCTGCGTCACATTGCCGAAAACTTTCGAATCAACCGTCGTATTCTGCGAAATCGAAGGCAAAGACTGATCGAAGACGAACAGATTGCTGAAATCAAACGCGAGGTTGAAGACTTTGGCTACGAGTCTGACCAACTCGAATACGAGGTAGGTATATCGGTCAACGAACTTCTTCGAACTCTGCGGTCGAATCAAGTTGATCCTGAGATTTTGGAAGTATTCGCGGTTACGACTTGGCAAAGTATTTTGCATCCTCAAGCAATTTACGATCTTTTACAAACGCTAGATAATGCAGAGGCGGGACCTGTCAACCAGAACGGACGTGAGTTTCTGCGACTTGGGTATTTGAGTGGCCATACTTCGTGGGCGACTTTCACAGAATTGCTATGCAGGTCGATAAAGCCATGCGTCGATGCTGATGCGCTCGTTCATGCAATCTCTGCAAGCAAGAAATGGACGCGAGACCCTGCGAGCAATACTCGCCTAAACGTACTGCTGTCGACACTTAAGTCTCTCAGAACGAAAAACCAAAAGGTCCTCGTTTTCTGCGGCTACCCGGGGGTCGCTACAATGCTCACATCAGCAATAAGAGACAAACTAGGCAGTGAAGCAGTTGTCGAGTTCCTAACAGAACTTCAGCGTGAAGAGAAAGAGGCGAATGTTCAGCGTTTTCGAGACAAGCCTGAGACATGGATCTTAGTTTCAGATGAGAGTGGTGGCGAAGGGAGGAATTTTCAGTTTGCTGACATACTCATTCACTACGACCTTCCTTGGAACGCAAGTCGTGTTGAGCAAAGAATCGGCCGACTGGATCGTCTTGGACGCAAACTCAGCCATGTCAAATCGATCGTAATCTATGATAAGACTTCTGTTGAGAGTGGCCTGTTCCAGTGTCTACGTGATGGACTTGGGATCTTTACTTGCTCGATAAGCGGACTTGAGTTTGCTCTACGCTCTGTAGAATCGCAAATGGTTGCCAAGGCACTGCAGGATGGCAGGGAGGGTGTTGAAGGAATCGTTACGGAAGTTAGAGAAGTTGTCGAAACCGAGCGAGAGCGTGATGAAAGTGACGCTGTTCTAGACGAAGCGTCTTTTGATCGGAAAGCGGCAGAGGGATTCCTGCGAGTTCGCTCGAGTGAGGAAAGCGAGCAAGAGTTAGAGGGCGCGTTCCTCCACTTCTTCGAAATGGTTGCGAATCGAGCAAAACCCATTTCGGATTCGGTATTCCCAGAGGGGATTTGGAGTTTCGATGGAGACCGCATTCACCAGATCAGAAATGAGTTCACGAGCCAACTAGCTAATCGGGTCTTTAAAGGCACTTTCAGACGGGCAATCGCCCAACAGCGAATTGACCTGGAGTATTTCGTACTTGGTAACCCTTTGTTCGAAGCGATCTACCACTCCCTCCACGTTGAGGCGATTGGAAGAACGTATGCAATTGAGATTACGAAACCCGACATTGAAAAGAAATGGGCTGGTTTTGAGTACGTCTTCCATGCAAGACCCAACCTAGCGGCGCTGGGCTCAAATCTCGGATTGCAAAACAGAGCGCGCCAGTATTTCAATTTCCGTCCTGTCCACGTGTTCTGTGGCCTCAAAGGCACGATTGTGGAAGACGCAGACTATCTTCTGGCCATTCGCCAAAGCCTAAGGCACGACGATAAAGATAAGCTATGGCGCAACTTCACGGGGCATCGTGCCAACCAATTAGCAACCTTAGTTGCAAGCTCACTCAAATCTCCCGACTGGCAATCAACGGTCGAGGAAAATTGCACTGTCGCGAAGAGTTATGCCCACCAATCCTGTGCTCAGTTTGTAACGCCCATCGTTGGCGAAGTCATCTCCGTTCTAGAATCGCAAATCGCAAACGTGCGTCATATTGATGCCGATTCAAAGTACATTCAGCCGCTCATGGACCTCCGGGATGCAATATCAGATTGGGACTTAGAACTTGATGCGATTGGTTTTCTTTCGTTGAACATGGGAATTAACGAAAGGCTCAAGAATGGATAGGGTCCAACTCATTCGCGGATCTTTTTCCCAGGGGTCACCCGCAGATTCCGCATCTCCTAAGCCGCTCAATTTGGATCATCCAATTGACGCGGCGGCGTGGCGCTTCCTTCTGAGTTGGCAAGACCACGGGATACTTGGTGCTGACGAGGCGGTGCTATTTCGTCAAGCGATTCGTTGGGGGCTTGAGGGTGTTCATGTTCCCAACGTGCCCATCGAATTCAAACAACTACTCGAGAAATGCTCAGTCAGTATAGATGCATCGGGTATTATCAACGCACGTCCGTTCAAGCCCGCTTGGCTCGCAGATGACCATCTCCCGGACGAAGGTATCGACCAAGCGCCAACGTATCGCCAGGACGTTCGCCGCTTGAGCGCAGAGCACTATCTTCGAAGTTTGCAGCAACGAAGCGCAAACGGCGAACTCGATGGGTTTCGAGACTGGAAGTCTCTTGCGCAGAAAGAAGGTGCGTGGACAACGGTGAGTGCTGAGAAAGGGTCCACGACGTTGGTCGTCTTGCCAACAGGCATGGGTAAGAGCCTTTGTTTCCAATTGCTCCCCATTTTCTCTGGAGGGCTGACAGTTGTCGTTGTTCCTACCGTCGCACTAGCCATGGATCAGTGCCTGCATGCTGAGGAGGTCTTTGCTCAGAGGCCTGATGTGAATCCGCAATATTTTGCTTCGCAAGGCGGTGATGCCGATCCAACGCAGGTGATCGATTTGATCAATGAAGGCAGAACACGATTAGTGTTTACGTCGCCTGAAGCCTGTGTATCAGGTCGACTCAATAGTTGCTTGGACAATGCAGCTCGTTGCGGAGTTCTGCAGAATCTAGTCGTCGATGAGGCTCACGTCGTTAGTTCCTGGGGAATGTACTTTCGTGTGGATTTCCAGCTCCTTTCAGGGTTAAGAAAGAAATGGATGGCTGACACAAAAGGAGAGTTGCGAACATTTCTCTTCACTGCAACCATCACACCAGAACAGAAGTCGGAAGTTCTGAAGTTGTTTTCAGACGACGATTGCAAACTGAACGAGTTCTGTTTCCACAGCCTGCGACCAGAGATCTCGTACTACGATCGTCGCTTTAGTTTCCACAATCAACAACGACTCGCGCTGGAGGATTGTCTTTGGCACTTGCCAAGACCAGCAATCGTGTATTCGACCGAGGTTGAGGTCGCCGAGGAGATATTCGCTTTCGTTAAGTCACTGGGATTCCGTCGAGTAGGGTGTTTCACAGGTAAGACTAATGCCGTTGACCGTAAACACCTTTTAGACAAGTGGCGTTTCGATCAAATCGACCTAATGGTAGCAACCTCGGCATTCGGCCTAGGGGTCGACAAGCAAGATGTTCGTTCCGTGATTCACTGTTGTTTTCCCGAAGATCTCAATCGTTACTACCAGGAGGTTGGGCGCGGCGGCAGAGATGGATACAGTGCAATTTCCATACTGATACCAACAGAGAAGGATATCAGTGTTGCAAAAGGTATGAAACCTAAACTCATGAGCTTGGAATTGTTGCAAGAGCGCTGGCAATCGATGTGGGAGACTCGGGAAGAAGTTAACATCGATGAACACCGATGGAAAATACGTTTGAATTCGAAAAGACCAGAGTTGCTTTTCGACAGAACTTACCAAGAGAACATTAGGTGGAATAAACGCCTGCTTTTGCAACTCGCAAGAGCGCACCAAATCGAAATTCAAGACCTTTCCTTCGATGCAGAGCTTTCAAAAGAGGTCGGAGAAATACAGGAGTTTATTACCATAAAGCTATTGGATGGATTTAATCCAGACTCGCCTAAAATGAGCGATTCCATCAAAGACCAGCGTATGGCCGAAGGTGCTTCCGCAGGCCAGGGATTTGAAAGCTTGCTTGATTATTTGTCCGCCAATCGTTGCATCAGCATGATCCTTAAGAGGATATTCGGCGAGGATACTTACAGATGCTGTGGAGGTTGCAGGTGGTGCCGTAATGAGGGCCGTGACCCCAGAATAGCGCCAGTATTCGAATACGATCTGCGAACGCATTCCAGAAATGTGAGAGTTGTTGAGAATTGCGAGCACCCGATTACCGGCAGCAAACGCGCTTTCGTTAGCGCTGTTCGTAAACTTCATGAATCAGGTATCCGCCGGTTTGCTTGCAGTCCAAAAGTGTTTGCCGAGCTTATAGAGCTATTCAGTATCGCTTTAGACAACAAGGATCTGTTCCGCTTAGATGCGATTGAAGACGGCATTGAGCTCTTACGAAGCGAGCCTTTGGTCGTGTTTCACACAGAGATACCGACTATAGATTCAGTTACGATTTCTGGTGCTCGCCAAGTTACACACGTCCTTTGCGGCGACCTGCAATTCCACAACATACGGTACCTTCTCGAGGGAACTGTGGGAAGTGTCGACTATTATTCCCACTTGAGTTTATTGAATTAGGCAAAGACAATGTTTACAGATCAACCCGTAACACCGCTACACTTAGAAAGCATCCTGAGTTTTGTCAGGACATATGCGGCGAAAAGGAGCTTTACACGCGATGCTGTGAAAGACATCTTCCAACCGCCATCCGTGACCCCGAACCAAACTCAGTCACTGGAGGCATTGAAGGCGGCTATGGAGTTGAAGCTCGTTCTCGAGGGAGACGACAAAACCATCGCTCCCGCAAAGGAACTGACTGGTAAACTCCCAGTCGGCGAATCCCTGAAGGCGGCTTTAGATGAGATGGTGCTGGGATCAATCGGCGTAGAGCCCTATTTCTCGCTTTTTTATAGCTTTATGCTTGGTCGTGATCAGAACGCATTTGGAAAAACGCGAGAGGATTGGGTGTTAGATTTCAATCGCGAAGTCTTCGACAACAAGGAGCAGTCGAATCAGTTTAATTCGACAAAGTTGACGGGACTCCATCGCTGGTTCTCTTACATGGGCTTGGGGTGGTATGACCAAAGCGGTGAATTCAATTGCAATCCGTTCTTTCGTATTGCACGAAGATTGCCGATTGTCTTTGCAAAGAATAAGAAACTTGAGTCAGATGCATTTCTCTCCTCTCTAGCCACTGCGTGCCCTGAACTCGACGGGGGGGAGATTTTTTTACAAGCGAATCGGCGCTATGATCCGTCTGCAAAGCAATGTAGCTTGGGACTAAGCCACGCATTAGTAGATCTTCACTATAGCCAAACGATCATCCTTCACTGTCCTAAAGACAGCGCTGGGTGGAGCATAGCACTTGCAGGTCCACCTAGTGACGGAAAGACACTTATCGGCGATCGCATCAGCCAAGTCGAACTTGTGAAAGGAGCCTGATAGTGACTACTGGAACAAAACTCCCAATCTGCTGGCTACACGAGAATGTACGGAAGGCAATCTCAATTAAGGCCAAGACCGACGATAAGCAGACCCACTATTTTCTTGCTTGTCATTCGCCTATGTCCTTTATACAGGATGTTAAGTCGAAGCGGCAAATGTCTGAGGAAGACCTATTCAGAAATATTTCGACCTCAAGTCAAAGAGATAAACAAGTCGTGATTTACGGGGAACCAGGGACTGGCAAGTCACACCTGGTCCACTGGCTCAAGCTTCGCTTCGACTACGGCAAAGCCAATGGCGAACTTGGGGATATCGTACCGGTACTGATCGAGCGTCGTTCGGGTAGCCTGAAAGATGCACTCACACAACTTATAGAACAGTTAGGTGAAGACTTCCGAAAGTACTTGGATCCTGTCCAGCAGGCTCTAGAGAAACTATCCGCGGCAACAGCAAGGCAAATGTTGGCAAACGAACTCTCCCTCGAACTTGGACCACGTTGGTCAGATCGTGGACGTGAGAAAATTGACAAACGCCTCAAGCATCTCGGTCAGGCCTGCAGGGCAGAGGGATTCGGCGGATGGTTATGTCGAGATGGAGGCGTGATTGATCGAACGATTGCGTTGCTCGTACAAACCAGTGATCTCAAGGACAGAGAGAATGCGCCGAAATTCCAGCCCGAAGATCTGTTGGTCAAAGATAGGTATCGAACAAAGCGCACTAATTCAGAAGAAGTGCTCTCTTTGATCGATGAACTCGACGACAGTAAAGCAATACGAGAGTTGGCGGCAGAATGCCTGAATGATGCACTCGGCAATTCGATTCGAGATATGGTTGGACTGTCAGGTGCTAATTTGAGAGGGATCTTTGATTCGATACGAAGTGACTTAAATCGCTTAGACAAGCAGTTGGCTCTTTTCATCGAAGACGTTTCAGCCATGTCGGAACTTGATGTGGAAATCGTCAATGCCCTAGAACCACAGGACAGAGTGGATTTGTGCCCAATGACAGCGGTGCTAGGCATGACGCACACTGGTTTCGCTAAACTCAGAGACAATCAGAAGCAACGAATTGAATTCATCTATCGGGTTGATGGCGAGACTACTAGTTCTTGGTCAAAAGACAAGGAGAATCTATCCAGATTCATTGCTCGGTACTTGAATGCGATACGTCTAGATGAAGAACAGGTAAGGCAAATCGCGAATGATCGTAGAGTTTCTAATAGCGACGTAACCACCAGCAGATGCACAGACTGCCCTGCTCGAGAAGAGTGCCACTCTGCTTTTGGTTCAGTGAATCTCGGCGACACCGCAGTTGGGCTATACCCGTTCACAAGAGAGACTGCGCCTAACGTGCTTGAGCTCATCCGTCGGGACGAAACCTCCTCTGAATCTCCAAATCAGCGAGGATTGCTGATGCGCTTGCTCATTCCCGTTCTGTCTGATGTTGAATCGCTTGAACAATCGACATTCCCTAATGTTTCAACGCTACCCGTCCGTGTTTCCGATCCGTATTATTGGACTGAGTTTAAGCAAAGCTATCTCGGTGATTACTCGGAAGCGGAACAGAGCCGCATTCAAATACTTTCTGGCCTTTGGATTGAACAAACCCATGAAAGTACAGAAGCAGCAGCGATGCTTAAAGGCCTTCTTGCGCCACTCGGTCTGCCAGCATTTACCAAGGATGTCAAAAAGAAAGCACCCTTGCCTGGACGGGGTTCAAAAACTCCAGTGGCAGTACAACCGCCGCAGGACAAAACGAAAGAGGAGATTGCCAAATTACTCGAATCATTGAGTTCATGGATCAGGGAAGGAGTCCTTAGAAATGAACCGTACTTCCGCGACCTCTTATCGAACCTTGTCAAGAACTCGGTTCCCTGGGAGGATCAAATTCAACCAGCCCAGTTTGACGCCATGACCTGGAAGACAGTGTCCGGGCGTGGATTCATCAAAATCGAAGGACAAGCAGCTACTCCCGACCGAATCTTCTTTGAGTTTACTCGCTCAGAAGAGACTCGCGCGTTACTCGAAGCGCTTGCCAGATTTGATAAAGAAGGAAATAGGTCCTGGAATTTTCGACTAGGTGAGACGCATAAACGACTTGTGTTTCAATGGTTGCGCAAGCATAGCACTGCAATCATTGAAACGTTAAAGCCTGACGTAAACGAAGAGTATGCGATCAAGACGGCAGTACAGTTTCTCGGTCTGATCGCCGTTGTCAGAGATCGAAGCAAACTACCTCAGAGATCATCTCCTGAGTTAATGAACGCCATCTTCAAACCCAAATGGGAGGCAATTCCGAAGGCGTTGTCAAGAGAATGGACGACGCTGCTAGGTGTAATGGATAGTCGTTACAAACAGGCCGCCGACTTTCTCCAAAACGAAATTTCCATCCGACAGGGGCGGACTGGCGGAGTCAATTTCCTTTGTCCAAACTCGGTGATTGAGTACGCAGGCGAATTCAATAGCGATCCTAAGGTCAATGATCTTGGCGAGGAGTACTTTCAAAGCTTTTGGAAGAGTCGATACTCAGGTCTGCCCAGTCAATCTTCCCCAGAACGAGAGCGGTTTGAAGGGCTACAAAACGCCATTGAAACTGAACGCAAGGCGATTTCGAATGCGGTTGAGTCAATCAGAAACCAACTTCAATCAGTTGGATTTTCTGGAACCGATCTGAAATTGGAAGTTCAAGTTCTTTGCGACCAAGTTGTGGGTTTAGTTGAAACCGTCAAAGCGGCCAAGGTTGCACTTCCTGACGTCGAGTTTGACAACCTAGTCAAAGCGAAGACATTCAGCGACGGAAAAATGTCATTGGCAAACGCTGTTGCAAGAGCAGATAAGGTTGCCTCTTCGCAAGATCCTTTTGATGTTCTCACCTTTGATTCGACAGACTTGGTTGAGTGCCAGAAAGTCCTAGCTGTTGTAAGCACACGAGTACAGAAGTTAGACGCATACGTCGTAGAACAGGAAGACTTGATCAAGAGAGATGGCGATCCATCTGCCTTCGCTCAAAAGATGTTTGACTCATTGAGAGTCTTTTCTGAACTAAGTGAAGAAGATCCTTCGGAGGCTCAAGATGTCGATGTTGCTTGAAGTACGTGAACGAATTGAGAAGCTTCCAGAGTTGCAGAAGCAAAAGCAGAATAACCAGAAGGTTGCGCATTTCTCTCTGCGGATGGAAGAGGCTTTCGTCGACCTCAAAGAATGTCTCAAGCTAAGACAATGTGCACTAATCGTATTCCCTGATGCAGTTTTAACCAAGACATCAGAGGCAGTTAGGCAATCCAAGAAACAGGTTGCTTTGTTACTGGAAAAGCTCCAAGGCGACTTTGATGCGATCGGGACGAATGAGACCGAGAAGAAGGTAACAAGAGTCCGAGAAAGAAATGAAGAGGCTAAGGATCAAATCAAAAAGGAATGGAAGCGATGTGCCGACGAAAGGATTAAGTATTTCGCGCCTCTCGTAGAGATTGTCCGCTCGATACCCGGTAACGAGGTTATCGTCGAGAACTATGCTTCGATCCAGAACCGAGCGACAGTACCGCCGAACAGTGTAGATTCTGCCGAAAAATTGAGAGATGATTTTGAGCAATTGCGAGTCGCATTGGGGCAGTTGAAACTGGAGGGACCAGGAGGTCAGTTCTTAAAGAGAGCAGTGAATGGTCGTGCGTCAGCCAAAGAACTACTTGACGGCGAGGTGCAGGAGTTTCTTGAGGCAAATGGACTTTGGGACGTTCTGACGATTCGAGTGGGAAGGTAATGACAATGGAGGCTTTCCCTTACAAGTTCCTTACATTCTTGGAAACTCGCGAGCAACGTTTACTCTCTTGGGGGTTCTATGATGTCGCTTTCACACCAAGTGAAATCGTTCAAATAATCAATTCCGAGGGTGATGAACAACTTCGCGAACAGTGGCAATATGTCTCCAAAGACTGGACGATGGAGGATTTTCTTGGTGAACTTGCGAAGGCCAACTTGTTGTTTCAGCTAGATGGAAACTCACCGAGGTTTCGGACACGCTTTGCTGAATCGATTCGCTTAATCGCAAGGCTCAAGCAGATGTTCAGGGAGGACCAATGGGCAACAGGCCCCAATCTCGTGTCAGACATCAAGCTTCATCTGAAGCAACGTCGCTACCCACAGAGGGACCAAACGGTAGAGATGTGTTGGAATGGCATGCGCGACCATGCAACCCAACCCGGTTTGCAGCATGATCTTTTTGCCAAACTTGCTAGGGGCGAGAAAGGCAGCAGCATTGAGTTCTCCGCGTTTCAAAGCCGGGCATTTGCGCAAGTATTGTCGAAGTACAATTCGCCTGGCGCTTCTGGTACCGTTATTTGTGCGGGCACCGGTGCTGGAAAGACAAAAGCCTTCTACGTACCAGCGATCCTTGGTGCTGCGACGGAGCTTTCCGAAAAGCCTTTCACAAAAATCATCGCAATTTACCCTAGAAATGTGTTGCTCGCCGATCAGTTTCGAGAGGCACTCGCTGAAGTTATGAAGTTAAATGCGGACTTGAAGGCAAACGGGATTCGGCCATTCAAGATTGGGGCATTGCTTGGGAGTACGCCGTATTCGGGGTGGTTTGAGAAGGGTAGCCCTAAAGGTCAGAAGACCCTTGCGGAGAAGTATGGCGGATGGCGAGCCAGAGGTAACGGTGATTTTGTAATCCCATATCTTCGTTCTCCACTAAACGCAGATGAGGAATTGGTTTGGCGAGAGTCCGATCGGAGGACTGGGAGGACCTGTCTCTATCGAAACTCGGGGCATTCATCAACTCCAGACGTACCGGATGGGATGCTTGCGTTGACCCGCGACGCCCTTATGGCTTCACCTCCAGACATTTTGTTTCTCTCGCTGGAAATGTTGAACCGAGAGATGGGCAATCCTCAGTGGGCAAAGACCTTCGGGATACGTGAACGCGACTTCACACCGAGATTGCTTCTCTTGGATGAAGCGCATTCATACGAGGGCATTCATGGCGCACAGGTTGCCTGGGTTTTACGTCGATGGCGTCACGCAACCAAAAGTAGCAAGCTTCACGTGGTTGGTTTATCGGCCACGTTGAAACAAGCCCAAGAGCATCTGGCGAGAGTTTCTGCTGTCAGCAGTTCCGAGATCGTAGAGCTTCGACCAGCGGAGCACGAACTTGAAGAAGAGAGTATCGAATACAATGTTGTAGTGAAGGGGGACCCCGCATCTGGAACCAGTCTACTGTCAACTTCGATTCAGTGTGGAATGCTGCTTTCTCGAACACTTACGCCCGCTAACCATATCCCCAAGCGTTATCAACTTCCTGTGGAGCCAGAACGACTTTTCGGCAAAAAGGTCTTTGGATTCACGGATAATTTGGATGTTGTGAACCGCTGGCTATCTGACATGACGGACGCAGAAAGGAATCGCCTAGCCAGACTGAGACTTAACCCTAGACATGCTAACCCACGTCCTGATCCTGGACCGACCGATGATGAGCTCACGAGAAGAAACCTTCTTGGTCAGATATGGGATCTTCCTCGACGTGTTGGGTTTGATCTTACTAGCCCATTACGTGTTGGAAGATGCAGTTCTCAAGATCCTGGTCTTGCGTCGAACGACGATCTAGTAATCGCAACCAGTTCACTAGAAGTCGGCTTCGATGACCCGCAAGTTGGCGCTGTGATGCAGCACAAACGTCCAATGTCAATCGCATCCTTTATTCAACGCAAAGGGCGAGCAGGACGCACACGCGGAAGTCGACCTTGGACGATGGTGGTACTTTCCGACTACGGCGGTGATCGCATTGCATTTCAGCAAGCCGAGCGGCTTTTTGAACCAGAATTAGACGAGTTAAACCTACCCTACTTGAATCAATACGTTCTCAGAATTCAGGCTACTTTTTTTCTCATCGACTGGATTGGTCGTCGTGTTGGTATTGATGCGCCCTATAACTACTTACGACAACCGTCCAAAGGGTATTCGACAACCGAAAATGCTCAAGCTAGGGTACGGGAGATACTGGAAGATTTCCTGAATCAAGGAGTCGAATGGAAGGCATTTCGCGAGGATGCAACAAAGCTATTTTGTGGCCCACTCTGCGGTCCGTTCACTCGCCTCAGTGAAGGACAAGTTGACAGTCTATTTTGGGAATTGCCGAGACCTCTGCTGCGTCACGTAGTCCCGTGCCTCCAACGGAAACTCGACACGCAATGGCGCTACGCAAAGCCTGGTTCTGAGAATGATTTAGAGAACAAGGGAGTTTCTTACCCGCTACCCGAATTTCTTCCTAGTGCGACATTTGCTGAACTTGACGTTACCGAAACGCGAATGTCGTTCGAAACATACGGGAACTTCGATAAAGATGACGAGTTCCTGGATATTAGCCAAGTTTTGACGGAGTCTTGCCCTGGACGAGCCTCAAAACGATTCTCGACTCGACCTGGTGATCCAGGATTCTGGCACAATTACTCGCCAAACCTAAATGCGGGAGAAAATTTGGTTTCCGCTAAAACGCTGTTTCCAAGTTCATTGGATCTCGGCATCTTTCAGGGAGTACATGTCTTTCAACCTGAATCTGTAGCGGTCTCTTATCGCCCGAAAGAAGTTCTCGATAGTAGTTATGGCACTTGGAACTGGAAGAACAGTTTCCGGCCATTTGGAAGTGGGTACGGCATCCCCGTTTTCGGAGTTGAACCCTGGACCACTGTTGTTCAATCGATAAGGGCATTTCTTCATCGCGATCAATCTGGAATTGATGTTACACGATTCGCTGGCTCATTCGATTTTGAAATTCGATTGCAGCGGGGCAAATCAACGATTGGTTTGGGGAAACTTCAAGGGCTTGCCGTGGACGGAGTCTCGCCTATGCCAGAGGCAGTAGGCTTCCAACGCAGAGTTGACGGCATACAGATTCAAATCAAACAGCAACATTTAGTTGTCCCGCATTTACCCGATGATCTGATGGCCAGATTTCGTGCGGATTACTACTTGAAAGTCCTGCAAACCAGTAAAGAGTTTTCTCCAGAGATAAACGGGTTCCTGCGTGAGTGGGCCTGGCGGATATCGCTGGCAATGCTAACAGCAACGGCGCTCAACAAGAACTGCTCGTTGCAGGAAGCTCAGAGCCATCTTCTAAACAAACGAGTTGCCGCCGCAGAGCGGGTAATCGAGTCAATCTTTCATGTTCGAGATGCAAGTTTGCAAGAGCAGGAAGGTCGATTAGTCGAAAACATCCGTGCGCTATGGCGAGACCAGTCTTTCGTAGAAGTGATTTCTCGAGCAGAGACAGTACTCTGGAGTCAGTTGGGTGACGAGTTTGCTGATTGGGTAGTCGAACGCTATGTTGCGACGCTTGCGCATGCGTTTAGGGTAGCGTGCACCTCTACCGATATGGAGATAAACGAATCGGACCTGATCGTTGATGTGATTAATTCCAGCGAAGACATCTTCATTTACTTGTCTGAAAGGCAACCGGGCGGACTGGGAGTAATCGAGAAGATAGTTCAGCGACTAAGCAGTGATCCCAACCGATTTCACAATGGCATGCGACATGTTCTTGACTACTGCCAACGAGAAAAGAATGCCGACTATTTGCTGGCTGTCGTCGAAAACGTTCAGACGAACGCTGATCTTGCCGATTCCCTCAACTTAGTACGATCCGCGAAGGGGTTTAGTGGGCTGGAGAAGTCCAAACTGTCGCTTCAATCAAAGCTGTCGGAAAATGGGTTCGACGCAACTCGCGATAGATTCGTATCGCTGATGACGAATGTGTTAAAACCAGGTAGTTCAGCGAAGACTGACGAGTTGATTCGAGAAATAAACCAGAGTTGGAGATCTGCAGAACGGAGACTACAAGTGGGCATTGACCCACGAGTGTACGCATACTCGGTCCTCCAGGATTCCAGTTTTCGACCGCAACTCGAGTCTCACTTTAGGCAACTGAATGGCCAAGCGAATCCGACGCCGGCACAACTTTACAGTGCGACAGAACGATTTCTCCTGCCTACTTGCCCCGACAGTTGTCCCGAATGTCTGACGGCATTCAATCGGTTTAACGACTTTGGAGCGCCCAGCCGTGAATTGGCGAATCTATGGTTGGGATTGAATACTGTCACGCTTGAGATTACCGACCCTTGTGACGATTGGCCAACTTTAGTGAGATCTGGAATTGTCTTCAATGGCATGTTTGCAATTAGGTTCGCATCCATGCATGCAACGAAGGTGATGAGCCAACTCAATGTCCTGTTCTCATTGGAAGTCGAGGTGGGAATTCTGTTCCATCCAATATCCATCCAGAGGATTGAGAAAGACGGTTCGCATTGGATCATTGCCCTACAACTTAAGGACTTGATTCATGGCTAGTCGTGATATTTGGTCGCATGGGGTGGGGAGTTCACTACGTGATTTACTACAGTCTTGCTGCAGCACCCTGTTGCTTTCGAGAAATGAGTCCCAACCGGCATACTTTTCGTCGCCGTGGATGTCTAATTTTGTTCTCTATCAGAATCCCTTTCGGGAATGGTCGGGGCTTTTCCCGGATCTTGCAGGCCAGACAGAGATTCGCTTTGCTGACTACCTAACAAGACTTGCAAGTCTACGACCGGTACGACTAATCATCGTCGACAATTCGACGACTAGATCATTCTTGAAGACTCCTGCGTTAGTTGAGAGCGAAAAAATTCAGTTTCGATTCGCTCCTGAGACATACCATGAAAAGGGAATTCTCACCGACGAATTCTACGTGGAGGGTTCGATGAACCTAACTCATAGCGGGGTTTTTCTTCGTGATGAAAAAGTCGTCTTCCATCCACAAGTTGGAAATGAGAGTAAGATTAACTTGGCTTACCTGCAGTTCAACCGACTCTGGGAGACGTTAGGAGTGGAGCCATGCTAGAAGTTTTGGATGCCAACAAGCTAAAGCTGCTCCAAGAAATCAACAAATCTTGGCCGCAATCCTATCGATTGACTTTCGATGGGAATACCATCAAGAATCTCCAGTCCCACTTACTGATAGAGGAACTAACATCTTTCGTTGCCAATCAAAGTTGTTGCTTGCCTTTCTTTAGGGAACGCGAGCAGCAAATTGCCTGGTTCAATATCGCAACTAATGCGGACGAACTACAAGGAACAATCCAGACTCTTCGCTGCTGGCTTCTTCCTTCTTACGGCTGGGAAGATGAGCGTGGCTGGATCGTGACTAGCGAATCGGCAGTGACAGGGGTGGCACAGGCTATCCTATCTATGTCACCACCCGGATTTTGTCGATGGAAGTCAAAACTAATTGATTTCCCTGTGATCGCCAAGAAGTTGTCACAAATTCGGGCCTTGGAGAAAGCTCGACCGGAAATTCCTCCGAATGGACCGCCGCCACTCATACAGATTCGCCAACAGTTTGTCACTGCTCTAGTCGCAGGTGACAGGTCGTCCGCTGAGCGGGCAGTCCAACTTATTGATACACACCAGTTGGACACTGCAGACAATTCGCTGTTCATGTGGATTCGATTTTGGTTCACGTTCGGTGAGTATAGCAAGATCACCAAGCATAAGGACATCCATCGCCTCGCTCAACTACGTATCCCAGCGATCATAAAGCACTGTATTCTACGTGCTTTCTACTTCGAGTACCTTGAGAGATTTGACTGGGAGCAAGACGCGGACAGCATTCTAGCCAGTTACAAGCTTGACATCGAACCCGCCGTTGGAGGGTTGGTAGGCCATAGTTCACTGGGAGATGGTTTCGAAGTACTACGTCTCCTCGCCTGCCATGCGATCATAAAGCCCGTTGCAGATCTGGCCAAGCAGCTATCGTCTTTTAACGATGTCTCCTGCCTGTTATCTAGACTTGAAGCGACTTGGACTCAGAACTCTTGCACCGAAGAACCATCGCTTGAGGATCAGTTCTGGAATGCTCGGGCCCAGAAGAACTGGGTACGCTTGCAAGAGGTCGGTGCATCACTAGTTGAAGAGGAGCCGGAATCCTACTCGACTTTGCTAAGACAGAGCCTAAAGTTCAACGCAAACCCGGAACTATTAGAACGACTAGATAGTCTCGAACGTGGAGGAGCGACGGAAGCGACTTCGCCGACAGAACGAACTGGCAATCAAGTCCAGGTTCCAAAGAGTTGGGCCGAATGGCTGCAGCTAGCGAAGGACAGCGCTACCGCCGAACTCGGGGAATTTCTGGCCGAGCGGCAGTCCTTAGTTCTTGACGAATTGGCGATAAGCGAAATACAGGCTCTTTCACAAGGCCTTGAAGACCTTTATTTGATCGCAGACTTCAAATCGGATCAGGCCATACGTCAAGTTTTACTGATGGGCCTGCCAGAATTGATGCAGGACCTTGTAAACGAGACTCAATTCCCTCGTGACATACTTGTACCAGCGTACACCAATGTGTTTCGGCTTTGGTCGGAACTCAAATGTGGTTCTGCTCACCCACCTGATTCTCAGGTGCTACTGAATCTTGCCGATGGAATACTCACCTATCAACGTGAACTTGAGTCCGAGATTGTCACCCAGTTCGAAGAGTGGTGGACGAGAAGTCCGGTAAAGGCCAACGTTCCATTTCTATTGGGAGTAGTGGATTTACTCAACTCGAAGGGCACTGAAGAACAGTGTGGCAATTTTTGGATCACTGGCGCAACTTACTTGCAAAGCAACCCGAAGTACCTCACCGCGGGCGAGCGGAGTCTTTGGCGTCAGATTGGTCTACAGATTTTCGATCAATCAACGATCGATGAATACCTTCCGTTGCCAAGCGACTCTGACGGCCAAGAAGATCCACTTACGTCTGCAAATCTCAAGAAGGTCGCCATAGTTTCGATGCGGGAACCGCAAGCAAAGAATGCCGCCGAGTTGATTGAGCAACGAACTGGGGCGAGTGTTCATTTGGTTACAGGTAAGAGCGCAGGCGCTCAAACAGATAATGCTGTAACTGCCGAAGTTATACTATTCGTTTGGAGAGCTACTTCGCATGCAATTTTCCGAGCGTTCGATAAGATCGAGAAGGAGAGAGTAGCCTACGTGCAGGGAACCGGTGCTGGAAGCATTCTGCTTGCGCTGGAGCGCTGGATCGCAGAGAGACTCTAGTCGGCCTCCATATCGCGAAAGTAAGGTTTGAAAGCGATCGGTGAATATACGTAAATTCTGCAATTTCAAAACTATTTTCTTGCTAATGAGCGGTACTGATTCAGCAAGTAACTTGAAAGCATCTGAATGTGACGGGGCACATTCTGCAACTCATTCCACTTCAGTGACGCACCATCGAAGTCCCAGTAACCTTCGGTCCAGCGACACACGTCGCGTATCGATTCGAGTTCCTGCTGGAATAGCTTCGATGTCAACTTACGTTGCTTTCTGTTTCGATCGGCTATCGTATCCATGAGAAAACCCATCGATATAACCCCGGCACCGTGCATTAATCGCGACAATCGAGGCGGCTTACCCCATGCCTGAGGAAATGTTCGTCTAACCCCGTCCCAGAACTCTTTCAGGACATCTAGCTGTTCATCCAGGCTCTCGAAGTTGTACAAGACACCATCCGTAAGACTATTCTCCAACATCTTTAAAATTGAATTGTCGGCGATTACACCATTTCCATTCGTAGGTGTTCGAATAATCCCTTCTAACGGCGAGCCAGGGTCGTAGTTCAATCGCTCCGCCAATAGAGATGGCAATCGCCGTCGTGCAAGTGCCAATGGAAGTTTACCCTCAGTTGAAGGGAGCAATTCATAGATTAGACCCTTCGGGAGTGGCTTAGTTGCATTTACCAAGATAAATTGCTGTCGCTGCTCCTCTAGACCATCGGCAATAAAACCGACAACGCAAACGGGGAATTCTTTGATTCTTGCATCTCTTAATGCCGCTGATCGTTGCTGACCATCCACAATCCATCCTGGCTTTTCCGTGTCCAACAACTCCATACCAACCGGAATCTCTAATGTGCCGCTCCGCGAATACGGCGAATCGTTTGCTGACTTAGGATTGGGATGAAACCGAACCGTTTCGTCAAACGCCACCACGATCGCGTTGGGGAGAATCGGATTCTCGGACTCTAAGTAATCCTTGATTTGATTGATGTGGGACACAACCTCTGGTCGCTGATAACCATGGAGATTTTCTCCCTCGAATCGACTCACTCTTGAAACAGTGCAGAAATCGTGAAGCCGTTTCCCATCCACTGCAAAGCAGTAAAGCCTGCGATCTTTTCCCTGCGTAATCTCCAATGCAGATAGTCGTAAAATGTTTCTGCTTTTGCCGGATCGCTTTGTCATGCTAGTTCTCCTGCGAAGGTGTTGATCTGGTTATCTTGCTTCGAATTTTCTTCAATCGTTGGTGGGTGACAAACACGTTGTGAAAGCCGCGTCTCCGGTTGCGCTCTGCTCCACGGAAAATCACAACGTGAATACCAATGGTTTGGCATACTTCGCATTTGCATTCCTTCCACGGCTTATCGCGGAGAATCTCGTCATATTCGGCCGCGTAGTTTCGCTTACCACCATACAGGTGCTGGTATTCAATTAGCAATTCAATCAACCGCTCCCGCTGATACCTCTTCTTGTCAAACAATTGGAGCGCCTCAAGGCAACCTGACTCTAAACGAAAGGCGTCTCCTTGCTTCACTTCCCCCGAAAGGATTCGATTCTTCAATTGCACATTCACGTCGACTTGCGGCACTCGTATAGCACTATAGCGGCGGTCGGTACCGTAGTAATTGTCATGGTCTTCTTTGAATGCCTGGGTTAGAGGTGATGTACTATCAAAACTAACCACCCCTCTCTTAGAAAACTCCTCGATGTGGTCCAGGCGGGATACTCCAAACAGATGAAGACGCGTACTCCCCGACAGCCTGGGACTTACCGCCTCAAGCACTTGTAGGATCTCTACTGATTTCAATGGAACCATACCTCCGAGCGCAATGTACGAGAATCCCATTTTCTGAAGGGCGCTCACAGCTCGGGCGTAAGACTTGGGACTCCAACCTTGCGCGATACCCAAGGGCTCGAAAGGAAGTTTTCCCTTTCGGCACTTCCCGATGAATTCCCTCGCAAGCTCGAGTGTCAACTCCTGTCGCTGTCTGCAGTCTTCTGGCACAGTATCAATACCAGGTATGTTGAAATCCCATTCAGGTTTGTACGCAAGAATGATGTGGTCTACGGACGCACCGATATCGAAACCTGCATCTACATAAAAACGAATCACATCGTCGACAGATACAGGAGGAGTTGGTTCTTTCACATAGGTGAATGCACCGCAATCACCCATGACCTTCATGCCCTTCGGAATCCGCAAGAACTCTTTCACCCCCTCGACCGAAAACCGACGTTGCTGACCAAGTGTGTATCTACCTGTCGACGCTCCCGTTCCTTCGACAATTGCTTTTGAAACAAGCATGCCATCGTAAGGGGGTTTTACGAAGACCTCATGCGCATACAAGTCATCGCGCTGGCGGATGCGTGTCTCACTTCGCTTCTCGGTTTCAAAGTCAAAACTCGGGTCAACGAGATCTTGACTGTCTGGGAAAAAGAACTGCATGCGACCTACTTCTTTGCTTGTAAATACAGGTTAATTACTACCCAGGAAAGCAACTGGATATGCTTCGGGACATTCTGAATCTCGTTCCATGCCATTCCATTCATCGCCTCCCAATTTCCGCTAGTCCAGTGACATGACGGTGCGATTAGAGATAATTCCTTCTCAACGTCTTGGATCCCTTTCTTTCCGCGATTCTTGATATTGGGCATGATCTTATCCATGAGGCGTCCCATCGAGCGAATGCCCGCACCATGCATAAGCCGACTCTTTTCAGGTGTTTTTCCCCATGCGTTCGGGAAGACATTTCGAACTGCGGTCCAATACGTTACGAGTACTTGGAAGATGCCATCAAAGTCGGTCTGATTGGTCGTAACGTTTCGAAACGGATACAGACAACCAGTAGGCGACCCGATGCTCTCTTCCACCATTTTGATCAAGGACGAATCGGCAATGACCGTCTTCACCACATCTTCCGTTTTCATCGAGGAACGGCGGACGATACGGCAAAACGGCGAAGTTGCATCCGTTGCGAGCCATTCAACTACAGCTGCAGGTATTTGCTTGCTCGCCAATCGTGATGGAAGATTTGTCGAAACTTCCGGAAGAAGTTCGCTGATTAGGCCACGTGGTAGAGGCCTTGTTGTGTTGATCCGAAAGAACTGATCTTTCTGAATGGGGACGTCGTCGGCAATGAACGCGCAAACCGGCACGCCGAGTTTGCTCTTCTTACTCTTACAAAGGGCGAGCGTTCGTTGCTGACCGTCGACAATCCAAGCTGGTTTTGCTTCGTCTCCCTGAGGAATTGGGATCTCAATCGTTCCGGCGACAGCACAACCGTCATCAACCTCTGGACCTCGACTACTCGTAAACTTTGCACGCGACGAAAGTGCTAGGATGATTGCGTTCGGAAAAAGGACGTCACCGGAATCAAGATAATCGACAATATCTTGAATGTGTTTCTTTACCTCGGGTCTTTGGTACCCAATCAGTTTCCCCGCATCATCGCGAGATATTCGGGAGATTTCCGCAATCCTAGATAAGTCATCCCCCGTGAGGCTGAACACTATCAGTGGATGCTTCGGGTCTTGCTCAATTTTCAAAGCGCGTCGCTTAATGTGCTTTGTCGGACTAGCCATGCAGTGCCTCCATCGATTCGGAAAACAGTGCCTTGAACCTCTTTTGCTCACAAGCATACCCACGCAATCGTAGCGTTTGTAGCATTGTCGTTGCAGACGCCCGGCGTTCCAAATGCTGATTGTCAATTATGAAAGTCTTGATCTGATCATCAGAAAGAGTCGTACGGGAATTCCGCTGAATCACGGGTTGCTGCTGAACACACTTCGAGAGTTTCTCGCGAACGGACTCAGGAGTAATTTGACCAACCTCTGATCCCGTAATCGCCCACCGTAAGGTTCTGATATTTAGAGACATCAGCGAACCACCAAGCAACTTTTGCATTCGAGCATCGCAACTAACAAGGTTGCTGGAAAGTTCCCCCGATAGATTTCCGCTACCTGAGAAAATGACCAACTTCCTCGCGTCTCCTAACGAACTTCTTGCGAGTTCCAAATCAGACCGCATTGCTTGAAGATACTGATCTGACGCTGCGACCAAGATTCGTGATCCTCGATCTCTGGCAGCAATTTCCGTTAGGGTGCGAGGCGAATCTGCAACAGGACCACTCCACTCCGCGAGTGACTCCCACCAAAACCGAAGCACGTCGAGACTATCCCCAAGCCGATCAATGACGGAATCGGGGTGGTTTTTTGAGAATGTTGCAGAATACGGAGCGATAGGCACTGAAACCGGGATTAATCCGTAACCTGCCGAGCATACCCACAGTTTCACCGTGCTCTTCGTGACGTCTGCTTTCAGAAGTGAATTAGCAACCTGCCAGTGATCTCCTTGGTAAAGATCTTTCGCTATAACCTTGTCAGGTCGAGGGCACTGGAGTCGGCGTATCCACTCTTTAACGATTGCTTTTGCATTTCTTCCGTTGGCATCACGCAGGGATAGACCATCGGCGGGTGCAACGGACTTCCGCTTGGTACAGGTGACCACGATATTCAACATCGCTGCGCCCTTGTTGCTAAAACTGTGATCCCGAGCAAAGCCAAATAATCCCTAAACTGTAGAATACATGAATCGACAAAAAAGGCAAAAACTGCACGCAAAGATTCTTGAAAAAATTGCAGTAATTCGGTTGGCTTGGTACTATACATCTGAATGATAGCGTTCACTCTTTTGGCGCGGATAGGTATCGAGGAATGACAAATAACTTGAAAGCCGTGGTACTGCTGAGCGGTGGACTCGACTCTGCTGCTGTCCTTGCAATCGCGCAGCGCGAGGGATTCACCGTTCACGCCATGTCCTTTCGCTATGGACAACGTCATGAATATGAATTGCGGATGGCATCTGCCATCGGCGTGAAAAATCGTTGCGCTAAGCATGTGTTTGTGGAATTGGACTTGCGCCAGTTTGGCGGTTCTGCATTAACTTCGGATATCGCAGTGCCTGTAGATCGCAGCGTTGATCAGATGTCCAGTGGAATCCCAATCACTTACGTTCCCGCTCGGAACACGGTATTCTTGTCCTATGCTCTAGCATATGCGGAATCAATCGACTGTCGCGACATTTTCATCGGCGTAAATGCACTGGATCATTCCGGTTATCCAGACTGTCGTCCTGAATACATCAATGCGTTCGAACACATGGCGAACCTAGCAACAAAGTCCGGTGTGGAAGGTGGCACACACAGGATTCGTATCCACACGCCTGTGATCACGATGACAAAAACGGAAATCATTCGACAAGGACTTTCTCTCGGCGTCGACTTCTCAGTTACATCGAGTTGCTATAATGCGTCTGAGGCAGGTGCATGTGGACGTTGTGATGCATGCTTGATAAGACTAGATGGCTTCAAGGAAATCGGTGTGAGAGATCCCATTCTCTATAAATCGCGGGAGGAATTAGCGTGAGTTACCGCGTCAAAGAGATTTTCTACACACTCCAGGGGGAAGGTTTCCATAGCGGACGCCCTGCGGTTTTCTGTCGATTCACTGGTTGCAATTTGTGGAGTGGTCGCGAACAGGATCGCGCGAAAGCGATTTGCCAGTTCTGCGACACGGATTTCGTTGGAACTGACGGTGAGAATGGCGGGAAATTCGACAACGCGATTTTGCTTGTCGAGAAAATCTGCAGCGTCTGGGGCGCAGAAAATTCCGATTACAGGCCGTTTGTTGTGCTCACTGGTGGAGAACCACTTTTACAAGTAGATGCCGAACTCTTGCATGAATTGCACCAGCATGGATGCGAAATTGCAGTGGAAACTAACGGTACAATTGCAGCGCCAGATGGTATCGATTGGCTTTGCTGTAGTCCGAAGTCAGGTGCTCCTTTAGTGATCACAAGAGGCCATGAGTTGAAGCTTGTATTCCCGCAGGTTGGACTTGCACCTAGTGAGTTTGCCTCATGTGACTTCGAGCATTTTTATCTCCAGCCGATGGATGGGGCGATGCGGGAGAAGAATTCCGTAGCAGCAATGGAGTACTGCAAACGGCATCCGAAGTGGAAGTTAAGTTTGCAAACGCACAAGATTTTAGGGATCCCATAGGCCATCATGCTGATCTATAAAGAGTTTTCATTAGAAGCAGCCCACCGACTTCCCAACGTACCCGAAGGCCACAAATGTGCCAGGCTTCATGGCCATTCCTTTCGCGTGACGATTTTTGTCGATGGACCTGTCCAACAACCTGTCGGTTGGGTTATGGATTTCTCCGACATAAAGGTGGCTTTCAAACCAATACTCGATCGATTAGATCACTACTATTTGAACGAAATTCCTGGTCTAGAGAACCCAACAAGCGAACAGCTTGCGATCTGGATTTGGAACGAACTAAAACCAACGCTACCGGGACTTGTGAAAATCCGAGTTTCAGAGACATGCACAAGTGGTTGCGAGTACACTGGCGCATAGAGACCCGTCATTTGCTTAACCTAGTATCGCTACCGTTCTAAAGTTTGTTCGGTTACGTCCGGGTTCTTTTGTTGTCATGCTCGGGTTTCTTTCATCAAGACCCGCTAAACTCTTAGGTGCGTTTTTGTACGCAACTTCAGCTCGGACAAACAGCATCATCGCGCTGGAGCGGTTCGAATAGAATTCCAAATTGGGGAGCAACCGATGAGCGGCCAAGCAGAGTTTTTTGTAGGTTGGGGGACATTATCCTTGATCAATGCGGGTCTTGCGCAGAGCAAGAACCGCAGCGGTTTGCTTTGGTGGGTCGCATCATTGTTCCTTGGTCCCGTCGCCACCTTCTTGATCGTGATTTTGGATCGCGTTGAATCGCCGCAAGGGTAACAAATCTTCA
>Ga0214163_1000252_pt1 | contig 25465 bp, 32 predicted proteins | sample LakMenepilimnion_2_FD_153001 | JGI IMG/M metagenome (GOLD analysis project Ga0214163, IMG submission 153001) | Freshwater microbial communities from Lake Mendota, WI - Practice 15JUN2010 epilimnion v4 | ecosystem: Environmental > Aquatic > Freshwater > Lake > Epilimnion/Euphotic zone | place... | reverse complement strand
TAAGCGAGTGTTAAAAAAGGTGCCATCCGAAGCATGGCACCTTTTATTTATACTATATTTTTATACGAAAGTCAATTATTTTTTGCGACCAATGTTATACTTCTGAACAAGTTCCCACTCATTCTTTTCTTTGAACGCAATTACTTTAATCTGATTCAACGGTGCTTTATCCTCATGAATCTCAGGATTTAGAATAGTGATTAATCCCCAATCCGAAAGAAGATGTGCTACCGTATTTCTACGTTGTAAATCATTGTCACTAAAGTCTGCATCTTTACCATCTAAGGCAAAGAGTTCTTTAAAGTGCACAATAAAATATCTGCCCTGCTTGTGTAGAATGTGACATGATTGATAAAGAATCTTTTCTTTTCTTGACGCAACACCAATACGGGAAAGGGTTTCGCGAACTTTCAAGAAGTCATCAGGATTCTTTAAGTTGACTTCCAAGGGTGCATACCCTGGAAAGTCAATGTCAAAAAAATCTTCGCTCATTTTTTACCACCTTTAAACAATTTCTCTTTTATATATTTTTTTTGTTCTTCAGAGAGAATTGTGAGTGCTTGGCGAGCTTTGTCATTGCTATAACCATAATACTCTTTCACCATCTCCACTTCGGCATCGTCTTCGATTTTGATCCATTTGTCAAAACGTTTTCTAGCGCGAATAGTATTTATAAGATACATGTTTTGCATGCTCTTATCGAGATGGGGACGGCAGTTCATTTCATTTGCAGGGTGGACAGTATCAATACTGAATGTCAACCCACGATTAATGATCCAAGGATTGTATTGTTTCTCAGACCAGTCATCAACAATCAGATTCTTCTTTTCATAGTTTATATCTTTGATAAAATCGAAGGGAGAAATACCCTTTTTCTTTTCTTTATACTCCTCAGCATCATATTCTACAGTCGGAGCACCCAATCCATCGAGCACTCCAGTCATTATTTCCACTCCATCCCTGCCATAATTTCAGCAAGGCAAGCAACCAGATTGATCTCAGGGTTAGCAGCGAACGCTGCCTTATACTGATAATCTGCAAGCAACAGAACCAACTGCGAAGGATACTTTACTTCATCAAGAATGGTATCATAGATCTTACGGAAGATAAGATTTGGGTCATTGTCAATGTTATCGACTACCCAGTTACGCATCTTCTTAAAGTCCTTGCTCTTCAATGAAGAAACCAGTTCCTTCATGTTTACTTCTTGAACGTTGACGAGGATACCTTCATCAATAGTTCCGGAGACACTGTATCGTTGCAGTTCGTTCAGGACACGGCGATAATCAGGGAAGTGCTTCTTGAGAACTTCAGCAACAACCTTCTCATCGAATGTCACATTCTCAGTAGCAAGGATGTCAGTGAGACGCTTCATGAAACGACCTGCCATCTTAGGACGGTCTGCCTTTGTCAACTTAAATTCGATGACAGCAGTCCGACTGTGAAGAGGAGCAATGATTCGATTCTTAAAGTTACAAGTGAAGATAAACCGACAGTTGTTTGCGAACTCTTCAATAAATGCACGCAACGCTGGTTGAGTAGAGTTTGGATTTAGATAGTCTGCCTCATCAAGGATAACTACCTTGGTCTTGCCGCCAAAGGAAACAGAGGAGGCGAACTCCCGAATCTTAGTGCGGAGAACATCAATACCTGATTCCTCAGAACCGTTGATGATAATGTAGTCACATTCAAGTTCTTCGCAGATCGCTCGGGCAATGGTAGTCTTACCAACACCTGCTGAACCGCAGAGAAGCATGTTAGGAATTTCACCAGTCGCAACGAACTCGCGAAATGTCTTTAGTTGATCATCGGGGAGAATGCAGTCATCAAGTTTGTGAGGACGATACTTTTCAACCCAGAGGAACTGTTCTTTTGATACGTTCATTTTTCACTTCTTCCATAATGTTATACTTGGGAGACCAACCTAGTCTCCGCATTTCATCAATGTTGGCATGAGTAATATGTCTCTCACCAACAACATCTTTAAAGGGAATGTCTCGATAACCATAGGCATCTAATACATCACTAACAGAGATCGGTTCATTCGATCCAATATCCACTATACCCGTATAATTTAGATTAGTCAATAGAATTTCAATAGCAGAACAAACATCTTCAACATGAGTCCAGTCACGATGATGATCAGTCTTATACTCGACCTTGTCGTTCAGCATCATATCATAGAACATGTCGGGGCGACTGTCTGGACCATAGACTGTATGGAATCGCATACCAGTTGAACCCTCTGGTGCAAGTTCTTCCATTGCTTTTTTACTGGTAGCATATGGATTCATCCACCACTCATACACTGATGAGGAAGATGCATATATCGTCTTTAATCGTCTACTATCTGCCCATTCAAATATACGCTTTGATGCAGTAACATTGACTTTCCAATATCCTTCCGGATCAGTCCAACTCTTACGAACACCAGCGAGTGCTGCTAAATGCAAAACAACGTCTGGTCCACCATAATCATTAGACATATCCCATTCACAGATATTACCTTCGAATGGAATAACAGTGTGGTTCTTGGACAGAATGCGCAAAGCATTCCGTCCAATAAAACCTTCATGACCAGTAAGTAAAATTATCACGAGTTCTGACGCAACCAGTCAAGAATATTTTCTGGTGAAGTTACACCATAGGGATCATCGGCGCAGTTGTCCTCGACAACATCACCTTCAATGAACCACTTCTCAATCTGACCGTTGTTCACAACACATGCATAACGCCACGAGCGAACACCAAATCCAAGATTGTCCTTGTGAACATCCATCTTCATTGCGTCGGTAAACTTACACGAACCATCAGGAATCATCTTGACCTTCTTGATCTTCTGATCCTTTGCCCAACAATTCATGACGAAGGCATCATTGACAGATACACAGTAGATGTCCTTGATACCAAGTGCCTTAAACTCAGCAAAGTTCTTTTCAAATCCAGGCAACTGGTAGGTCGAACATGTTGGAGTAAATGCACCAGGAAGAGAGAACAGAACTACACGCTTACCTGCAAAGTAATCATAAGTTGTCTTATCTTCCCAACGGAATGGGTTTGGACCTTCAATCGAGTCATCACGGACACGGGTCTTGAAGACTACGGCAGGAACAATCTCAGGCAGTTCCTCTTCGCGTGTGTCGTCGTCCCACTTATTTTTAAATTTAAACTTCTCTGCCATAGTTTATTCCACTCCAGATACAATAATGTCAATGTCATTAAGACGCAGAAACTTATTAAACTGACGAACAACTTCTTCTGGATTACTGAGATCTAAATCAAAATCCATACTCGTCGAACGATTAAGATGTTCATCGTCATTGTTATAAGGTACACGCGAACTAAACGAAATTTCTAACTTGTTCATATTAAATCTCCACTTAAACTACTGACGATGGTTCCATTGCCAACCAATACTCAAGGTTCTTGGTTCCATGCTTGAAATGCATTGCCTTCTTGCGACCGAGAGCAACAGTATAGTCATCAGTAATGACCTTCAGATTCTCAACCTTGAGTCGGCAATCAAAGTCACCAACATCAGTTGTAGTCAGTTCCTTACGATACGCATTCGCACGTGGATTGCTTGGGTCGCTGACACTGAGAGTAACCTTACCATCCTTAGAAACAATGCTCATGGTTGGTGCCGAGAGAACGTTCGCTGCCTTCTGCACCATGCTAATGTCAGCAGCAGATAGAGTGAAGTCGAAGAATGGATCAATCTCGAGAGTCTTGTCTGGAGCAGCAGTAACTACACTGGGATCAGCATAACCATACTCGAACTCAGACTTACCTTCACGAAGGAACATACCTGTTTCTTCAAAGTCAATCTCAGGATTTTCCCAGAGACTCAGCAACGCAAGGAAGTTGTTCAAGTCATATACCGCAAACTCACGGTCGAAAGTTTCTGCGACTGTTGCGCGAGAGAGGATATTCTTACCTGCACTGACAGTGGAAAGAACATTCCCTTGACGAACGAGGATATTGGTATTGATACTTGCAAAGTTCTTCAAGAGCGCAAGAGTGTCGGATGAAATCTTCATAATATATTAGTCCTTTTTCTTTTTAGTTTTCTTACTGTTTTCTGCAGTAAAATCAATTATACCTGGAATAGTGTCGGAAGTCAATAGAGAAGTGGTTCCCATGTTATATTCATTCCAGTTGGGAGCAATCGTATATTCTGGGTTGATATTAATAGTATCTGAAAGCGACAACGAGGTCTTCAATTCATAGACTTTAGTATTGACTTTTTCAGATTTTTCGGGTATACTAGTCTGTTGCTCCTTGTCGTGCACATGCATCGCAATGATTGCATAGTGAATGACCTTCAACAAATCCTTACGCCAATCTTCAGGTGTTCCTTTATGACCATAGCGTTGAGCATACTTCAGGATATTCCCCACAGTAAAACCAATACCATGACCACCATCGATAATAAACTCGGTTGCCTGATATTGATTCTGTGAGTAATGCTCACCATAGGTGGCATCAATATACTGGGTAATCTCCCGAAGGAGATCACCCTCATCATACTTGTAATTAATTGTCATTATGTCTCCTTAGAATGGTACTTCTTCCATTTGGTTGAAATATGCGTCATCATTTTCGACTACATCATTGGTGCCATCGTCAACCTTCTTATAGAGGTCTAGGAAAGCACTCTTGGTGTCAGAGTCGAAGCGATTGACGCAGAGTTCGATTGCTTTAGAACGCGAACCGAACATAGCGAAAGCATTTACGATGTGCTCGAGACGACGAGTCGAGATGAGTTCCTCGACGCCACCTTCATAGAAGGTCTTACGGATAATATCCGCCCATGTTACCAACTTGTCGGCAAATTCGTCATCAACACTGTCGACCTTTTCCATCTTGTTGAGGATAATTTGCTTCTCAATCTTCAGCGAGGGATATTCCTGCTCGACAGTGATGGCGAAACGCTCAAGGAACGCATCGTCGAGAATCTGGGCAGACATAAACTTACCGTCGTCTGAACCCTTACCCTTGGTGTTAGCAGTGGCGATGACGTTGAAACCACGCTTCGGGTGAACGGTCTCACCAGTCTTCTTATTGAAGTATGGTTTACCTTCAAGAATTGCCTGAAGGCACATCATCTTGTTCGAACCACGGTCGATTTCGTCGAGGATGAGGATAGCACCACGCTTCATAGCAGTGAGAACTGGACCTTCGCGGTAAACAACGTTACCGTCAACGAGGGTGTTACCACCAATCAGGTCATCTTCATCAGTTTCAATCGAGATGTTGACACGCAGACATTCGCGCTTCAACTTAGCGCATGCCTGTTCAACCATGGTGGTCTTACCGTTACCAGAAAGACCAGAGATGAACGTCGGATAGAAGTTCAAAGACTTCAGAACCTTCGTCAGATCCTTGTAGAAACCGAATGGAACATAGGTCGGATCAACCGACGGAACAAGGTTGTCAACGACAGTCTGCAACTTAGGTTGGATGACCATCTTGGGGGCAGCAACGGGGAGTTGTGTGACAGACGCAGAAGCACCTGCCATCAGCGGCGACAAGTCATAAGTACCACGCTTGATCATACGGTCACGCTGAAAAATCCAACCAGGATATTTCATACCGAGGGATTGGGCAGCGGCGACAACGTCGCGTTTACGGAAAACACCACCGTTGGTGTTGTTGTTAGAAAGGTACTCAACCAAAGCATCACGATTCATCATAAAAATATCCTCACATCATCAATCAATATAACCACTATACCCCGAAACGTGGAAAAAGTCAAGCCCTTTCTTTCGTTTCGGGGTAATTATTTTCAAGCAACTGCTTGAATCATTTTGTTCAACAGAACACGGTTGGTCTGCTTTTTGTTCTGAAACTTCTTGAATGCTTGACGAAGTTTCTTAGGAGAATTATCTTCAGACTCCAGAACATCTTCCTCGATGCTCAAGTCTTCGCCACCTGGAATCAGGAAGCGGTCATTGAAACCGAAAGAATTTTTAGTGTGAAAATACTTTTGCTTCCATTCCTCTTTCCACTTCGTATCGAAATCTGCGGCAGAGTTATGCATACGTTTAGCAGCCCACTTTTGATTGTAACTGGCGATGAAAAAGTTGATAGTCCGCGAACCAGTTGCCTTCTGATACAAGTTGAGAAGTGCAGTTTGCATCTGGTACGAATTATTATCATCATACTTAACGATCGTAACAGCACCAGTGGTAGAATCGGTGATATTTACATGGTTAGCACTATAGCGCGAACCTTGGATGCTGATATTACCGTCACCATCACCGTCAGTCAGGAAGATAGTGTTCAAAACTTCAACGCGATTCTTAGCACGAAACTTGTCAGCAATCGAACGAGCAACCATGATTGATTCCTCAAGAGGAGTCGATGCTAGACCCATGATATTAGAATTGCGGAAGAATTTTTCTTCATTCTTGCGACGAATACGATAATCATATCCCATGCCGCACATAAGAAGATTGCGAACTACCTCATTAAACTTACCCGAAGAACAATTATCGGAAAGGAACTGTAGTAGATTGAACGAGTTGTCACCAATGACAAGTTCTTTGCCACTTGCTCGTGCCTCAGCATCGCGACGGTCGCGCATTTCATTTCCTAGGGGGAAACTGTCAGTGATCATACCGTTGTTGGTGAAACCATAGACTTCAAATGGGATACGAACCTTGCGGCAGAACATCATGAGAGTTACCAACTGCTCAATCGTGCCACGCATGTTCGATGCCATAGAACCAGACATGTCGAGGAACAAAAGCATACCATGGTTTTTGCCATCAGGAACAACTGTGTTACGAGCAAACAAATCTTCGCTAATTTTATGTGCCCACACACGGTCAACGTCTAGGCGACCAGTCTTAGCAACCTGCGCACGAGCGAACTGAGAAGCGCGACGACGCAGTTCAAATTCCTGCACCATCAGGTTGATATACTTCTGGTTCTTGTTGCGGAAGTCAGAATAAACTTCGTTGGCAGTCGTATCATAGTCAATTGTTTTTGTCAACCAGCGATCACTGTATACTGTAGGACGCATGTTATCAATGACCCAATCCATAGGAATGACATAATCCTTGAGTTCAACCTTGCGGAGAATGCCATAAGCATACGGACGCGACTTCGAGTCAATGAATTCTTCTTCCTTCTCACGGAACATCTGATCAGTGATAGAAATAGGGTCTTCATCGAACACTGGCACATCGTTCGAACCTGGAAGTTTCACACCAGTTTTAGGTTTACCAGCATCAGCATCGTCTTCGCCAGTGTCACCGTCAGAGTCGGTATCACCAGCAGCATTCTTACCAGAATCAGCATCAGCATCGTCGGCAGGTTTATCAGCAGTTTCACCATCGCTATCGGCGGCACTATCACCAGTTGACTGGTCAGAATCCATTTCTGAAATCCACTTATCAACATCACCAGCAGCATCATCGTCGCCTGATGTTTCCATCATTTCACCCATGAACGTTGACGAATCAAAGTCATACTCAGGTTCAGACTTAGCGAGTTCGTAGAGTTCTACTGCGAGCGTAGCAACATCATCCCATGTTTCCAACGCATCAACGCGAGCAAGATACTTACGCTCATCGTCGCTGAAGGGAGCAGCAAGTAAGGAACCAACCTTGTAATGCAGGTTGATACGGTCAATGAGACGCAACTTGCTGAGGTCATATCCCTTAACGCCGAAGAAGTTGTTGTTGAACAATTCCTGATAACCAGCGAAGAAGTTCTTACGAATACCAGGAAACTTGTCCTTAATCTTACGCTCAATACGAGCATCCTCAAGAACGTTGAGGAAGGACTTGATGCCCATACCACGCTGATCGATTTCACCGTGCCAACCCTGAGCAGGTGTGAACAATGCGTGACCAACCTCATGACCGATAAGCAGGTCATAAAGGTCGGTCGACATATCTTTCCAGATAGGGAGGATAAGGGTGCGATTCTTCAGGTCGAACATCGCGGTCGGAACCTTCTGGTGTTCAATCCGAAGGTTCTCAGTAGCGAGCAATTTAGCAAGGGTAGACTTATGGGAAATAGACATCACGAAACCTCATCAATTAATATATTTCATTCTACCTCGAAACGAGGCAAAAGTCAAGCCCTAAAATTACTTTCAGGATAAATTAATTACAGCGGGTGATGCGCTTTTCGTAGTAGTCACCATATCTGTCTACACCGCTGGTAAAAATTTCACGGCAGACAGGACGACGATAGTGATAATCATATTCGCGCTCAAAGACTTCGCGATCGGTCGCACGTTCGTCGGGTTGTCTGCGACTTGCAGCAGCACCAAGGATGAAGGCACCTACGCCGATAGCGATTGCCTCACCAGTGCTAATACGCGAACGTCTATGTTGGCGATCATTCCTGCCTTGTTCCCAACCATTACCATCACGATGACGTGCTTCAGCAGCAACAGGAGTTGCAATCACAGCGAGAGCAATCAAACTTGAAACAATATTCTTAATCATACACTTTCTCCTTCTATTATTCCATTCTACTATAAAACGAATGAAATGTCAAGCCCTAATATTTCGTCATCGTTCCGTCGTGATGAGCGAGGTAGGGTTCAAACTTGATGTTCGGATATTCTTTAGCAAGACCCTTGAACATTTCAAGATTTGATGCGGCATCATCGAACAGGCGAACGCGAGCGTATTTGCCTGTATCGAGATATTGTTTGATGTAGATTTTCTTGCCTTCTGCAGAGTTCGGAGCATTAAGATTACCAGCGCGATGCACGTGGATATCGTCAATGTCGATGTTTTGTTTGCGGAAGGTATCTAGGAACACGTCACGGTCATCAAAGTCAGCGCGAGCAGTGATAACAATCATCTTGCTGCCTTTTGCTTTGACGTTCTTGTGGATGGCAATCAACTTATTAATTGCCTTCGCGATAGGTTCAGATGTATCGCGGAAGTGCTTGGCATCGCGAAACTCGCGGAAGTCAAAGGACTCACCAGCACCCAGTTTGTAGGTGTTAAACTCTTGGTTTGAAAGTTTACGAACCAGTTCGCCACCCTTCATTACATAGATGAGTGCCTTAGTGTTGAAGAGGGTCTCGTCTATGTCCCAAATGGTCAGACCAGCACCCTCTTCGCGTTCGTAAATATAATCTTTAAAACCAATCATAGAATTACTATACCTGCTTTTTCCGTAAAAGTCAAGCCTATTTATTCGTTACTGGTTTTTTTCTTGCACGTTTTGGTTGTTGAGTTTCTTCTGGCGGATCTTGTGCCACGATACGCTTCTCTAGACGCTTCGCGACCTCGTCGGCATCCAACCAGATATCCTTGTTGTCAAGCATCGACTTAATTTCTTCAGGAGTCAAGAAGTCCTTATAGAATGAGTCGAACAATTTTTCTGACCAAGACCTGAAGTGTGTGATTTGATCATACATCTCACCACCCTTACCGATTGTGCCACTGGAATAATTGTGGAACATGAACATGGTGTGGTCAGAGAGTTCGAACCTGTCTGCCGATAAGAATATCAAAGTCGCAGCACTCATACAAATACCTTCAACCGAACAGACGATAGTGGCATTTGATTCCTGCATCGCACGAACCAGTTGTAAAGCAGAGAACAAGTCACCACCTTCACTATTAATGCGAATGTAGATTATATCTGTTTCACCTGCTGCTCGGAGAATCTGGAACCATTCAACATAATCTTCCGCTGGTTTAATTTCACCACAGAGATAAAATGTTACAGCAGTTGCTACTGGTTGCTGGAAGAACTTAGGTTTGGGAAAAAAGGGCAGGTCATTCTCACTCATAGTGTCGCGTGATCGCGGTGATTTTGTCAATTTGTGCATCAATAATTGGTATCCTGTTTGGCCAATGAATATACTCCTTCTCAGGATTCTTCATCAGGTTGTAAAGTAAGGGAAGAATCAGATCTTCGACTTGTTTTAGTTTCTCTGATACTTCCATTTCAACGAGTCGTTTGTGTTCAGAGATCATTGGTGACTGGTCTGCAGTCAGAATGCGAGACTCGATGTCGTAAAGTTTTGCCATAATCTCATCTTTGAGATCACCAGTATCAACTGTTACTTGTGTGGTTGTTGCTGTTGGATTGTTTACTTCGATTGGATCTTCAAATGTGAATCCAAAATCATAGGTTGTGTTTGACATATTTCCTCAGATACTTTCTTGCTCGTTTGTTTAAAGACTTGAGTGCCATATCGAGTTTCAACTGTGATACATGATCAGAGAAATTCAATCCTTCCATATGATCAAATTCATGCTGGGCGATCCTCGCTTGAAGACCAACAAAAGTTTCCACAACATGGGTTCCATCAACTGTTTGATATGAAAGAGTAACTTGCTTAGGGCGTTTTACAGACAACCACAATCCAGGATATGATAAGCAACCCTCCCGTGCAAGTTCTGTATCCTTGGAGACAGAAACTACTTGAGGATTAAAAACATTCTTACGATTCGTTTCATCAGATCCCATCACAAAAACCTTAGAGTCGATACCAACCTGATTGGCAGAAAGTCCAAGTCCCTGTAGGCGACGGCATTCTTCCCACAAAGTATCGGCGAGTTCCTGTGCATTTGCATTTTCAAAGTCAAATATTTCTGGAACCTTGCGCAAAGCAGGGTCTGTAAATTTAAGTAATTCCATTATACCACCATTTCACTGTAATTATTTTTCTTTTCAAACTTAATCAAACTACGGAACTTATCAAACAGTTGATCACCCTTGTGACTGATAACAAACACATTAGTATCTTCGCCCACAGTATCAAGCAATGTCATAACATAATCGGTGCCATTATTATCCAACGAGGAGTCAAACACCTCATCTAGAATAAGCAGATTAGTTGCTACGCTGTTCTTCATCTTAGCAATTGTTCTCCAGGTAAAGAGAAGCGCCAAGTCGATACGTTGCTTTTCACCTTCTGAGAACGAAGCATAACTAAAGTCATCACGATGCCGAGACTTGATAGTTTCATCAAACTTCTCATCAAGATTAAACTGCACGAAGAAGTCCATTGCTTGTAGATATTTATTCACCAACTTATTGATAACTGGAAGATACTGACGAATAATCTTAGTCTTAATACCAGTGTCTTTGAGCAGCGTCGAGACAACTTCCATGTAATGCTTTTCTTCATTCAGTCTCGCCTTCTCTTCGTTCTGTGTTAGAACTTCCTTGGCATATGACTTGAGTTTCTTCTTTTCCTCATCAATATCTGCAGTCTTAGTAGTGATGTCGTTCAGTTCTAGATTTAGTGCTTGGATTAGACGCTGTTGGACAATCATCTCATTATTGTTAGCGATAATCTCTTTGTTCAATCCTGAAATCTCTTCGGAAAGAGTTTCATTTTCCGCGATAAGTTCCTCAAGTTTTGTAAACTCTTCTTGTAACTTATCCATTCCCGAAGATAGTTCTTCGATTTTCTCTTGTCTGGATGATACGATGGTTTCTTTATGATCGTGAGCAATGCCTTGTTGACACGTCGGACATTCATCTGTTTCATTGTAGAACGAAATCTCTTTTTTGAGATCTCGGAGTTGGGTGGAAAACTTGGTTTTAAAAGATTCGAGTTTCTTTTGCTTAGTGACGAGATCTCCGAGACTTTTTTGGGTTTCTTCAACAGAGACTTTCTCCACCTCCAAGTCCTTGGTGAGATTGGTAAGAGTCTCAATCTGCCTTTCGCCCTCGTCAATGCGCCCCAATATTTCATCAACTCTCTTCTCTTTGTTTGCTTCAAGCGTATCGACATACTCTTTCTGAATGGTTGCCTTCTGCTTTAGGACTTCCAGTTTACTGTCAGCATCATGGAGACTGTCTTTAAGTTCGTTCATCTTGTCACGCAGAACAGTATTCATTGTCGTGAAGATTTGAATATCAAGAATGTCCTCAATAATTTCACGACGAACAAATGGTGGCAACTGCATGAATGGTGTGAATGATGCTGACCCTAGAATAACAATCTGAGTAAACGACTTGTAATTAAGTTTGAGAACTGATTCCTCGAGATACTTCTGGTAATCACGAGCAGCAGCATCCTGATTGATTACTTCACCACCAGATTGAATCTCAAAGATGTTAGGTTTAATACCACGAATAATCTTATAATCTTTACCGCCAATATCAAACTCAATTTCAACCAGAAGGTTTTTCTTATTGATTGAATTCAACAGTTGTGGTTTATTAATACTACGGAAAGGTTTACCAAACAATCCAAAGCAAAGAGCATCGAGCAGAGTGGATTTACCACCACCATTCTCACCAACAATTAAAGTGCTAGGCGAACGATTGAGTTTTATTTCAGTGAAAGCATTACCTGTCGAAAGAAGATTCTTCCAACGAATTGTTTTAAAATTAATCATACAGAAACGTGCTGTGCCTCAATATACAAAGTCCTTAACATGTTCTTAATCTTATCTTTATCGAGATCGGTACTGACGGTGTCAACAAAATCAGAGAGAACAGTCATCGTATCTTCTACATCTAGTTTATCTTCTTCAATTACATCTGCTTCGAACTCAGAGAAGTCTTCGATGATTTTCAATTCGATTAAATTCAAGTCATACAATTTATCCACAAAGCGATCGAACTTATAGAAGTCTGCTTTTTTGACTACGATTAGTCTTACACAACTGCCACTAATTGCTCCAAGGTCCATACTATTAGGATCGCCAGTAGTATCATCATAGTACAACTTATGAAAGATTTTAAATGGGTTTTCACAAAACTCTACCTCATTAGTTTCCGTCTCATATATGTGATACCCTCGAGGATCATTATAGTCAGACCAAGTAAACTCATAGGTATTACCAAGATACAGAATATTACCAGTACGACTGCGATGGTGGAAATGACCACTACATACGAGAGGAAATCTATCAAAACGTTCAGTGCCCATTCCGTGATCATTTTTGTGCCCACGATACATTTCAAAACCTGAAAATTCAAAGTGTCCAAATACTGCTTGTGCATTACTTTTATCTACAACCTCCATGGTTTCATCATAGTTACCAGAACAAATCCATGGCACCAGCAATAGATTCTTACCACCCAGAACGATTTCTTCTGCGCTGGAATATGTGATAACATTCTCGTATTCGCGCAGCAGCAAATCTAGAGAGTTTACTTCGTTGGTATTCTTGAAGAATGTGTCATGATTACCTGCAATCATGTGGACATCAATACCAAGATCGCGAGTCTTGTCAAAGAAATACTCGCGGCACTTCTTCAGCGTATTGTAATTGATAAACTTGCGTCGATCAAAGACATCACCAAGATGGATAATAGTCTTGATTCCTTCCCGTTCTAGATGAGGAAAAAACACCTCAGTATAAAACTTCGCGAAGAAGTTATCAAACGGAATAGAATCAGACCTAGCACCGAAGTGAGTGTCTGTGATCAACGCAACCTTCATACTCGAACTTTCTAATTACTTTACAGGTGTAGTAGGTTTCGCTTCAGTAGGAACTACTTCTTCCAACTTTTCTTCAGTCGTTGTTTCTACATCACCTTCTTCGGTGCGACGCTTAAGAACAATCTGGCCGTCACAGATCATGTAGTGTTGTTCGGCACCAAGATCGCTTGACTCCAGATAGATGCACCCTGCATTCTGCTTAGAAACATCCTGAACACTATTCCTGTGACTGATGACATCACCCACCAGTGACCCAATGATCACAAAAAATAAAATCGCCAACCCTGCCGTAAACCCATTCTCTGTAAACCATGCAACGTACTTGTTAGTTTTTACTTCAGTCATATACAACTCCTTTAACAAACTTTAATAAATCCATTCTACTCTATATCAAGAGAATTGTCAATGATTTTTTGGTCTAAATATTTCGGTCGACGCTTCGGTAAGTTATTGACCTTTGGTGCATCGGGTTTATCGAACTCATCAATCATGTCCATTTGCTTCTTGACATAGTCAATAAACTCATTACCATAGTCACCTGTATCGTGGTCTTGAGTAATCAAGTCATGAACATCAATGTTTCTCATGTATCGATACTTAGTTTGTTGCTGACGTTTCTCTTTAGCGATGCGTCGCAGAAAGGCATAGTATGTTATCTGTGTGAAATACGCGAAGGGATTCTTGGATTTATCAGGATTGAAATTGTCGATGTAAGTAATACAATTTTCGATACCATCTGATACCATTTCTTCTCGATATGTGTAGTTGATAAAGTTACTCTTGTATGCCAAGTGAGTTGCAATCTTTAGGAAGCATTCTCCGATATAGTTCGGGACACGTGGTTTCAATGTACCTGCTTCTTTTGCAGCAAGAACACTATCTCTATACTTAGTAATCTCTTCTAAAAACTTAGAGTTATCTACATAATGTATGTTGTTTTTCTTATTCTTTTTGAATGGTTTTTTCACATTCTTTTCTGGTATTTCAGTCATTTATAACTCCATCTATACATACCGTTATACTATATTTTTTCTTATTAGTCAATGATTTTTTTTCACTATTATTTCAGTATATAGCTTGACAACACTCGCGATTCGAGGTATAATGACTATGTCGAGTATGATGAATAATAGCTTTACTACTGCTTAATTGAGTAGGTTTCTGCTTCTGAGCAGTCGGGAGTGGAGCAGGTCGAGATCTAAGTTTCCCTCCTGGGTCTCCTCGGGAAGTTTTACTTCTCCGGAAATATATTTTTGATACTGTTCTAGAAGGTTCTCTCTCAAAAGACAGACAGTAATTACTTCAGACTTGGGTACGAGGAAAATCTTCTCTGTTGTAATACCAATCCATGGTTTCAGAAGAAACGTTTCCCCGACAACATCTTCTTGAATCATAGGATAGGGAACCACCGCAATGGGATTATCCATCCAGAATAAATCGTTCGATTCACTGTCTCTTATCGATGCGATTACTAAATCGCCATTCTTAAATTTAATTACCTTTGGTGTTTCCATCAGTAGATATCCTCACGAGTTTGTATCTAAAACCTTCTTCATTATATAACTTAATTCTCTCTATCATGTGTAGTAGGGTGTAATTCTTTCTGCTTTTCCAAGACAAGTCATCACCAATATCAAAAAGACGACAGGAAGTTTTGTCATCCCCCTTACGCAATCCTCTACCAATCGACTGGAGATTTCTTACTCTAGATTTCGAGGGAGAAGCGAATATGACATTATGTAGATTCCTTATATTTATTCCCGTCGAAAACGTGCCGTATGATGCGATGATCACTGCATCTTTTTCTTTCTCGGTAATCTCTCGAACCTTCTCGCGTTGTTGAGTGTCAGTTCCACCATGAACAAAGAAAACCTGACGAGACTTTCCGACCTTCTCATTGATCAAGTCATACAACACCGCACCATGTTTCTCAACAAACTGAAATAGCACCAGCGTGTTGCCTTTTTGTGTGGTTGCTAGATTCTTGATTATGTTGTTGCGTTTTTGGTGTGTTACCAACCAGTCCATTTCTTCTTGGTAGGTATACTTCGTTAGTGCTTTCTTCTCTTCATCTGCATAATCCAATACGATGCAAGTTATGTCTAGATCTGCGACGGATCCCTGATCCATTAATTCTTTGGTCGAGATAACCTTATGCACCTTACCGAACAGACCCTCGAGAATTAACTTATGCGTCTTAGTCCCGTCGAGAGTACCAGTAGTTCCGATGCGAAACTTAGTCTTGGTGCACTTATTGAAGATTGACGTCAGCGATTTCGCTTTGAAAAGATGCGCTTCGTCTCCATATATAACATCAAACTCATCAAAAAACTTTTTAGGTAATTTGTAGATGGATTGCCACGTTGATATAGTAATGGGATACTCATTCGACTTCTCGAACCCTGAATAGATTCTCGCGCAATTATAACTTGCTTTCCAGTCTGTTTCCGAGGCATAATCTTGGAAGTCCTTATACATTTGTTCAACTAGGGAAGTTGTTGGAACGATAATCAATTGCTTGCGCCCAAACTTCTGGTGGTAACGCATTAGCAGATATATGATCAATGACTTACCAGATGCAGTTGGTGACAGTAGCAGAGTTCTGCCGATGCGAATCGCATACTTGACAGCATCTAACTGGTAGTCTCTCGCCTCGATCGGTTGACCCTGCGAGTGAAGATTCAACGAGTCAGCATATTCAACCAGTTCTTCGTAGGTTATTGGATCGCCGATACGTTCGATCTGAACGTCCATCTCATAATCATTACGCTGGCAAAATTCTCTTAGATATGGAAGAAGACCCACGTAAAGTTCTTTAGTCCACATGTTGAACAAACGTGCTTTACCGTCCCATATCTTTGCACGATAGGTCGGCATGAATTTTGCTCCTGGAACATCAAACGTAAAGTAGTCGTTGAGTTCCTGTGCAATGCTAGGGTCGCATTCCACATTCAGATACACTTCATCTTTTTTAGTGATGGTTAGATCGGTCACATTAATCCATTTGTAAACTTGGTCCACTCAATCGCGGACTTAATATCCCATGTCCTACTATTTAGTGACCGCAGAATCTGCTCTAATTGGTATAGGACTGCTTTGATATAATCAATCTTATCTTGCTGTTTGATCATCTCTTCATCACATTGAAGAACATCATCCATCTCATTCTTTAGTGGTTTGAGACCTTGGTATTGATTCCATCCATGTTCTTCTAGTTCTTCGCGTGTAAGTTCTCCGCGATAATACCGCATCTTAGTTCTGCGCAAGCGATAATAATCTGCCTCTGCCTTGCGCAACTGCAGTTTGGAATTTGATAGTATGTTAAGATACTTGGAATGCAACTCTGGTGTCTTAGTTGATTCCGGACCAAGATTTAATTGGTCGATCTTACAGTCATTAGACCATGACTCTTGGATTTCAGATAGTTTCATAATGCCCTCAATAGAAAAATAATATAATCATACTATAAAATTGCGCGAAAGTCAATACTTAAAGTGGTGTAATTTCATAATGTCGATATTTAAATGCGGCGATACCTTGTAGGAAGTCTGCTCTACCAGTACTGATGTCAAAGTCAAGACCCTCTAGACTCACGGGAAACACATCATAGTATGAGATCTTTACGTTTGGATTATTATCAGAGTCGAGAATAAAGAAGTCTGCATCAGAGAAGTTACCTAGTGCGCCAAGTCTTTTATCAGAAACTGCTGGGAATCTGTATCTTTGACCCTCGTTCCAATCTTTGTATTGCTGACGATCTGTTGGGAACCCAAGACCGATTAACCAATTATACAATTCGATGTAGTTGCTCATATTTTCTTGAACAAGAAACCTGATCACCAGATCGCCGTATGCTAGTTTATCGCCTGGAACTGGAATATCTGACAATGGTGTTTGGAATGTAGGCGAACCAAGTTGTATCGCTGGAATATTTGCTGCCTGACAGAAATACGAAACGTTTGGTAGATTGTGAATCTGGAATTTAAATCCATTTGGTTTCAGATAATCGAGATCACTGGGTTGTTGATTAACCCAGTTCGCTTCTGTTACACCAAGTGATGTTTTTAATACCATGTTACCCTCATTTGTTTCATACTATTTATAATGAAAATGGGGAGAGCATTTCTGCTCCCCCCAGTTTCTTAGCAACCCTCTCTCTAACGGAGAGGTATCGATTACATAAGGTTAGTAACCTTAACGCGACGATAGTATTGGTTGCGGTTGGCAGTGAATGTATCACCGTCAGTTGTACCGTTCGACTGAGTTACGAATGGGTTAGCGATCATGCCGTAACGAGTCTTGAAACCAATTTTTGGTTGGAAGGTGTTAGGGTCGATAGCACGAACCATTTGTAGTGGAACGTATGGGCAATAGAAGATACCAGCGTCATAAGCATTAGCACCCTTATAACCAACAACATAGAACTGCGATGCAGCGCCAGTGTTTGCTGAGTAAGGATCAACGAATACCTTGTAACGACCGTTCAGCGTACCAACGAAGGTATTGCCTGTGTCATCAACTTGAAGAGTTGGCGAACCATTAAGTGCACCACCTGTGTCAAGCATACCTGCCATTGCAAGAGCAGCAGCAACGTCTGACGAACAGATAATGAAGTTACCCTTACCACGACGGGTGTCTTGAGCGATTACGTTAGCGTCACGTTCGATGTTGAACAGAAGACCCTTGAAACGCTCAACCGACCAACGACCGTTTGAGTCAACGTCAAGATCGAAAGTACCAGCAGTTGCAGTCGAAGCAGCACCTGTCTTAGCAACCTTGTAGATCGTACGGATAACTTCGCGGTTGATTTCAGCAAGAATTTCTTGTGAAAGGATGTTGGAAAGTTCGCCTTCAGCGTCAAGACCGTGAATTGCCTTGAGATCTTGAGCGAGTTCTACTGTGTATTCTGCCTTTAGCGCACGTGTCTTAGCAGTTACAGTTGTTTTCTCGATCGAGAATGCCATTTCGTTGAAGTCAGTTCCACCAGTTTCGCCAAGTTGCTCAGCGTCTACTGTTGCGATACCAAGACCAGTGGTGTAAGTACCATCAACTGGGTTCGAACCATCGTGTGCAGGCGATGCCGCACCAGAGAAGTCTGTATCTGCTTCGTTGAAGAGTGCTTCTGCTCCTGCCTGTGTCGAATACTTCGACTTCATCGCGAAGATAAGACCAGTTGGACCAGTCATAGGTTGAACGCCAGCAACGTCGTATGCCATTAGGTTTGGCAACGCACGACGAACGAGCGAGATTAGGATTGGATCGTAGCGATCGATGTTGCTATCACCAGTACCAGCGATGTTGTTTGCTGGAGTTTCGAAAAGAGCAGTACGCTCTTCACGAAGTGCCTTCTCTTGGTTTTCAAGAACTACAGCAGTAACTGCACGCTTGTATTTGTCTGAGATCTGGCCAAGTCCGTCATGGTTGAGAACTGGTTCCCACTTTTTTGTTAGTTGCTCTGAAAGAAACATTTAGTTTTCCCCTTTTAGGTGTTCAATAGATTTATTTATATAAAATTAATTTTTAGCAGAAAGTACGTCAAGTGCCTTGATATACTGACTTACCGTTGATGATTCGCTGAAGTCATTTTCAACTCCATCGTCAAACTTCTCTTCTGAAAGAGTTCTAGTCTTAGGGAAATAATTTTCCTTGATGACATTCAGTTTTTCTTCAAAGATATCTGCATTCTCGAATTCTACATCAGCGACCAACGACTTGAATTTCTCAGCGTCTGTTTTTGCTAAACCTTCTGCAACGACAGAAAGAACACTTTCTTTGTTGAGTTCGATATTAGCATTGTGTAGTTCTACATTAGCAGCGATTGCTTCATCCAGTTTCGAAGAAATTTCTTCAATCTGTGATTGCATTTCACCTAGAACATCGTATTTGTCTTCTGGGACATCAACATAATGCTCTGCGAAAAGTGTCTTTAGACCTTCAATGAAATCTTCAGCAATGTCAGTACGGAGACCGTTTTCCACTGCTAGTTGATTTTCTTGAATCCAATTTTCAATTACGTAACCGAGATAAGAATCAACCTTCTCTACGAGTTCCGACTTATATTCTTCCATTAACTCAGCGGCTTCTGAAACCAGACGGTCTTCGATGAGTCCTACTTCGTTACTTACACGAGCAACAACCATTGCTTCAAAGAGCGATGATGCCTTGCTACGGAAATCTTCTGTTAGATTTTCATTGCCATCAAAAAGAGTTGCTAGATCGGCAGCAAAATCTTCTTCAAGATCTAGATCTGCGTCATCTTCTAGATCTGCATCTTCAGCATCGTCTAGATCTGCGTCATCTTCTGGGTCGAATTCTTCTTGGTGAACATTACCCTTTGACGATGCTTGATTTACAACTGATGTTGGATCAGCAACAGTGCTGAAGTTTGGTGCAGCGCCAGCGCCTGATTGCGAAATCTTGCTCTTGTTGTCAGCGATTGGTGCTGCTTCTTTAGCACCTGGATTATCAGTTTCCTGATCACGTTCGCTTGAAATGGTTGCATCTTCCGAAGAACCTTGGCGAGGATTTTTTGTATCGCCTGCAGTTTTCGCTGGAATTGATGTATCCTTACCCTTTGCTGCGCCCATTGGACCAGCATTTTCCTCGGATAGTTGCTTTTTATTAAGCAACTCTCTGATCTTGTTTTCTACATTCATTTGCTTCTCCTAGAATTCGAGATTATATAATATTTATAAAACTTTTGTTTTACGGGAGATACGATTTAAGAAAGATTCAAATACTCTCAACTTCGCTTCTTCCAATTCTTTTCTGGATGCTTTCTTGATCAACTTCTTAGACATGTCGCATGCTTGCTCAGTCCATACACCATTAACCACAACCCATTCTTTATTTTCCATAATGCCCTGGACGAATGCGTCAGGAGCAGAAGGATCTGCCACAATGTCAGCAGCAGTGGCAAGATAGAAGTCGTCCTGGACTTCATTGATACCGTCTTTGTTTGCTTTCAATGTACCCATACCACGGGATGAAACACCAAGTTTAGCACCACCTTCGATAAGACCTTTAGCAATATTACCCATTGGAGTATCCATGAGTTTTGCTTTACCAATATAATTATCACCGTCTTCTCTGAGAGAAACGATCATGTGAGAAACACGATCTAGATTGATCGATGGACCATCTGGGTGACCGAGTTCGCCAAGAGCACGATTTGATTTGACATAACTTTCATTATATCTTTCAACTTCTTTTGACATAATCTCTTTTGGATAAACACGACCATTTCGGTTTGCCAAATTGGATTGTAGAAACACACCTTCAATGAAGTGTGTTTTCTTGCCGTTTGTTTCTTCGACTAATAGGTTTACGTCTTCAACGACTTCAGTAATAAGTTTCATTATCCTAGATCTCCTTGGTCTTGATGTTGCTGCGGACCATAACCAGAGATCTTAGCGAGTTCCAGAACTACAGATCCAGTGCCCGATGAGAAATCGACAACAACGTCGGATCCATTTTCTTCATTGTCTGACCATCCCATAAATTCCATCTTTCCTGAACCAGAAAGATAGTATAGGACAACACTATTTCTAGTAATAGTAGCAGTAGAACCTACCGATAGTGCCCAATGAAGAGTGCGAATATTTGCCTTTGGTGAAGACTGGGTTTCTGATGCTTTCTTCAAGTCCGTAGCAAGTGCAATTGTGGCTGACCCAGTACCACGCACCTTTACAACACCATGAACCTGTGTTAGTTTGAGAACTGCTTTAGTCGCCATCTGTTATTCCTTACTGGTATCTTGCTTTCTTTGCATTACGCAAAATCTTGAAATCGTGTCCGTCAACCTTACCATTCTTATTGGCATCAATCTTATGTTGATTACCCTTTAGTGCTTCGTCGGTCTGCTCAACTTCTTCAAGATTCAATGAGCGAGTTTCATTGATTCTTTCCATTAAATCTTTAAACTTCAGCATCTTCTTCTCCCGTAAAGTCTTCATCTGATTCGTCTTGGGTGTCAGTATCAGATTCTTCTTCAGGTTCTGATTCTTGACCATTAAAAACGTTCATGGCAATCTGCTGTCTGTATGCATCTAATGCAGTTCCCGCTTTAATGTCCATAATATCATTAAATACTTGTTCTGCATCGGCAAGAGTACCGCTTTCAATGCTATTTATTAAATCTGCTACATTGTTTTCCATAATAATTATCCTTGTTCAGTTTGTTCTGGTTGTGGCGGTTGCTCTTCTGCAGGTGGAACTTCTGGTGGATTTGCTTCATTCGCTGCTTCGATTTCTGCTATCTCATCATCAGTAAGTTTCAGAATATTCTTTTGGACATATTCCTTGCTGTAGAGCGAACCAATATAATTCGCCATTCCATTCAGAATCTCGATACGAGACTGAAGGATTTGCTGTTCTTTTGATTCTGTGTAATATGCATCAGTTGCATAGTTGTATTGAATCTTATATTTGATTGCTTCCCAGTCTGCTTCAGTTATGATTCCCTTGAGAATCAACTGTGTCTTTAGGAGGTCATCAAAAATTAACGAGAAGCGACGACGAAGTCTAGCAATAAACTTTGTAAACTTCCATTCGTCACGATTAATCTCAGCAGCACGACCAAAGTTTAAACCTGATTGCTGTTGCTGTCTCGAGATTGGAACATTCAATGCTTGATATAGTTTCTTTTGGAAGTATTCAACGTCTTGGATCTGCCCAAGGTTTTCCCCTCCAGGAAGTGTTTCGATCTGTGTTCCTCTACCACCTTCGCGGCGAGGCAACCAGAAGTCTTCAAGCATTGACATGAATTTCTTATCGTCACGGATTTCACCAGTGTTTGAATCGTAAACAATCTTGTTACGATACTGGTTCATAATACCCTTGAGGTATTGTTCCGCTTTAATCTTAGGTAGGTTACCAACGTCAACATAAAATACTCGACGCTCAGGAGCACGAGTGATACGATAAATCACCAGTGCGTTTTCCATCATGCGGAGTTGGTTTGCTGGACGTATTGCTTTATGGAGATACGACAATCCCACGTTCTTATCCTGATCAACAAGACCAGAAGGAACATGGCAGATAGCGTCCTTTGTGATTCTAAGTGCATTCGCGCTGGTTGAATAATCATTCGCGCTTGCTGACTTTTGGTGTACTACACCTTTCTCGTTAAAGAGAAAATACTCATCAATACGTTTGATGAAATCGACATTAGTCTTTGTGTCTTTTTCTTTGATGATCTCACGAACTTTTTTAATCTTCCGTGGATCGATGTATCGAACATCAGTTAGACCCTGCTTTGGGTTTGCTGTGTCGATAACTTTGTGAAAGAATAATCTCCCATCAACATACCAACGACGGAAGTAATCGTGCGCTCTTAGTTTAAAATCTAAGATTCTTAAGATTTCTTCGAATTCTTTTTCGATATCTTTCTTGATGCCCGCAGAAACCTCTACGTTATCCAGATTAATTCTAATTGGATCTTCGTCATCAAGATTTGATATGGAGTCATTAACAATATCATCAATTGCTGTGTCGACATCTGCCATTCCAGCAATGTCACGATAGCGTCTAATCAGTTCTTGTTCTGTGCTGGCAGTCCCATCTAAATCTAGATAGGTTCCGTAGTAACCACCTGCTTTAATTTCATCTGTGCCACCGTCGTCTGTCGGAGCCACGAACGATTTTTCCGTTGGTGGCTCCGAAGATCGTGTAATCTTATAACCAAAAATTTCCATAATATTAGATTACTCTTAAAGTGTGTTAGTTAGGTAGTGTGAGTAATTGAATGTTACTGTGAACTCTTCGATTACATCATTCTGACCATATTGCAAACCAATTTCCGACATGTTAATCGGGAATGAGTTATACAGTGTGTATTCCATCAGAACTTCATCATTACGATCGAGATGCTGAACGATAATATCTGCTTGATATTCAGTTGGTGTAAGAACACCTGTGTTCAATTCCAGATCATTCATTCCTGTCATCCACTCTTCGAATGGTTTACGGAGCGACATTTCAGTGTCATTGATGATTGTTACTGTCCACGGATCGAAGATACGCTCACCAGCGAGTTTCACTTCGCGTCCGCGATACTGAACGAGAGTTGGGTTTACTGTTGATGCAGGAAGGGCAGCACCAGTTACCAACAGCGCATATTCTCTATCAGGAACGGATGTTACATATCCAGGCCAGTTGAGTAATACACGGAATTGGTTTGGTCTTGCACCACCAGCACCTAGTAACCCTTTAAACTTTGAAATATCCATATTAGATTTCTCCTATAATTCTATTTATTCGGGTTATTAGGCACCAACTTCTTCGAACGATACCGAGGTACGTGTTGCGATGAAGTTTAGGTAGATGAAGTTGATTGACTTAGCAGGTTTGATGTAGATATCTGCAACAAACTCATTACGGTCAATTACTTCGCCAGTGTTATTTGATTCGTCGCAAACGACACGGAAGTCATATATACCACGACGACCACGAACATCGCGGAGGAATGGTTCAACTAGTGACTTGAACTGCGAACGAGTGAAGACATCGTTGAATTCGAACAACTGGAACTTAGCAGCAGTCGCGATTGCCTTCTCAAGAACGATGAACAGACGACGAACATTGATACGATCGAATGCCGATGGTTTCGCAAGAAGTGTCTTGTCACCATAAAGAACAACACCCTGTCCTGGGAATGATACAACTGGGTTGACACCATTCTTGTAAAGAGTATCGCGGTCTGTTTGGTTTGGCGAATACAGAAGTTTCACGCAGTTCTTGATTGCGCCACGATTGAAACCAGCAGGCGACCACCATGGATCGTTGGTATTGTCAGTACGTGCGCATAGACCTGCAGTATCAGCATTCAAAGGAATATTGATATATGTGTCATTATACTTGTCGTATTGAACCTTCCAACCTGAATCCATAACAGCGTATGAAGTCGAACGATCGAGAGTTGTATTTCTGTATGTTACGATGTCATCTGCTTCATCACCAGCATTGTTTTGAACTGCTGCAAGTGGTGGTGAAAGGAAAACAACACAGTCAAGACGATCAAGGACAACGTTGTCGATCACGTGCTGAGCGACAGCAACAGCATGTCCACCAGTCAGAAGAAGCGAAACGTCAACAAGTTCCTTGTTAGCAAACAGATCGTAACCTGTTTGAAGGTCACCAGAAGATGGAGCAGCATCAACACCACTTGTGAGAGAAACGTTTTCTGGTGCATTCAGTCCGACAAATGCGCCTGCAACTGCTGCTGTTGATCCCCAATCAGTCATCGATGATGGGTGATCCATCCACCAAATATATTTTGATTGTGCGTTAATTACGTTCTTATAGTAGTTCGAAGAACCATCAGAATTCTTAGCATCAGATGCCTTAGAAACGAATGGGAACTTTTCTAGAACAGTACCAGCAACACCAGTAAATGCGCCATCTTCATCGACAACAATTACGTGGACTTCATCACCAGATGAATTGTAATTTGCTGCATATTCAGAGGTTCCTGGAGCACCATCAAACTGTGCAACGTATGACCATTCACCGAATGTTGCAGCATCAGCAATACCAACCTTCAGAGAATTACCAATAGCTCCTGGATACTTGGCCGCCCAAGTTCCTACTGCTGCTTCGCCTGCAGCATAAGATGCATCATATACATCTTGATTGTTAATCGCAATTGCCGTACCTGTTGAAACAGCATTTCTTGCTGCTGTGCCAACTGTGCGAACTAGTTGCAGGTTGTTGCCGTAACCAAGAAAGTTAGCAGCAGTGTGGAAGTGAACTGTTGTTGTGCTTGTTGGTTTACCAAACTCGCGAACGAGTTGGTTTTCTGACGAAATTGTTTGAATTTCGTTTACAGGTCCCCAGAGGAAGTAACCAGCGTACCCACCAGCAGAACTTGAGACTGCTGGTACGACGCTAGTTAGATCCTTTTCAGTAACTAGGACTCCTGGCGATAATTGAAATGCCATTTTCTTCTCCTTGTATATAAAAACTGACAAAAACCACTGTCTTTTTGCTTATAAGGTTATTTATAAAATGCTTACTTTACATCCAACCACGTTTAACGGTCTTAGTATCGACTGACCATAGGTCTCCACT
>Ga0214163_1000249_pt1 | contig 25586 bp, 49 predicted proteins | sample LakMenepilimnion_2_FD_153001 | JGI IMG/M metagenome (GOLD analysis project Ga0214163, IMG submission 153001) | Freshwater microbial communities from Lake Mendota, WI - Practice 15JUN2010 epilimnion v4 | ecosystem: Environmental > Aquatic > Freshwater > Lake > Epilimnion/Euphotic zone | place... | reverse complement strand
TATCTAATCGGCGCTGATACCGAAGTAGATGATATGGGACACGAAGCATACATCATGTCTCACATATCAGGAACCTACGGCGAAGATATGACCAATGCACTAGAAGAAGAACATGACAGATTATCCCAATTAAATAATCAACAACTATTAGTTGACCCAATATACAAAAAATTACAACAAGAAGGTTACGATATTGATGACGTTGCAAACCTTGTAGATAAATTAAACCGCTATGGCATAGAACACACCGATCCAGAATTAATTTATGATGCCTACCAAATGCTCAAAACTATGCACCCCGAACAATACTCCACACCAGAAATAACAGGCGCAATGAATGTTCTCAAAGGAGGTGACGCAAGATATTATGGCGTTAAAAATTATGGCTATACAATAATAAGAGATGATAACTTCGAAGTTTATGGATGGAACGAAAAAGCTGCAAAAAGTATCCTCAACGCAATTTATGAAATGGCCGGAGAAGAATTAAATGATCCCAACTCAGAAGTATGGGACGAAGAAATTACAATACATGACTACCAAAATAACAAATCGTACACAATGACCGTAAGAGAATTAGAAGAAAACCCTTTTAAACTAGCTGCCACTCCAGCAGCTCTATTACAAAGCAAAAAACACGGTATGCAATATATCAATCCTATCGCTGCCGGTGGCTCCCAGAACTGGCAAAAACAATATACCAGCGAAAGTTTTTCAAATATGAATTTCAAACTATGGCTCGAAAATGAAGACGAAGACAAAATAAAAAGACTAGGGAAACAACTCAAAGACCTAGATTTACAAAAGTATTCGGTATTGGGTCACGGTACTTCTAAACAAACAGCAGAAAATATACTAAAAACCGGACTCAGATACAGCGACCCAAACCTAGATAGACAAACTATACCACTATTTGACTCCCAATCCCCAATCCAAAATCAAACCAATAACCTCAAATCTATACTCAACTGGAAACATAAAAATAGCAAAGCAATCGTACTCCTAGGTATACCAAATCCTAAAGAAGATGAAAGAGGAGGCGAACAACACTTCCAATCAGTCTGGGACGAAATACCAAAAGAAAAACTCACAGATCTCAATGGCAATCCCACAGATAAAAATTCATTCAAATACATAATCAAACCAGAATATATCATGGGATATGTTGACACCAATACCGCTACCTTCCACCCCAATCCTAATTTCAAACCAACTCCACTCAATAAAAAAAATAAATGGTGGGTAGAACCACCTTCACTACCCCGACAGTTCAATAGAAAAATTATACCACAATTAAATACCCCAACAGCACAATATTCCGATCCAGATGTCTGGTGATCTAGTCAATTCTTCCTAGTCCTAAATAAAGCATAGAACACATACCCCATATCCACTTTTGCTATATCTGCATCGCCTATATCCGCATTTATCTAATAACACTAAGAACCACTCTTGTAAGACCCACCCCTCTTCTTGCGCTTACAGTAATTCTTCTGACTAAATCCCTTAGGATGACTACAGTCTATACTCTTCTTGTAACCAACCGACCAACGACTCTTCATCCCATCCCTAGGCTTGTTATACTCCAACCACTCTCTAAATGTTTTCATAACCTATTTATAACCCTACTCTAATAATACGTTACCTATCTGTGAGGATACATATCCACACATCGCTATATCTACTTTACATTCAAATAATACATAAGCCTACATATCTGCAAGACCATATCCAGTCTCACTAATCCATAAGCTTCACATATCTGCATCTTCCATATCTAGGCCAGCTAATTCACCCTGCATATCCACAAGTACATAAATGCATATCCACAAGTACATAATGGCCCCAAATTCACTCCATAAACAGTTTTAATAACAAATTTGACTTGAACTACCATCCATTAGTAACAAACGCTTATACGTCAAATTTAAACGATTTCCATATCCATAAGCTGTAATAGCGCATATCCACAAGCTCCTATCCATATCTGCAAGCAAAACTCCAACATAACATAAAATCCATAGTATCAGCTGCCCTCTCACCAGATAACCAGATAATAAGCATAAAAGAAAAAATAAGATCGTATAACACACCCAATAAACACCGAAAGGGATTAATTTACATCAGGTGTTTGGGAATAAATGGGATGAAATGGGAATAATCTGAGAGGAAATATAAAAAGTGTTTAGAGGATGTATAAAGAATTATTAAGTTTATATGAGGTAAATCGAAGGGCGTTTAAAGTGATAGTGGGTTAAAATGGATATGAGTGGAAATAAATGGGTGTCAAAATGACAATTTTAGAACTAATTTGATTGCCAATATGGCAGTCGGTTAAGTAGCAATGTGGAAAACTAGTAGAAAATTGAGGGATATTCGGGTCAGGCCCCCCTTTTTAAAGATACAAATAGTATTTAATTCAGGGAATTCCCTTTTCCCCCCTAGGGGAATTCCCCATGGGGAATTCCCTCACTAGACATATCTTAAATGCATATAAAATAAAAATGAACCCCGATGAAATTGTACTTCAAGGGGGTTCATTGAGTAAAAAACGACAACAAAGGAGATACCAATTCGTAGTATCCAAAATAGTATAGTCAATTAATCTCAAATATACAAATTTAAACAAAATAAATTTAAGATTAATCAATTAGCTTTAATTTTAATTAAATTTGTTTTAAGTAAAATGAAATTAAATTTAAATATTGATTAATTTATTTGGAAGTAGTGGGAGTTGAATGGGAGTAAGTGGGATATAAATGGGAGTAAATTGGGTGTTTGTAGTGGCAATTGAAGATACAATAACTATTTAATTCAATTAAATTAAAGTAGTTTAAGTTAATTTAAGATATTTTGAGTATAAAATTAAGTTTAATTTGATTATATTTGGAGTAAAAATGTATTTTAAATCAACTAGTTGTGGTTTGCCTAGAAGATTTTTTTAAAACTAAATTACTTTCAACTACAGTAAGTTGATTTTTTTTAATTTCAAATTATCTTTATAAAAAATTTATTTTTATTTTAAATTATTTCAAGTAAACATAGTTTGATATAGTTTTATATTTAAGATATATTAGATATAAATTTATTTGAGACCTTTTGAATCAACTATCTGTGGTTTTGGTTTTACTTTTTTTAAATTAAGTTATAAAAAGTTTTAGTGTAGTAAAACGTAACACATACGTAACGTTACAAAGTTATAAAAAAAAGATAAATGGAGTTTGAGACTATTAAAAATCAACTTACTGTAGGTTAAAGTAATTTGAGAGTGTAAAAGTCAACTTACTGTGGTTGAGGCGTAGCTTTTGATATCTAAAAAAATTTGATAAATCGACTTGATAATGAGTCCGTAGGTGTTTAGAGTGTGTGTGGGTTTGTTACAACAAGGTGTGCGCACGGTAGGGTCCCAAGCTTGGGCCTCGGGCACCATTAAATAGGGAGATCGTTATGAGCAAGTTTTTAGTGATTGATACTGAGACGACGGGATTGGACCCTACTAGTAACCAAATCATTCAATTGGGAGCTATTGTTTACAACGATAAGGATGAGAAAGAATCTTTTAGTTTAAGTGTTACTTATAACGGTCATGGAACTATTGAGCCTGCTGCATTCAGTAAAAATAAAACTGGAATTGCAGGTTATATGGCATCTGAGTTATTTAACGAATCTGTAGCAATTTACAAGTTCTGCGACTTTGTATTGAAGAATCCTTGTGATTATCTAGTTGGATTTAATGTTCAGTTTGATTTGGCGTTTCTGAGGGCTGCTTTCGAAAGAGCTAAAGTAAACTTTGTAAACTTCTTGCCTTATAAAGTTATTGATCCGTTTGTAACTGCCCAAATGCTTATCTTAACGGGAAATCTTCCCAGTACAATGAAGACAAACTTGTCCGCTTTATGTAAGCATTATGATATCAATTCGGATGGAGCCCATGAGGCAATGGCAGATATCCGGATGACATATAGTTTGATGACTAGGATGATGCAACAGCTATCGAAATAATTTTGATAAGTTAGTTTTGGTGATTGTCCGTAGGGTTGGAGGTGAGGTTATGGGAAGTAATTTCAGTTTAATTAAAAAGAATGGTAAGCAATTTTTGACTAATGGTTACATTAGTGCAGATTGTGTTACGTTAATTAATATTATTGGTATTTTGAATGAATTAGTTGAGTGTAGATGTCAGGCGGAAATTATGGCGGGTATTCTATGGATGGAAGATGGAAGTAAGTACAATATACTTGAGCTATTAGCCAAGGCAAGTGGAAAGGAGTGAGGTTATGGTCAAGGACGTTAATGTGAAGATGTTAATTGATTTTAAGACACTTAAGAAGCAGATAGAGCTTCTTGAGATGATTTTGCAGAGTTGCAAGACAGAAGACCAGAGTGACCTTCCGGGTGTACTGCATACCTTGGAGGCCATAATGTATGAGGGTGTTAGGCAAGGTGTAGTTCTTAAGGAGGAAGAATATGAAGAGGTCTGATAGTAGTGTTGCTTTAAGCATTCTTATGGATATGCCGTTGTCTGGTATATCCACAAGACAGTCTATGAGTGCTTTTGATTATGGAGATGAGAAGACTGTTTTGAAGTGTGTAAAGAGGAAAGGTTGTGATATTTTTGGTGGTGATTATAATAATAAGTTTGGATTATTTCTGGGATTACATGAAGGTGTTTATGTGATTGGTGTTAGCAATTTGGGTGAGCCTGCGAATTTTAATGCGACGGAAACATTTGAGACGCAAGAAGAGATGAAACACCATTGGATTTTGGACTAGGTAAACTTATTTAATGTTGGAGGTATTTTTATGAAAAGAGAAAATAGTGAATTGGCTGTGTTAATGTTGGGTGATCTTAAAGAGGTGGTTCAGAGGACTCATCCTCATCAACAACAACTTGGTGCTTTGAATACAAGGGGTTGGAAGGTGAAGCGTCGGGGTGCTTACTTTGTAGGTGACTCTAACAATAACGATATGTATGGTATGTTTTTGGGAGAGCATGAGGGTAAGTTTGTTGTTGGTGTTTTAAATTTGGGAGCTAAAAAGGATTTCAATGCTACAGAACTATTTAATTCTGCGGAGGAATTAATGTCGCATTGGGTTGTGGAATAACACTTACATATCCATAAGGACATATCAGCATGGACGACAAGTATAAAGATATTTATGATGAAAATAATTCTCAAAAAGAAGAAATGTTTCAAGTACTAGAGCGGCTTAAGCTTACACCAAAGCAGGCCGCTCGTTGTGTTACTAAATCCTATGAAAGAACAAAAGAAAGCTTGAGTGCTGAAGCATCTAGGTTTCTCTTGATTTTTACAGAATTGTATGAAATTAACTTAAAAGCAGCTTGCCTATCTGCAAAGACCATATCCGCAAATGAAGTTATCCGATTAGCCTTGGAAACAGGTTACTCTAATGATATGTCCCATTTCCCATCAAATGCTTGCAAGTTGGCAATAAGAAAATTTTTCAAAAAATTAGGTAAGATTATGGTATTTCAGGCGAGAAGGAATGAGGAGCGGGGAAATGGATTTTGAGTATGCTGGTCATCAGTTTAAATTAAAATTTAAAACTGAATTGGGTTCTTATGTGGTAGACTGTTATGTGGAGTCAGTTACACCAGAAGGAAAAGTGTTTTTAGATAATGAAAAATATTATCATAACGCTTTTATAACTGGTAGGAACATTTGGCGTGAGCGTAGAAAACATGAACTGGAGGAAATGAAAAATGTTAAATGTTAAGTTATTGGCAACTAGAGTTATTCCCGAAGTATTACTTGCAGAAGGTAGAGATGATGTAACTAGGCATTACATTGCTGCTAAGATTGTAGAAAAGGATGCTAAGTTTAAAAAGTCTTTAACCAAACTATCCGATGCAGTTTATAAGGCATTGCCTGAAGCTGCCAAGAAAGATTTGGATAGTAAGACCTTTAAAAAGAGTTTTACTGAAGGTTTGGCAGAGTTTAGTGCAAGGTTTAGTCCTTTAAATAATCCTGATCAGAAGTTGCGTTATGAATTGGGAATGTTTGTAGGTCAACATAATGTTGAGGTTTTGTTTAGGGAAGTTATTCCTAGCTTAACTGATGCAAATTGGTCTGAAAAGATTAACAAGCTCGTGGCAAGTTGCCAAGGCTGAGGAAAAAAGTGAGGCGGTCATGTTCCAGTCTGGGACCAATGCTTTAAATAAGATTAATTGGAAAACACGATCTTTAACCTTTGGTAAAATGGAAGTAAGTAAATTTAGATGCTTATGGTATTATCAAAAAAATTGGCAAACTAAATCTACAAATTGGACTGATGGGGAAACAAAAGTTACTAAAATTTTTAAAAGAAATAATCATTTGGATTGGATGTGAAAAAAGCCGGGAGTTACTTCCCGGCTTTTTTCTTTTATGCTCCCCTTAATCCCACAGTAAGTTAATTTAAAATATAGATTATATTTTGATATCATTATTTTTTTGATAAGTAACAATTTGTAATTGTCCGTAGGGCATAAGGAGGTGCGCTATGGAAATTGGAACTAAGGTTGAGGTTGTTCAGAAATATACACCTAACATTAAAGGTGTAATTGCAAGTGCTAAAATAAAATTAGAAGATATTCACGAACAAACCCGTAAGGTTTACCTAGTTAGGCTGGATGAGCCTTTTTACAATGAAACTGGCGATATTTATGTTAACTTCCTGCCAGTCCATGAAACTAACTTGATTGTTAGCAAGTGATATAACAATTTTTTTGTTAAGTTGGTTTTGTAATTTGTCCGTAGGTTGGATTCGCTGTTAACCACTAAAGGAGATTGAAATGCGTGGTATTGCTAAGATTCTTCGTGACCTTTTTGATGCTGAAGGTGTTGTGAGCTTTGAGCGTTCCAAATTGGAATGTCAGAAAGCTGGTTTTGAACTTGCTGAGGGCACTTATCGGGTAAATAAGAGTATTTACCAGAAGAACAAGAGGATGACAGTTACAGCTGCTTCTATAGCAGAAGCATTGGCAGCTGCTACAAGGCTTAGCCAAGCTGCTACGGTTGTTACAACTCCGGTTGCAGAACCTGCTCCGGTTGCTGCTCCTGCTCCGGTGTATACCACTATGGCTATTCCTTCTTCTCAAATTGATTCTGATCTTCCTTCTGAGTTGGCGGAGTATTTTCTGCCCCCTGAAGTGGATGAAACTCATGTAATCAATACGGAGCTTCATGCTTTGTTTGATGCAATACATCGTGCTTCTTTTAAGGAACCGCAGAATGTTCGTTTGAATGGTCCTGCCGGTTGTGGTAAGACAACTAGCGCAATGGAATTTGCAGCAAGGTTTAATCGCCCGTTGCTGGTCATGGATTGCGCTAATGTTCGGGAACCAAGGGATTGGTTCGGCTACAAGACCATCGACCCTAAAACCGGAGGTGTTGTGTGGCAAAAGTCTCTTTTCTATCGTATGGTGCAGCACAATGGTGCGGTAATTGTTTTGGATGAATTGAATCGTATTAATCCTCTTATCGCCAATACGCTCCTGCCTTTGTTGGATGGAAGGCGTAGCACTTATCTTGAAGAGGCTGGTGGTAAGATTAAGGTTGGCAAGAATGTGGTGTTCTTTGCTACCACCAATGAAGGTAGGGAATATACGGGAACGATTAGCCTTGACTTGGCTACTGCTGACCGTATGTCAACTCTAATTGAAGTGACCTATCTTCCACCTAATGAGGAGACTAATCTGCTTCACAAGCGTTCGGGTTTGGTTAAGGACCAATGTGGCAAGCTGGTTGATATTGCCAACAATGTCCGGCGCAAACACCTTGCGGATACGGCAGATAGTTTTACTCGCTCTATCTCCACTCGTATGCTTCTCAATGCTGCTGAGAAGATGCACTATGCTGGCACTAAAACGCTACGCAATACGCTGCTTACTCACTTCAGCAGTGAAGGCGGGGAAACTAGCGAAAGGGCTATGCTCCTCAAACTTGTCCAAGGTAAGTTTGGCCAAGTGTTCTAGTCTCACCTTAACCACCCCTCTTAATTGAGGGGTGGTTGTATCTTCTGATATACAAATAATTTCGATAAGTTGGTTTTGGTGATTGTCCGTAGGGTGTAACCACTACAAAGGAGTTTATTATGAGTTGGTCACCTTCTGCTTCTGTCAGCAGCTTTTTCAATAACAAGGCAAAAGAGAGCAAGGAAGAGCGACAAATTGTGGGCGATGTATTGGCCGAATTGAATCGCTCGGCTAATATGATTTCTAATGCCAAGCAAAATGAAACGGAAAATGTTTTCAAAGTTTCTTTTTCAGATAATAGTAATCAAAAAGTAAACAGCAATAGCATGGTGGTATCACCTGATATATTGTTTGGCCCAGCTGGTTTAAAGACTGGCGAGTCTTATTACGAGGCTATGGATGCTTTGAATGGGCGGGCTATTCTTGGTACTTATATCCGTAAGAATTCTTCACAAGAAGAATTTAACACTTTTACAAACAGTAAGGACGAACTGGCCAAACTAGCATTTCAGAATAGTAATGAAGGTAAAGCTAGGGAAGCTATTCAGAATGAGTGGAGTGGTTTTACTCCATACTTGGATGCACACAAGGAATTGTGCCATGCTAAGAAAGAAAGCATTGTTATCCCTCATGGTTTGAAACAAAGTGATGCAGCTGGCATCATGAATGTTGCTAGCTACAATCTTCTTAATCCTACGGATAAGATTAAAACTGGCTGGTCTAATGTTGACAATGCTATTGATGAATTTACGGATATGGTAGATGGTTCGTGGGAGTCTTGTATCCGGGCTAGCCAGTATCTTAGGGAACTGCTTGAACTGGAGGATTCCCCTGAAGTTCCTCAAGAGTCCCAAGGGGAAGGGGAGCAGGATAAAGACGATAAGCAAGACGGTGAGGGCCAAGGTCAGGAAGGCGATAATCAAGAGGGTGAGGGCGAAGATGGTAGTAGTGGAGAAGATGAATCCGATAAGCAGTCTTCTGGTTCTTCTTCCAAGGGTGGTGAGTCCAAAGACAAAAAGGACAGCAAGGGTAGTAAATCCCAAGGTGGTGCTGGTAAGGAGGAAGGTAAATCTGCTGACGGTTCTGAAACTCCCAATCCAGTTAAGGTAAAACCTATTCTGGGTAAATCTAACATTGGAGATAGTAGCCTGTTGGGTGGAAGGGTGGAAACACTTCGTCCAGACTTGGCCGATGTACACGGTGACCCTAGTGACGATGCTTGCAACATTAAGGAGTTTAAAACTGTTATTGATAATGTTTTGATCCATACCCCAGCTACGGAACAATATGCCAAAAATGTTTACAAGGAAAGATTGGTTAAGTTTCATCAACAGATTAGGCAGATTGAAAAATGTTTCCTGTTTCAGGAAAACGATGCTTCAATCTATACTAGGGGTTTGACTACTGGAGACTTGGACGATAACAATTTGTGGAAAATACGGTTTGACCATGAGCATATCTATGAGAGAAAAGATATCCCAAAACAAATGGAACACCAGATTGGTATTTTATTAGACCAGTCTGGTAGTATGGGCGGCAGTAAAATGCGTGATGCTGCCGATGTTTGTATCATGCTCTTGGAAGGTCTTAAATCTTACCGTAGCATTAAAAAGATTGTCTATGGTCATAGTGGACAAGAAGCTAATTATACGGATTGCATCATGATTCCTTACATTACACCTAAAATGGATGTAAGTTATCGTTTGGCTGATGCTAGGGCTAGACGGCAAAACTTCGATGGTCTTGCGGTTAAGTATACTGCTGATAGGATGGTGGAAGTGCCAGTAAACGGCAAGCGGTTTATGTTGGTTATATCTGATGGCCAGCCTGCTGCTGATGGCTATGGTGGATGGCCAGCAATTATACACACTAACAAGTGTATACAAGATGCAAGAAAGAAAGGTATCAAGGTTTTTGGTATCGGTGTTCAAAATGCTTTCTCTACCGATATCGGAGATAAAATGTATGGTAAGGGGAACTATGTTGTACTTACTGACACCTCATCAAGTCTACGAGTTATGGTTAGCAAACTTAAACAATTCCTGTCTAGTAATTGATAGCAGGAATTGTAGGTTGTAGAATAAGCTACGGTGATGGCACTAACCGTGTTGCTTTTTTAAATAGTGCCTTTTAAGGAGTTGGTGTTATGGCTAAGAAGTCTGCTGCTCACGATCTGGTTGCTGTTGAGAAGACCAAGGCTACCGTTATGAAGGATGCCCTTCAGATGTACATTGGTCAGCCCTTGGCGATCCTTTGCGCACGGTTTAATTATAGGGGAATTCTGAGTGTGGTTGGAGAGGATTATGTTGTGCTAGCTCAAGCTAGGGCAGTTGAATCAAGTGGTGCATCGTCGCAAGAGCGGCCTAGCAATGAAGATCCTATCGGAAGTTCTGTTATCATTAGCTTGAATGCTGTTGAATTGATATATCAACCGTCTTGGTGTTTTTTTTCGCTTGATGATTGATAAATTTCGGTTGATACAATCCCTGCTCTAATTTAGGGCAGGGATTTTTTTTGTACCTAACTAATTTAAGATACTATGAGTAAGAAATTCTATTTGCATATATTATCCAGAAATGGCCAGCAAACAACTTGCACTTCTGATGAAGAGAATGAAAAGAAGTTGAACAGGTTGCAAACAGAGGGTTGGCTTATTATGGATACAAAAGAGTTTACAGATATTAAATTAGCCTACAAAACAAAAGCTCAGATTGAATGGACATTGGATAGGGGCGGTAGGGAAGTAGTTTAGATTAACTTACTGTGGTTTTAAAAGGAGTGAACCATGATGCCTTATGTTTATGTAGAGTTTGAATCCCTTCAGACTTACCTTGTTAAGTTTAAATTGAATGGTAAAACTACTGAGGAGACTGTGAGGGCCAACTCCAGTTCTCAGGCTAGGGAAATTATTAAAGATCGATATGACGGCAAAAATATTCAAATAATTGGTGTTAAAAAAGTATAGCACAATAAATTCAATAAGTTAGTTTTGGTGATTGTCCGTAAGGTGTAACCACAGTAACCTGCGACGGAGAGTCCAATAATGGATGCGTATAAGATTGTAATTTCCACCAATGATCTTACCTCTGCGTCGTGCGATTTGCACGACATCATCTCCTGCCTTCGCAGGAGAAAGGGTTTGGAAAGTTTGCAGGGCGTGAAAAAGTTTTTGGAAAGTCTCTCTGGTTCTTTTTTTAGCGATGAAAATATTGAAGTAGAAGTTGATTCCTGCAACTTAGAAAGTTGCATAGAGCAGTTGGTAATCTTGGTCGCTTCACTCGATGAGGAGACGAGAAACGAATCAAAGGACGATGAGGATAGTGAAACCACTATCGGAGACTGTGTTGAAGCCGTCCTAGATTTCTTGAAATCTCTTCGCAAGCTGGGAGAGGAACCTACCATCCCAGAAGAATCTATGAAGGTCATTCGTGAGCTTAGGGATTTGGGATATGCAGTTTGCATATTTAATCCAGATGAATTGAGGGGAGCAAAGCCACATAAGGTAGAGGATGAGCTTGTTTCTGCTGGTTGGGAAATTATTGATACTTTGGCGTCAGAGTAATCACACGGGGCCCTTTTTTTGTTTGATATCACAATAAATTCGATAAGTTAGTTTTGGTGATTGTCCGTAAGGTGTTCCAACTAACATAAGGAGATTGAAATGAAAGATCATAGCATCGAAGTAGGTTTCAATGTTACTGGTTCCTTTTGGGTTGACCCCAATAAGTTTACAGTAGAGAAGGATGCTGATGGGAATGTTGTGGCTCTAATCCCAAAGCTGTATGGTGGGATGACTGCCAAGTATCGTTTAACCTTGGCGATTGAGATTGAAGACAATCCAGACCGTTTCCGAGTCATCTATTCAGAAAAGACTATGGCTGAAGAGTGCGGCCTTGAAGCCCTCAATTATGACTCGCTGGACTTCCAAACCGGCGGGCAGTTGGATGAGGCTGCTTGATTTTAACCTCCCGGTGTGGGGAATAATTTATACCTAGGGCACACCACCTAGGTTTTTTAAGTAGGGGCTAGTGGGTTAAAGGTGTAAGGTTTACCAACACTAGGAGTTTAAGCTATGTCTGAAGAATTTGTGATCAATAGCCGAAAATATGGCAAATTTGAGTTTAAGTGTGATAGCTCCAATGTTGCCACATATATTTGGTTGTCTCACAATGATAGAATGTGGGTTCAGCCATGCGTAGGTGGAGCCATCGGTTACGGACATACGCTGAACGCAAAGCCTGCGACTCTGGAAAAAATTTGTCGCAGGTGGTACAGAAATTGGAAGAAGAAACAAGGGGAATAAACACCTAGGTTTAACTTTTGATATCACAATAAATTTGGTAAGTAACCAATAATAATTGTCCGTAGGGTGTAACCACTACTAAGGAGATTGTCATGGGTAATGAACTCATTCTTGGCGACAATAAGATTGATTTGACCGGCGTTGATATCGAAGCAATTATCAAAGCAGTCAATAAGCTGAAGAATCCCCGTAAAACTCGCAAAAATACCGATGAATATGTTCATCTTATAAATGTTGGTTGGAATGATGCCAAAGGATTAGTGTTCAATTTTGATAATGGCAATTCATTCTTTTATAACTTCGCAGAAAAGATTTTGTGCCATGAGGACGGTACACCTTTTCTTCCCGCCCACTTCAGTAAAGTTAATCTGCAAACAGTTAAGGATTATGACCAAAAATTGTGGTTGAATTTGGCTAACAAAACAATGGACGGAAAAGCCAAACGGTTTTTTGAGTTGCTTCACTGTTGGGCTGATAATCGTTGTGGCAGAGATATGAAAATCCGATGCCGTATGGCAATTTTTATGGGTAATACTAAAGTTGCCCCTGATAATGGCGAAGGACAAAATATTCTTACTAATTTTGAATCTATTGTCCGTGCCCCAGCACTAGATTCATATAGTGCTTATGAAATTCTCCAAATGTCTAAAAGGTGCAAAGATAAAATAGAAGGTACTTCTAATGCCTCTACACTATTGAAACAATGTGTTTCAACTTGGTTCACCGAACACGCAACTGAAGTAACTGCTCCCGGCTACCAAGTTTCCTACCAACGATGGTCAAACATGGGATATACCTATGATGAACCTACTCCATTGTCTAACTTCCGTGAAAATTATACCGTATTCAAAGAATCTTCTTTGTCTCATGTTTTTGAATACTGCTGGACAAAACATAAGAAACCCCTTTTGGATATTGATACCATCAAAGAATTGATGGATGCAGGACATGAATATAAAAGACTTATTGACTACCTTATGGTCGATATGGGTAACCAAGGTTTTGTTGTGAATTGTGATAATGGTCAGCATTCAACCTTCTCTGAGTATCGTGACTATGTTCGTATGAATATAGAAATGAAGGTGGACTATGACAAGTATCCTCGATACTTGGCCACCGCTCACGATATTACAAATATGAATTATAAGATTTGGCAGGGAAAGAAACTTCAAGAACCTTTTGACTCTTCATTGATTGAAGAATACCAAAAGTTTGATTATAAAGCACCTTATAACTCCGAATATGAAATTGTGCTGCCAACCTCACCATCTGATATTATCAGAGAAGGTAACTCACAAAATCATTGCGTGGGTAGCTATGTGCCAAGAGTGTTTGCTAAGGAAACTTTCGTCGTATTCATGCGATCTAAGAAAGAACCTAACAAGTCCTTAATTACTGTCGAAGTGTCGCCACAAGGCGAAATTCGACAAGCAAGAGGTAATCATAACCGAAGACTCCTTCCTGTCGAACAAGAATTCATCGATGCCTATCAAAAAAGTTTAAGCAATCTTTTGATAGCACAATAATTTCGATAAGTTAGTTTTGGTGATTGTCCGTAAGGTGTAACCACTACTAAGGAGATTATGATGAAACTGAATCGTGAAGGCGGCGAAGGCATTCTATTCTTGACCAACGAGGATTTAGAATTCATCGGGGTAGACCCGAAAAAAGTCAATGACAGTGACTGGACAGACATCCTTGACTACCTGAAAGATCATTACAACGACACTTTCACGGAAGTCTTAATCGAGGCTGCTGATTATGTCTTGACCCGCTCCGGCAAATAGTCACAATTTAAGGAGATACCACAATGAAAATTTCAACTGACGACGGTAAGACTTGGGTTGAAGTAGAAAGCATCAGGATTTCACAAGAAGTTCCAAATCCTGATGATGCAGACCAAAAAGCTGAACTAGCTTTTAATTTCACCCATCAAGGTCTTGTTACTGACCTATGGTTGGACGATGTATGCCAAGGAACAGAAAATCAACTCTACTTGGAAATAGGAGATAGGTTAGTAGATTTCTAACTAAAGGAGTTTGAAATGAAAGCATATGAAATTGAAGTTTTAATGACAGTCAAGAAGCGTTACACAGTAGTTGCTGACGGAGAGGGAGAAGCTGTTCAAAAACTTTGCGAGAGTGGTATTGTCAATACTACGCCCGAAACAGATGTAGGCGAGGACTACCAAGAACAATATGAAGTTCTTGGCAAGGTAACTGTAGACGAACCTGATTTAGATTGAGTCCCAATATTAGGGACATTCTTTTTGTTTGTTTTGTGTGTTTTGTAAAAACAAGTTGAGCTATCATTTAGCTCTTATGTGGCCCTAAGTGCGGCTTGGGTCATCCACATATCCACCAATATGTCCCCTGATTCGCACCGATCTACTCACCAACCGGGACAGCCCTAGGTCGAACCAACGCCCTTCCTAGGGGGCTCGTAATCCCCTTCATAGGGAATCACTCATCAGCGGTATCCGGTCCCGCTGGAACACCAGTAGCCCTAAAAAGAATTACTGGTTGAAGTTGCCAAAGATTACATTTAATTTAACAAGTAAACTTTGTGTGTCAAGAGTTTTTTTGATAGCATAATTTTTTTGCTAAGTTAGTTTTGGTGATTGTCCGTAAGGTGTAACCACTAACTAAGGAGTTCACAATGGCTATCGCTTACACTGCTACCCGTCTTAGCAACAAGTTTGGTGTTCTGACCCTGAAGTATTTCCATGAGACTTCTGATTGTAAATTGATTTGGAACGGCAACAACGGTAACACGGCTGAAGCAGATATCGCCGATGCTCTCGATACAGATCAACTCACCAATGGAAGTTATGTTCTCACCTTGGAACCTGCTCAAACACAATGGGCTATCTCTCAATACGAAAAACTAAATAAATAGGTGCGTCATGATCACCAAAAGCAAAACAATCTTTGGTGGAAAACTCTTCATATCCTTGTTTGAAAACAAGGATATCCTAGTAACCTTTCAAGCTGATTCAGGTTGGTTTAGTAGCAATCCACTCGACACACTACTAAAAACTAAAAAACTAGAAGGCTATCAGATTTTTTACCTATGGGACGAAGATCTAGATTGGGTTAAAAAGGAGTTAAAATATGCCAGTCATAACCAAAACACTTCATGGCAAATATGACAGTAGAATAAATGTTAATTATAACACCGAAGATGATAGTGCCACAGTAGATTGTATATTCGAAATTGATGACAATCTATACTGCACAAAAAAAGAAGATGTCTATACAGTAATAGAAAAAAATACACTGGAAATGATTCACCGCCCCGGTAGAATTGAACTAGAACAACACGAAATAGAATGGATTATTAGCACTATCGAAAGTATAACAGCGGATATATAAATACATACGGTATAATAGGAGGAGATATGAATTTCTGTAATTTGCTAAAGGGGTTTGCGTATCAAGGTCATAACTTTACTTACAATTTAATTGAGGATGAGTTATCAGGAAAAGAATTGTTTGTTTTTGCTGAAGATGATAAAGGTAAGATTTATTTAAGAGAAAACCGTGCTAAGGTAGAACGGTTTGTTAAGGAGTGTTTGTTAGTATCTTAAGGGGACGATTATGAAGAATAAAGGTTTTGAAGCATGGAAGGCCCGTTTAGATTACATGGGCAAAGAATTCCCCTTCACCACCCCTGAAGAAGGAATTAAACAAATTCTTAATGAAGTTAACAATCTTCATGCTGACCATGAACCAGCTTGGAGAAGTCCTACTAGGATTATTTGGTACAAAGATGGCCGTAAACATGGTATTGATGCTGATCGGTTTGGAAGCATTTTTTATTATTATGAAAACATTCGTATCCCACCTAAGTATCACCAAGCAATTTCTAATCCCGAATTGCTAACAGTTGAAGAAGTTCTTAAACATCCTAATCAAGAAGTTAAATATGTTGGCATGAAAATCGTTGGCTTTGACAGAGTAATGAAAAGTAAAAATTGTAAGGTTATTCATAAGGATGAAACTACTGACCAAATTTTATTTGAGATTAAGGGTGTTTTTGAAGAACCCATTAAGTATGTTCGTGTTTGGAATAGCACAGCAGAACCTGATGGTAGTTTTAAACCTTACTATCTTTGCGTTCCTCCTGAAATAAAAAATTGCAGGCAGGGAGTGGCTTGGACTTTTCGTAAAGAAGAAAATCAATACAACCCAAGTCAAGAGACTTGAAACGGTTGCTTTGGTGTGTTATGATTGTAGTAGTTTTAAATAGAAAGAGGTGTTCTATGAGTAAGTTTATGAGCAGGCAGGGTGATATCTGGTTTGAAGCAGTTGATAAGATCCCTAGCAAGGGATTGAAGAAGAAAGCAGACGGCATCTTGGGTTTTGGGGAGATAACCGGGCATAAACATGAGGTAGTCAGTCTGGTTTCTGATTGCGAAAGCTATGTCGATGAGCAAGGTGATATTTACATTCGTAGTGCCAACGAAATTAAGGTTGGCCATGACGAACATGATAATATTATTCTTCCGGCCAACCAATGGATTTGTGTAAGCAGGCAGAGGGAATTTGACCCGCTTGCAGCTAATCGTGAAAGACTCGTAGCCGATTAATATCAATAAAATAATAATTTACGAACCCGTTAGGAGTAATACCTAGCGGGTTTTATTTTTTGATATCACAATAATTTTGGTAAGTAAACAATAAGAATTGTCCGTAAGGTGTTCCAACTAATTAAGGAGAGAATCATGAAAGCGACTCAAGAACAATACAACGAATGTGTTGAGCTTTATAACAAAGTTGGCCCTAGTGCCATTTATGAATATGCAGAAAAAAATGGAATTACTGCATCATCATTCTGTGAACCATGCGATGTCCATACACCAGATACCGACGATGATTGCTGCTTGTGTTGTGGAAGTAGGAAAGAGTAAAAAAGGTGAGTTAGATTTTAAATAAGGAGAGCGACGATGGGTGTTATCTATACGGACAAGGCTTCCAAGATTTTTCTCGACCTGATCAGGAAGAATAAGTCCTGTTCAATCAACGAGGCGGTCAAGGAGTGTCAGAAGCAGGAAGTGGGATGTGGCCATGCCAGTAGCCACGGCAAGGACAAGGTTAATCTGGCTCAGGGACTAACCTTATGCGTCCATGACTATCTTTTGCACCACAAATGCCTTAAGGCTCTTAAGCCAGACCCCTTGCAGAAGGCTGTGCTGAAGATGTTCGGCACTACGGCGTTCGACGATGACAACGAGTGCCACTACGACACTTTCGAATCCATCAGGTGGGTAATTGCACCCGCATGGAAAAAGAGGGCCGATGAGATTCAGCCCATCCATTACCATGACCTGTAAACTTTATCCTGAGTATTACTAAAGAGGTGGAAAATGTTTCTACCATGTATGACAGTATCTTGTGTGTTTGGAAAAATGAGTCGTAGTTCCACCAAACATTATGTGACGGAATCTACTTTTTTCCAGCCAGTATACCGTTCTTATGGTGTTCCACGCTGCTATCTCTTCTCTGCTGACGGCTGGTACTCTGCTGCTTTTAGTGATCACAGTACAGCGTCCACACACTATTATGGGGACCAATGATGACTGTTCAATTATGTAGATCTTGTAACGCTTCAGCTTTTTCTGGTAGCAGATACTGCACTAAGCATATCGAATATTACAGAAATTATCACAGGAATCAAAACAAGAGGCGGTTGGACGCTGACTTATGCACTCAATGTGGCAAGAAAGCTATCTTGGGTCGCCGTAGGTGTGAGAAGTGCCGTATCCTTTGCCAAAAAGCGGCATTAAGGTTTAAGGATAAAAAAATAAAGAATGGCATTTGCATTTACTGCACCAAAAAAGTATTGCAAGGTTTTGATAGGTGCATGGAACACCTTACAAGAAAGCAGCTGGCAATCTTGGATAAAGTTAAGCCGGTAGTTATTCCAAACCCTTATGTGTTTGTTGCAATAGCAGCTGGTGGTTGCAATTAGTAACTAAAGCCATCGGTGAGACTTGCACTCACAGTAGGTTTCCCTGCCTGATTACAAATCAGGTCCGATTCTAATTCCGGGCACGATGGCGTGCAAAATTAGATAAGTAACTTGAATAAAATTTAAAAAGAGGCTAATATTGTTTGAACAAGCCCCTGTAGTGAAACAGACATCACCACTCTCTTCTAAAGAGTTATTCCTCGTGCAAGTCGAGGCAGGGGTAATATGATTAGAAGAAAAAGTGATTGCACTATCCATCCTGAGACACGGGCTTTGACATGGAGGAGCCAGCAAGGGTATACTGTAACTAGAATCTTTTTTACCAAGCAATTACTGCTTGATTTTTATGATAGTTTAGACGGTTAATTTAATGTAGCCGACAAGAACGCCAATTGTCGATGAGTGGGCTTTTGAGCCTAACGGGCCTTCCTAGAGGGTGAAGTATCCTTATAGGTAGACTACCTCAGACGGTGAGTGGATCGGAGCGAACCGGGTTGTAGTTGGGTGCAGGTAGCTGTAGCTGCAAAACATTTAATAATGTCCCTAATATTGGGACAGCTGAATATATCTAAATTATTTTGTTAAAAGCCATTAGAGATAACACCGTAAGAAGCAAGGAGGTGACTTATGTAAAGAATTTATTTTTACCTAATATTAATTAATTTAACAGTAAGGAACATAAGATGGATCGTTATGAAGTGTGTCAATTTAATATTGTTTATTTTGGTCATAGGGTTCACATTCAGGCTAACGAAAAGTTTGTAGAAGAGTTAGTTAAGTTTATTAATTCAGACGAAAATTTTGAGGGGCCTTGGGGATTTTTTGCATCTGATCTTAGAGATTTGTTAGATAAGCAAGAAAGTGTCATTTACGATGGAGAAGAACCTACTCTATCTGTAGCACATGGTACTTTTACGATTAATTTATCTTTGGAAGAGGCTAATAAGCTGGCTAATTGTATATTGAATTGTGCAAGTCCAGTTTCTCAAAATAATCCAGAATTCCCTCTTAATTCTTTTGTAGCTTTTGGGCGTAGACTAAGAGGGGTGGCAGAAGGCAAATTTACTTCTCCACAGCAACGGCCATTTCAACGGCATGTTAGCGAAATTATTGTAGAGCGGAGGTTTATACGGTGAACGAATACAAAATTAAATGGGAAGGAAGCCCAGTAACAGTTAGAGTTCATTCCGAGCTAGATAATATTCTTAAACTTTGTTTAGAATCATTAATCGAGCGAAGTTTAAATTTTAACAAAGGTATTGTTGGCGAAGATCCCTTCAGTCTATCTCAATATAACAAAGGACAGTATTTGTTTTTGATTGAGAAGTTAAAGGATGGTTACAATCTTGATTTTTGTCTAGCAGAAGACCTAGACAATCTGGAGCCAACTTTAACTGCTCGTTTTAAAAAGCAGATGGGTTTTGATGTGGTATTGAGTAACAAGTCTGCGGTATTTTCTACAAGTACCAGAAAAATGCCTTGGGCTCCTTGAAAAACCATCAAGATGGGTCTATGGTGTGTAAGGAGACTCACCATGACCCATTTTCTACAAATTGCTAAATCATTCAAAATTAAAAACAGGCAAGGCAATCTAATTACATTGCCTGCACATTACAAATTAACAGGTAAAGCTAATTGCTACACAAAACAACTTGTAGAAGTTATGGATGTCCTTTGCGATGCAGATGAAGAACTAATCGAAGAACAAACACTTATACAAAATGTTCCTTGCTCATTTGTAAGTTTCACCGATGATTAACAAAGAAGTACGGTTAGCACTTTTGGAATGCCACAATGCCAGAGAGGTGGCAAGGCGTTTTAATATTCCTGTTCATCAAGTTTATTATTACGCTAAGGTTCGCCATATCCAGTTGCAAAGTATTGGCAGACCAAAAGTGCATTCTTATGATGAAACCAAATTAGTACCCAGAATCAAAAGAGCTTTGGGTAAAAAGGGTGAATTAAAGAAACTTAGTGATAAATTGAGTATTCCCTACCATATCCTTACGAACATATCCAAGAAGCTAAAGAAAGATATCTAAATTATTTTGATAAGTTTGCATATCCATTTGTCCGTAAGGTATCTTACGGAGGGTTTGACATGGCTACTGCTGACGATGTTGCTCAACAATTTTACATTCTTCGGACTATGATGGTTGAAAACCGGAAATATGGGGCTATGGATAGTGAGCCGATTCACAAGGTTAATTTTGTATTAAGCAGGCGATTTCTGCATAAGAATCCTAATTTGCCCCGAACTGCAATGGAGTGGGAACTGTATAGTATGGCAGGAGCCGAAGCTGCTGCAACAAAACTTTATACTCAATTAGATGTTGTTTGCAGGGTTATGGATAATATGGTTTGGGCTGAAGGTAGCAAGTTAAAGGAATTACCTGAATTTTACTTCTTGGAGGATTGAGCAATGACTGCTGATGTCAAGGAAGTCTTAGATGCTCTGGAAGTAGCGAAGACACACGCTATTGCCATGAATGGAGCAACTCTTGTCAACAAAGTAATGTCTGAGGTTCTTGAGCTAGAAGAATTTCCTTCTGGCCCTGAATCATTTCATAGCATTCAAGAATCAGAAATAGTTAAAGCTGTTTTTGGTAGTCATGCTATGGGTATTGAAAAATCCTTTAGTGTTTTTATGGGTATGATAAAAGATGGTGTTCTTATTCCTGATATTAAAGCTATGAGGAAATTAGCTGAACAGATTACTTCTAAAGAAACAGAGTTTCCTAATTTCAACATGGAGTTTGTGGAAGGAGAAGACGATGCGTGAACCATTAAAAAAAGTTTGGAAGTGTCGTCAAGGCAATACTGCTCTTATTGAAGGTTATGCTGACATAGCACTTAGGGAAATTACTAGCGAATATCATTTGCAAACTCTACCCAATGGGTGGTTTTTTGCACATAAAGTTAAAAACTATGTCCACCTATATGCTTTTGGAAAATATGAATCATTTGTGTTACCAGAAAACCTTCATGCAAGGTTTGTAACAATGATACCTGCTGGTACACAATTAACCAGACCAGAGAAAGAAAAAAAACCTAGAGACTTCAATTACAAGATTAATTGATATCAAAATATATCCAGCATTTTATAGGGGGTTTTTTATAATTTTGTAGAAATTTTAGGAGTAAAGTGATGTACGAGACTTTGGGCTCTAAGGAACAGCATTTAAGGATAATTAAGGGTATGGTTGAGAGTAGTGATAATCAATTTGTTCCTATGTTAGTTTGTGATTTGGAAGGTGAGCAGACGGCTATTGGTGTTCCTTTAGATGGCGAGTCTAGTAAGAATGCGTTTCAGAAGTATTTGTATCAACTGATTGTGGGTGAGAAAATTACGGGTTTTAGTTTTACAACTGAGAGTTGGCAGACTAAGTTGCCAAATAATAGTAAATTAGATTTAGATGAATTGATGAGAATGAATCCGATGGATAGGCCACATACTACAGAATGTATGATGGTTGTGTTTAGTAATGGTAAATCTGAGTCTACATATCTGGCTAGTTTACAGACGATTAGGGGCAGGCGTATTGTTGGCGAATGGGAAGAAGTCCCCCAAAGTGGTTTAGACGGAAGATTTACCCATATCTGGAAGATGGCTAAATCTGTTTGCAATTGATATCACAATAATTTCAATAAGTTAGTTTAAATGTTTGTCCGTAAGGCATCCTAACCAAGGAGTTTGCCATGAGTGAAGATTTTGTTGTTAAGGTTGTTGTTGCTGGAGTGGGCTATGATGGCCCAGACCTTTATTTCGTAAAGGTTATTTGTAACCAAGAGCAGCATGATAATGGTGACCATTATGAAGCTGCTAAGAACTGGGTGGGAGAAAACTTTTTAAATGTGGATAACATTAGTTGGGCCTGTGATGATAAAGACCCAGCTAAGGCTGTTCTGAATCTTTTCAATTGGGATAGAGCAAGTTCTATTAAAGTAGGAGTAGTAAAATGACTAAGGAAGATTGGGATGTAATTAAGAAATTTAGACAAGCCGGTTATGCGCTAACAATTTTTTCCCCAGAAGAATTGAGAGGGGCATCAACTAGGGATTTTGAAAATAGAATGGTTGAATTAGGTTGGGAAGTGGTTGACAGCTTGGCAAGCGAAATTGATCCTGATTACGCTTGATATCACAATAAATTCAATAAGTTTGCATATCGGCAAGTCCCTAAAATGTTATAACACCACAAGGAGAATTTTAATGGCTGCTGTTAAACGACGCCCTGCTGAAGAAGATAATTTTGAAGAGCCCAAGGTTCCAGCTACTCCTATCAGTATGGAGAAGCAGATTCTGGCTGCTTTGGGAACTCCACCTAATCTGTACAAAGTGCAGGTAGCTAATGTTGGCGAACAGCGTTGGCGGGTTAATATCCGAGTCTACGCCGAATCTACCGAATCCAACAATACTGTTCAGGTTAGCAAAGTCGCCCATTCTTATTATCTTAAAACAGATGAGAAAGGGAAAATTACTAACCTTGAAGTGATTGAAAAAGTATATTGAATTTAGTATCCTTTGGGGCTAGTGTTTTTAGCCCCAAAGGAGTTTTTTATGAATGATTTTGATTCAGTTAATCCTAAACTTATTTCTGCTGCTGAAACTGTACAGAATCAAGTTGTTGCTAGGCTATCAAAAATTTGTAAGCTACCTGAAAATAAAATTCTGGAATTTCTTAACAATAAAACATTTGAAATTTCTACAGATTTCTTTAATGATCTTTCTTACGAAGTGCAAAGAAGCGGATTTTTGCTGTTAAGTTTAATTGCGGTTGTTCTTAACCGTGTTATGTCTAGTGAGCAAGAAAACGAACAAAATGACAAAGATGCAGCACTTTGGTTGACTTCTGCTATTGGTAGCATGAAATATTCTGAGGATCGGGATATTATCAATGCTGCTCTTGATGTGGTTAAGTTTGAGTTAGAACAGTCCGAGTAGGAGACTCCAATGGATTGTGTAAGAGTTATTGATGGCAAAAACAGAGTTACAGATTCTGAATTCTGGGAAGATGTAATCTGGAGAGCAGATAGTCTTGAGCATATCCGTAACCTCACCGAAGAACACGAACCCTACACCGATGCCTATAAAGTCGTTATAGATGGAATTGAATCCGTCTATTTCGTAGAATTACCCAAGTGGTAGGGAAGCCCCAAATTTGCGCTCTAAGGGACTTTAATTATGAATGGGTTCAATGCTCTCTTGTCGGTAGTTAACGCCTTAAACATCAAAAATCTATCATCTGAGATTGGATTAATAGACAAATCAGTAAAAAAGAATGTTTTGGATAACATTTCGGTTCTAAAATTATCTGTTGAAGAAGGCTATTTGGATGGAACCATTCGTTATGAATTAAATAGGAATAAGGTTGAGTGTTATGTAGTTAAGGCTGAGAGTGACTTAAGAACAATTCGTTTTGTTTATTTAAAATCAAAAAATATGTTTGAAATGGTTAGCTTAGAATCATTTCAAGAGAATTACAAAAATAAAATTGATGAATTGTGTTGGGATAGCAATTGATATAGTTTAAAATTTAATAAACTGATGTGGTATTTTGTCCGTAGTGTGTAAGGGGATAAATAAAGTAGGAGGTGCGCTATGGATGATTTAGACGATTTGATGAATGAGATCAAGATTGAGAATAAGAAGGGTAAGAAACTTAGTTTGCTTACACCATCGGCTAGGAAAATTAAAATTGCAGAGGCTGAAGAAGTTGAAAGGAAGCGAGCTAAGAAAGAGAAGGAAGTAAGTGAAGATGGTACATGGCTTGCGATGAAGGTATTTTTTGGAATAACTGTTGTTGCTGCATTGATGAAGATGTTTGGTTTATTTGGAAGATTTTAATGTAGGAGGTGTAATATGCAATACGCAGATGAGGTAGATGCAGAATTAAGGGCTTGTAGTCGATTAGCTAAATTAACACCATCTTCTCGTAGGCTTAAAGAGAAGAAATATGAGGCCAAGTTTAGAAAAGAAGAAGCAGATAAGAAGGCCGAATTGGATAAAACATATAAAGTTGTTTTGAAATATATGGGGATTGTGCTTTTAATTGAGGCTGTTGGGTTCGGATTTTTTTTTATTATGGCAGCAATTCGATAAGGAGACTAACATGAGTTACAGCGTTGAAGAACTGAAGGTTATGTTGAAGAAGGCTTTGGCTACAGCTAAGGCTAATCGGCTTAATCTTGAAGAAGTTTTGGAAGAGAATTCCATTCTAAGGGCGCAAGTAGCAGGTTTGCAAGCTAGAGTCAGCGACCAAGAGGATCTGTACGACAATATTGCAGCTATTAGAAGAAATAGTGCATTCTCGGCAGGGAAGCAAAATTCAATGGAATACATGATGTCGAGTGAGTATAATAAGAGAAATAGATAAATTAAAAAAGCCCGCTAAGTATATGCTTGGCGGGCTTTTTTGTGTCAAGTATAATAAATATCTTTATGATAAGTTTTAAAGAGTATGTAATGTCGAAGCAGAAAGTTAATCTGACTGAAGCAAGTTTGTTTGATTCGCCATTTTTGTTTAAAGAGATGGCGGTATTGAATCCAAATGCTTTGCAAAAAACACAATCTGCAATGCAGTTCATTAAAGATAACAATATTCCGGGTGTAATTATTGGTGGTATGGCTGTTAGTCATTATACAGTAGATCGTACTTTGACACCCGATGTAGACTTTTTAACTCCAGACATAAACTATGTTAAATCTATTTTAACTAAAGAGGATATTGATTTTGAACCATTGATGTCTGATAACGGTGCTTTTAGTGGAATTATGGTTAAGGTATATGATACAGACTTTTTGGATGCTTCTAAGGGAACTCCAATCTTAAATCAATTTATTCTTGATACTGCAACCACAGCAACTATTGGTGGTCAGCAGTTCCCTATTATCAATCCTCATGCTTTGACTATTATGAAGTTTGTAACAGGTAGGGAAAAGGATACAACTGACGCTTTTAACTTACTTCCCATGTTACGAAAGAGCGAATTCCAAACTTTAATTAAGGAATTGTCAGGCCGGTATAAGGTTGCAGAAGCATTAACTGCACATGATAAAAAAGCTCGTAAAGAATTAAAAGATATATTCAGCTATGCCAGCATGGCAAAATAAATTTCATAAAATAGTTTTGGTGATTGTCCGTAAGGCATAAGGAGGTGAGCGATGGCAAGGACTAAAACTTGTACTTGTGGTTCTGAAGCTGCATTCAACAATTATTGTGCAGCATATGTGTGTGGTAATTGTGACACTCATGTAGGATTAGCTAGGTGTTATTGTGGGTGGTCTGAATCGGGTGGTAATGGCAGACAAGAATTGGTTGATATGGGTGAG
>Ga0214163_1000248_pt1 | contig 25606 bp, 21 predicted proteins | sample LakMenepilimnion_2_FD_153001 | JGI IMG/M metagenome (GOLD analysis project Ga0214163, IMG submission 153001) | Freshwater microbial communities from Lake Mendota, WI - Practice 15JUN2010 epilimnion v4 | ecosystem: Environmental > Aquatic > Freshwater > Lake > Epilimnion/Euphotic zone | place... | reverse complement strand
CATTTCTTTAAATTATTTGGACTTTAGTCCCAACATTGAGATTAAATTAGGGAGTTTATCAGAATATGGTGGAGGCTTGAATGTTTGGGCTGGGCCATACTTTGGCGTTGGACTTTGGGATAACTCCACATATGTGAGCAGAGGTGTTAATCCGGCAAAACCTACAACTTACCTAACTACTACCACCACTGGAGAAAGTTTTTCCCGTGACTTGCGCAGAGTTGATATGGGATTTAAAGTAGGTCTTGGACTAGTTTCGCAAAACTTTGTTTCCTTGGGCGTAACCTATCAATCGGGTATCATTAATATTGCTTCTGGCGGAGGAGCTTTGTACAACCAATCTTTAGGATTTTACTTAAGAGTCTATTTTGATGACGTGCTTTAATCGCGGTTAAAAAGAAGCCTCTTACCTAATTGGCTCATATCGAATTTTCCATTGGAATAGGCTAAGTGCCCAGAAACGAATGTCGAATCGATGCTTGCAGAAAAAGTCTTTCCTTCTAGCGGGGACCAGGCACATTGATAATGCAGGTTAGATTTTTCAACATGAGTTGGTTTATTTAAATCTACAATCGCTAAGTCGGCCCAATAACCCTCTCTGATATACCCTCTATCTTCAATTTGAAAACAATCTGCAACAGCATGAGCCGTTTTTTCGGCAATCTTTTCTAAGGTCAAAACCCCTTCCTGGGCTAATTCGAAAAGGATCAAAAATGGATGCTGTACTAAGGGTAAACCCGAAGGTGCCGACCAATACCCTTGTTGCTTTTCTTCCCAAGTATGTGGCGCATGATCCGTGGCAATAATATCCAATTCACCCGTATTCAATGCTTTGCGCAAGGCATTTTTGTGTCGGGCATCTTTAATAGCTGGGTTACACTTAATTAAATTGCCTTTTTTTTCATAATCAGCGGCATCAAACCAAAGATGATGTACGCAAACCTCCGCTGTAATTCTTTTCTCTTTAATAGGTTTAAAGCGGTCAAATAATGCTAATTCTTCTTCTGTACTAATATGTAAAATGTGTAAGCGGGTATTGGATTTCTTGGCCAGGCCAATCGCCATAGAGGAAGACAAATAACAAGCCTCTTCGTTCCTTATGAGCGGATGCAAATAGGCTGGGGCGTCATCTGCTGGATATTTTTCTTTAAACAAAGCTAAACGGGCGCGAACTGTTGCCTCATCTTCACAATGAGTCGCAATGAGCATCTCGCAGCTCGCAAAAAGCTTTTCAAGGGTTTGGGTATTGTCGACCAACATATTTCCTGTGCTAGAGCCCATGAATATTTTAATTCCGCAAACATCTCTTTTGGACGTTTTAAGAACTTCTTCCAAATTATCATTGGACGCCCCCATAAAAAAGGAATAATTGGCCAAGGAACTCGCCTGTCCTATATCGTATTTATCGGCTAATAATGTTTGATTAAGTGCATTGGGAACAGTATTGGGCATTTCCATGAAGCTTGTAACACCTCCTGCTACTGCAGCACGCGCTTCCGAAGCAATTCTAGCTTTATGCGTTAATCCAGGCTCCCTAAAATGTACTTGGTCATCGATCATACCTGGAAATATATGTTTTCCAGACAGGTCTATTACTTGATCCTCAGCATGGGCAGTGATGGTGGAAGCAATTTTTTCTATTCGGCCTTGCTTGATGCGAATATCTCCATCAAATATTTTACCTTCATTGACAATTTGAGCGCCTTTTAATACGTAGTTCGCCATTTTATTCCGTGCTGATTTTGGTAATTTTAAATTCCGTCCGTCTATTTTGTTGATGCATTTCCTCTGGACATTCTACCCCATCAGCGCATTCATTGATCAATTGGCTTTCACCATACCCTTTGGGTTTTATACGGTCCGTGGCGATTCCCCGACGAATGATATATTTGACCGCTGATTCGGCTCTCCTTTGCGATAATTTTAAGTTATATCCGGTACTTGCCCTGGCATCCGTATGGGCACCCAGCTCCAAATTCATTTGTGGATTGTCTGACAAGAATTGGACAATCTTATCTAGCTCTTCTGCGGCATCTGGGCGGATATCTGCTTTGTCCAAATCATAATAAATGGAATTGATTTCATACAATTTTGAAATTTCTTTTCCGATCTCTGGTCGGTCCATCGTGATGATTACTTGGAAAGTCGTATCCGTCATTTCCTTTTTCAATAATGCATCAGGAATAGCTTTTCCTTCCATCGAGAAGCTGGATCGCACGGTAATAAAGTCTTCTTTGTCACACTTAAAGATAAGTTCGTCATTTTCAGCTAAATCGATTAATTCAATCAAGCCCTTTTTGTTTGTATTTTCGTTTTTAAGGGTTTGACCATTTTTACGGACATTGATTTTGACGGAGTCAATTGGTTTTCCTAATGGATCTACCACCTTTACCTGCACAAAGTAATTGACAATTTTCTTGTTTAATGTGTCGATGACAGGAGGTGGTGCTGTAGTCCACCAGCGATCTTCACTGCCAGTTGATTTGAAAAAATAGATGTCGTCATCACCTTTGCCACCTGGCCTATTGGAGCTAATATACCCTTGGGTGGAATCTGAAAATGAGATAGCAAAATCGTCGCCGATCGAATTGATGGGTAGGCCCAAATGTTCAATCACGATTTCATTTTCGTTCCGACTAGCCACAAATAAATCCAACCCTCCAATACTAGGGTGTCCATCAGATGAGAAATATAATTTTCCATTGGCACTTACATGCGGGAACAACTCATCTCCTGGAGTGTTTATTGTGGAACCTAAATTAATGGGTCTGCCAAATCTCCCTGAGTTATCGATGGGTACTCGGTATAAATCTACGCCTCCTTTTCCTCCTCTCCGATTAGAACTGAAATACAACGTTCTTTCATCGGCTGAAAAAGCGGGACTTCCGTCCCAGGCCAACGAATCTGAAATACTGAGACGTTCAGGTTCAGACCAGTTAGCAGCTGTTTTTTTGGAAATGTATAGGTCTACATCCGGAGAAGGGTCTTTACTTTTGCCCGTATTTCCTCTGGCAAAAACGACCGTGTTCCCATCTTTTGTAAATACGGGTGTTCCATCATTGGCATTTTCTTTAAAAAGAGCTGAGCTAAATATGGATTGAGCCCCTATTTCACCCGGATTTTTTAACGGTGCCTTAACAATTCCCAAAAATGGTAACCCATTGTTTTTATAAATTTCAGGTTTGGATGAACTTGTGAAAATCAATTCATCCCCTATTTTTTTAGCATCAAATTCAGTTTTTGCCGTATTTCCAGTAAGTGGTTGAAGAGTTACAGGGCTTTGCTTTTTCAGCAAATCAGGGATTTGTGCCAAATTTTCGATTTCAATTTCTGACTTAATTTGATATAATCGGCTAGGTTTTGACTTGATAAATTCAGTTAAATAATTTTTTGTCAAATCGTAATTACCATTGGACTTAGCTGCTATTGCCATATAATAAGGGAGCATTTTGTCCACATATCCTTTAGCCTGAGCTTGCTGGTAATAGGGTAAAGATTGAGTAATTCGATTGGACAGTCGATATGATTCGCCCAATAGAAAATTGGTTTGATCTAATTGAAAACCTTTTTGAGCCAAAGGGAGTAATTCCTTAATGGTTAAATCATATTCCCCTTTATCAAAGTGCTTTAAAGCTTTTTTATTACTTAATTTATCCGTGTGGCATGAAGTAAAAAAAACGCCCAATAAGAACAAAATCGAATATTTTTTGAACATATGCGGATTGTAAAATACCATCTATTTTAAAAGAACTTTCAAATGTAATAAGCTATGCTCATTAATTTCATGTAACTTTGCAGAAATTTAGAAAATAATAAGGCTCAACGCCTTATACAATCCAGCAGTGATGTTGCACATTTTATGAGAAAAAGAATCCAAAAGGACGACATACGTCGTTCAGAATCCACACGCAAGTTTTCCGGTCCAAGTATCGGAGGCTCATCAGCAAGAAAACCAACTAAAAATTTTACAGACCGGAGTACTGGAATTAATTCCAGTAGTGATCGAGGAGGAAGATCTGAATCTCGTTCATCGGAGCCTAAAGCTTTTGACGGGCCTAAAAGAGAATTTTCAGGAGACCGTGAGCGCAAGCCATACAATGCGGAACGTAAACCTTACGCTGGGGATCGACCTAGCAGACCCTACCAAGGAGGCGATTCAAACTCAGAAAGCCGACCTCGTCGCGAATTTGACGGCCCCAAAAGAGAATTTTCAGGAGACCGTGAGCGCAAGCCATATAATAAGCCTTACTCATCAGATAGAACACCAAATTCTGGAGAAAGAAATAGAGAGTCAAGACCTTATCAAGGAGGAGATTCAAATTCAGAAAGTCGCCCGCGCCGGGAATTTAACGGACCCAAAAGGGAATTTTCAGGAGACCGTGCGCGTAAGCCCTTTAATCCGGAGCGTAGACCATATGCTGGAGATCGGCCGAACCGAACTTTTCAAGGAGGCGAGTTAAATACAGAAAGCCGACCAAGTAGCGAGTTTGAAAGGCCTAAAAGAGAATTTTCAGAAGACCGCGCGCGCAAGCCATTTCAATCTGATAGTAGTTCTGAGACTGAGCGTCCAAAAAGAGTATATGACAGAGAAAAATCGGATGATTCATCCAAGGATTTTCGAGAAGCACCTACGAGCAAGTTTTCGAAGAGAGATACTTTTAAAAGCAGAAATAGGTATGAGGAAAGTCCAGCGCATACGCCACAATATAAACTAGATCGTTTTAAAGAAAAGGCGCCTGCTAAAATTCAAAGAAGAATTCGAGAGGTAGAAAGCAAAAGTGACATGGTTCGCTTAAATAGATATATTGCGAATGCAGGGATTTGTTCACGCCGGGATGCGGATAAATTAATTGAGGCTGGTGAAATTAAAGTGAACAATAAAGTGATCACTGAAATGGGTTATCAGGTTGCTCCTACGGATATCGTAAAATATGGCAATCGCAAATTGAATCGCGAAAAGCCAGTTTATGTGTTATTGAATAAGCCTAAAGACTTTTTGACAACCACTGAAGATCCAAATGATCGCAAAACGGTCATGGAATTAGTCAAAAATGCGGGCGATGCGCGTATTTATCCAGTAGGCAGATTAGACCGAAATACGACGGGTTTAATCTTATTGTCAAATGATGGCGAATTAGCTGATCGACTAACACATCCATCCCATGAAATCGAAAAAATATACCAAGCAGAGTTAGACAAGCCTTTGACCGATGAGGATTTTGAAAAAATCAAAGCAGGATTAACGCTAGAGGATGGCGAAATCAAAGTGGATGATTTAGCAAAAGTGACACCAGATGGTTACGTCATTGGCGTTAAAATTCACTCAGGGAAAAATCGAATTGTTCGAAGAATATTTGAACACCTAGGCTATGAGGTAACTAAATTAGACCGAACCACTTTTGCGGGTTTGACTAAAAAAGATTTGCCGAGAGGTCACTGGAGGTATTTGACGGAACGAGAACTCGTTAAACTGAAGTACTTCTTATAAACAAAAAAAAGGCCTGAAATATCAGGCCTTTTTTTATGCTTACATGATTGAATTTAAATATTCATCAATGATTCCCGGCGTCTCATTTTACCAGCAGGGATACCAAACATCATTTTAAATCTTCTACAGAAATAAGCCGTGTCTTTATATCCTACTTCAGAACCGATGGCACGAATGGATTTTTTAGTTGTGCGTAATAATCCTACAGCAGCTTCCATTCTTTGGTATTCGATGTAATCTTGCGGATTAATTCCCGTTAACATTTTGAAATATTGCCCAACATAATCTTCAGATACGTTGGCCACATTGGCTAATACCTTATTGGACAAATCTCCACCAATGTGATCCTTGATGTAAGCGAAAATGTCAATTAACCTTGGATCTTTGAAATAGGTGCTGTTGGTGGCTAGCTGCTCAACAAACAATCTATTCTGAATGATATATCGAATAACCTCAATAACGATCTCTTCTGTTTTGATTTTGATTATTCGGCCTTTCCCAATCTCATCCGACATGTCCTCCAGAAGAATTTCTTTGATGGTTTGAGCTAGTTTTTCGTCTTTTTTTATTAAAAATGGGGGTATATCTAGGGAAGTAAAGAAATTGACTGAATCAAAAACCTTAGCTTCAAAAGCGACCATTCCGAACGAATTTTCAAGTCTACCAATAGCACTAGAATCATTATTTTGATCGAAATAAAGTTCGCGATGCGTCATGAACTCCTCGTTATTTACTGCTTTCGGTTTTTCTGCATTGCCATAGGTAACGCTGACCATTTTACCACCTGGAATAAAAAGCATATCACCCTCTTCTACCTGAGTTTCTTCCTCGCCAAATGAAACTTCGCCTTTGTACAATATCAAGAGCGAGTTTTCAACATCATAATAATTTTTTATTCGGATAGGTTGTAATATTCTAATGTTTCTCGCCTTGATAAATTTTACTCCTAAGGACTCAATAATCTTGTTATAATCTTCCATTTTCGTCTGTTTTATCGTCGATTATTACGATTTTCTTTATTTAACTTGGACAAAACTAATAAATCAGCGAATAAATCCAAATTATTTTTTAAAAAAGTAGTCTTTTTTTTCAATAAATTTTGTCGACTTTTATTGTAATATACCTATATCAAAGCTTTTTTGATTCGCTAAAAATTCAAAAAGCCATAGTCTTATATTTTTATAATTATTTTTAGGATGCCTATATTTTTAAATTAAAATAAATAATTAGCTCATAATTTATCCGTAAATTTGTTATTACTGGATTTTCAATCCAGCTTAAATCCAATAATTATACTAAATCATGGGATTATTTAATTTTCTTACAAAAGATATCGCGATTGACTTAGGTACTGCAAATACCTTAATCATTCACAAAGATCAGGTTGTGGTAGATGAGCCATCTATTATTGCGTTGGACAGAAACACGAATAAAGTGTTAGCTGTGGGTCGACAAGCCATGATGATGCATGAAAAAACGAACGATAATATAAAAACGATACGTCCGCTAAAGGATGGAGTAATTGCTGATTTTACAGCCGCAGAATTAATGATGCGTGGATTGATTAAGATGATGGATAAGGGGAATTCATTTTTTTCACCTGCATTAAGGATGGTTATTTGTATTCCTTCTGGAATTACTGAGGTAGAAAAAAGAGCTGTAAAAGATTCAGCTGAGCATGCCGGGGCGCGTGAGGTTTATATGGTGCATGAGCCCATTGCAGCAGCGATTGGTATTGGGATTGATATTGAGCAACCTAATGGCTCCCTTGTAGTCGATATTGGCGGTGGAACGACTGAAGTTGCCATTATTTCATTAAGTGGGATTGTGGTTGAAAATTCCATTCGAGTGGCAGGAGATGAATTTACTAGAGATATAAAAGATTATTTATTGCGTGAACATAAATTGGTCATTGGAGAGAGGTCTGCTGAGCAGATTAAAATACAAGTGGGTGCGGCATTACCAGAATTAGAAAATGCACCACCAGATTTTGAGATCAGAGGCCGTGATCAAATGACAGGTATCCCCAAGGAAATATTGATTAATTATTCTGAAATAGCATACGCTTTGGATAGTTCCATTACTAAAATTGAAGTAGCCATTATGGAAACATTGCAAAGAGCGCCTGCCGAGTTATCGGGTGATATTTTTCACAATGGAATTCATTTAGCCGGCGGAGGTGCTATGCTGCATGGTTTGGATAAAAGAATTGAGAAGAAAACCCAATTGAAAGTACATGTGGCTGATGATCCATTGAAGGCAGTGGTTAGAGGTACGGGTGAAATTCTTAAAAATCTTGACAAGTATAGAGCCGTTTTAATTACTTAATTTCTCCCTTTTAACGCAAGTATTGGCATGAATCAATTGTTTCAATTCCTTATTCGGCAAAGGATTATTCTTTTGTTTGTTCTATTGGAGTTGATTAATGCTTGGTCTATTTTTAAATACGATGACTTTCAGCATGTCATTTACCTGAACACAACAAATCGTTGGGCCGCTTCCCTAATAGCTACGAGTCGAGAAATTAAAACTTATCACCATTTGGGGGAAGTTAATGCGGAGCTTGCTTTAGAAAACACTCGATTAAGGCAGGAGATTTTTAAATTAAATGCATTAAAACAGCCAGAAACTAAGATTCCCTATTTTGTTAGTTCAGCCATGCTGAATCGTTATGCTCCAGTGGCGAGTAAGGTGATCGATCAAAGTACACAAATGTCTCAAAATTATTTAACCATTGATAAGGGTTTAGTGGATGGAATCAAACCAGGAATGGCCGTAATTTCGTCTACTGGGGTGGTCGGTAAAGTCATGTCATGTACATCTAATTTGTCTTTAGTTGTTTCTGTTTTACATATAGAAAACAATGTTTCGGCAAAAATTAAATCGACTGGCGAATTAGGGTACATAAAATGGCCTGGCATTCAAACGGAGGTGGTAGAAATGATGGATGTGTCTAAATACAAAAAAGTGGTGAAGGGTGACACGATTGTGACTTCTGATTACAATGTGGTATTTCCGCCAAATATCCCGATTGGATTAGTCGCAAAAGTAGGTCTTGAAAAAGATGAAACATTTCATCAAATAAAAGTGATGTTGTTAACTAATTTCTCGACGCTTAAGTATGTGTATGTGATTAAGAATCACTTGTTAGACCAACAAATTAAGTTGGAGACTTTAAAACCTAAGCCTGAATAGTATGGGAAATTCATTTCAATTCAAATGGATTTTTATTGTTATTTTTTGCCTTTTTACGCAGGTTTTTATCTTGCGTGATGTGGCTTTAGCTAACGTGGCTTTTTGTTTTATTTATCTATGGATGATAGTAAAAGCACCGATCCACACACCTTTACTTTATTTACTTCTGTTGGGGTTTTTTATAGGTTGGATCGTCGATATCTTTTATAATACCCATGGAATACATTCATTAGCGACTGTGTTTATCGCATTTTTAAGACCTGCTTTTTTTAAGGTTTTAACTCCAGTGAATGGTTATGACGAACGATCAAGTGTTTCATTGGCTGAAATGAAAGCTTTATGGTTTTTCCCATACATTTTTTTGATGCTACTCACGCATCACTTGATTTTATTTTTAGTAGAATCCTCCGATGCTAGCTTATTCATGTATAGCCTACTCAGAGCTTTGGCCAGTGCTATTTTAGGTACTTTGGTTTTCGGAATGCTCGAGCTATTTAATCAAAAAAACTAGGTCTTTTTGTCATATTGAAACTTGGCTTAATAATTGCATTTATCAGTGCTTCGTCAAAATTGCGAATAAATTTATGATCATGGAAGTCGAGGTAAAAGATAGAAGTCATTCTTTGGTTAATGCGAAGCGTATATTTGAAAAGGAGTTTATGCCTCATTTAGATGCTATGTATAATTTCGCCCTGAAATTAACTGGGGATGAAGATGATGCCCAAGATTTAGTTCAAGACACATGTTTAAAGGCATATCGATTTGTCAATTCTTTTGAACCAGGCACCTATGCAAAAGCTTGGTTGTTCAGGATTTTGAAAAATAGTTTCATCAATGATTATCGGAAAAAATCGAGAGGTCCATCTAAAGTGGAATTTGAATGGGTCGAACAGTCCATTTCGGGCGAAGATGAAGCTGCAGAGCCTGCATATTATGCTGATTTACAAGCTGAAACAGTAAATGATATGTTGGGAGATGAAATCACTGCCGCCCTTCAATCACTTCCCGTGGACTTTAGGATGATTATCATTTTGTGCGACTTGGAAGAGTTTAGTTATGAAGAAATGGCAAAAATTTTAGATATCCCGATTGGTACAGTCAGATCACGCTTACATCGCGCAAGGGCGTTGCTTAAAACCAAATTAGTTCATTATGCTAAAACAAAGGGGTATCACTGACAAGGTGTCATTAAATTCAGGGAACTAATTTTCTGTTAAGGATGTTAAAAAAATTCAATTAAGGTGAAATATAATGAAAATGAGCTGTGAACGCCATCAGGATTGTATGCAATTGGTTCAAAAAATCTTGGATGGGGAAGCAAGTTTAGCCGAAAAAGATGGGTTTTTTGCCAACAAGGATCAGTGTGTGCCATGTCAGAAAGGCTATGAATTAGAGTTGGCACTTAAAAAAAATATAAAGTCCAAGTGTCAATTATCTTGTCCGGATCAAATGATCCATAAAATTAGATCAAAACTTTTTTTGTTATTAATCCTAATTTCAATTCTTATTCCCTTATTTTGCTAGCTTAACTAAAGTGAAATATTTTTGGAAGGTAAATTAATTATTTTTTCGGCCCCTTCGGGATCAGGTAAAACGACAATCGTCAAGGAATTATTGAAAAATAATTCAAATCTTGGCTTTTCCATTTCTGCATGTACTCGAGATAAAAGAGGTAGACTAGAGGAAAATGGTCAAGATTATTATTTTCTGACTCCAGATGATTTCCGGGAAAAGATTAACGAAGGAGCTTTTGTCGAGTGGGAGGAAGTTTACTCAGGGGCTTATTATGGGACGCTAAAATCAGAAATTGAACGGATATGGGCTAGTGGAAAGCATGTAATTTTTGATGTTGACGTAAAAGGAGGTTTGGCTTTGAAAAAATATTACGGAGATAAGGCTTTGGCAGTTTTTGTAAAGGTACCTTCTTTAGAGATTTTAGAAGAAAGACTTCGATCAAGAGGTACAGAAACTGAAGAGTCGCTATCAAAGCGAATTTTTAAAATGAAGTTTGAATGGTCATTTCAAGACAAGTTTGATGTTATTCTGATGAATGATGAATTAGATAAAGCGATCGGAAAGGCACAGAAATTGTTTACTCAATTCACAAGCTAATATGAAAGTCGGTTTGTTTTTTGGCTCATTTAATCCCATCCACCATGGACACTTAATGATTGCGCAAGCAGCATTAAATCAAACTGAATTAGATCAGATATGGTTTGTTGTATCGCCACAAAATCCGCATAAAAAAAGTAAAAATTTGTTACATGAATTCGATCGATTGGATTTAGTTGAAAGAGCAATTGCTGATAATTTTGCATTTAAATCTTGCGATATTGAATTTAACTTAACAAAGCCCTCTTATACCATTGATACCCTAATTCATTTAACCGAGCGTCACCCTACAAAAGAATTTTCGTTGATCTTAGGGGGGGATAATCTCGAACAGTTTAAAAGTTGGAAAAACTTTGATAAGATACTTGATTATTTTACCCTATACGTATATCCTAGAGGAGAAATAGGTATCTCTGATTTATGGCAACATAAAAGCGTAAATAAGATTGATGCACCTGTTTTACAAATTTCGGCTACCTTTATTCGATCATGTATTCAAAAGGGCCAGTCTATTAAATATCTAGTTCCTGATCAAGTCGAGTCTTTGATTCATCAGAAGAAATTTTACCTTTAGGCCTATCTGCCTAGGTTTTGTACGCGATCTTTCTTCGTTTTCCTTTTCTTCGAATTGTCATTTTGTGGATGATAGGAATATGCTTTTATGCATATTCTCCCTATTTAACACATGCTTTTTTTTATTGTTTCATCGCGCTCGTTTTAGCTTTTTTCATCGGGAGTATTTTTAAACTACGGTACTTATTAAGCATCACGCTAAGTCTATTATTGCTTGTATCAAGCTATTTAAATACGGCCTTTAAAGCTCAAGAGGTCTTAACTATTAATCTTGGAACGACCAGTATTTATGTATTTGAAGTAATTGAATTTCCTGAAATTAAACCTAAATCAGTCTCTTTAGTCGTCCATTGTATCGCATATTTAGACCAGAAGAAATGGAAAAGGGGTTCTGGTAAATTTAAATTATATGTAGGTAAAACAGCTAATAAGTTTGTCAAGGGAAGTAGGTTTATTGCGCAAGCTAAATTGAATCCATTCCCTCAACCCACATTCCCTTTTGAGAAAAATTGGTCAGAATATTTTAGGTCCAAAGGAATTTATGGCTCTGCTTATATAGAATCTCATGCATTTGTTTTATTTAATGTGGGCATTGAACGAAAAAATGGTGCTTATTATTTACACGTATGGCAATCTTTTTTGACGCAATGTTTGGAGCGAACTATGCATCCTGGAATCAATTTGGATGTCGCAAAAACAATGCTTCTGGGAGTTAAATCAAGTATTGATTTTGAAACCATGGCCGTCTATTCATCTTTGGGTGCCATACATATTTTGTCTGTTTCTGGCTTGCATGTGGGACTTTTATATGCAGGTTTAAGTTTTATTTTCGGTTTTTTAGTAAGAAAAGGCCGTGTTGGTAAATTACTCTTTTTCTTTTTAATGATGGCTTTACTTTGGGTTTATGCGGGCATTTCTGGTTTTTCTGAACCTGTATTAAGGTCCGCATGGATGTTTTCTGTCATGCTTTTCGCGAGGGCATTTTTGTACCACCAGAATGGAATTAATACGCTAGCTTTCTCCAGTTTTGTTTTGTTGGTGTATGAACCAATGGCCATGTTTGATCCGGGGTTCCAACTTTCGTATTTGGCTGTTTTGGGCTTAATTATTTTTCAGCAAAAATGGGCTGCTCTATTAAATTTTAATTTTCGTTTTAAGCCTCTTCAATTCATCCTAAAAAACGGTTGGGAGCTTACCTGTGTAGCTCTTGCTGCCCAAATTTTCACTTGGCCTTTACTCATTTATTATTTTTATCAGTTCCCAAATCCATTTTGGTTCTTATTGCTTAATCCAATTTTAATTGTTCTGTCCACTATTTCACTCGGCCTAGGTTTTTTGTTTATTAGTTTATCTCCTGTATTGATTTATTTAAAGTTTGATTTTTTATTACATGGGTTGGGGCTCATGTTGGATTTTAGCTTTTCCTTGTTGCATGGGGTTATGTTCAAGTTTGTCCAACTTTTTCACCCCATTATTCCCTTCATTAAAATTTACTTAATGGAAGTTTTTCTTTATTATTTACTGATTACTTGCTTTTGCAGTTGGATGATTTATCGCAAGACTTATTATCTGTCATGGGCAATCTTTCTTATAGGAACTGAAATCTTGTTTCATTTAATTCCAACTCAACATCGCCAACAATCTTATTTATCGGAATATAAGGGATACCCTGTTTTTGTCTTAATCTCAGGAATTAAGTCACATTTTTTGGTTCCTTCCGGTATGAAGTTGGACCACCTCTGGATTCAGGGCCATTTAAGTCCTCTTTGGGCCAATTTGGGTATCAGAGATACGATAGGGCATTATTATGAGCAGCATCTGAATTATCAATGGGCCTATCAAAGAAAAAAATTTATTCTCCTAAATAAGGCGGCGAAAAGACCTCATGGATTTAGATACACAGTAATGATCTCAAAAAATGTTCTCATGAAAAAACCGATTTGGCTTCGTACTTGGGATTATTCCACCTTGTTCATTGTGAATAAACCAAGTCCTTATTTTCAGAATTTGTTGCCTACCTATTACCCTAAATTAGGGAAAAACAACGTGATTTTTTTAGATCAGAAGGCTGCTATTTTAGATTAAAAAAGACTACCTGTTGGGGTAGTCTTTTTTAATTAACTTGGTTTTTTCTCATTGCGTTTGCGCTCATTGGGATCTAGCCATATTTTGCGCATTCGAAGGGATTTAGGAGTAATTTCTAAATATTCATCCTTTTGGATAAACTCCATACATTCCTCTAAAGAGAAATTTAATTTTGGTGCAATTTTAGCATTAGTATCTGTTCCTGAAGCACGCATATTAGTTAATTGCTTTGAATTTTGTAGGTTAACCTCAATGTCATTTTGACGATTATGTTCTCCTACGACCATTCCTGTGTACACTTCTTCACCGGGATCGATGAAAAACACTCCTCTATCTTGTAATTTATCAATGGCATAAGGAATAGCAGCGCCTGTATTCATGGAAATTAACGAGCCATTGATACGTCCCGGAATAGGGCCTTTAAAAGGCTCATATGCCGTAAAACGGTGTGCCATAATGGCTTCTCCAAATGTTGCTGTTAATACTCTTGACCTTAATCCGATTAAGCCTCTGGATGGAATTTTGAACTCTAAATGTTGAAGATCCCCTTTAGGTTCCATGATCAACAATTCCCCTTTTCCTTGGGTTGCAAGTTCAATAACTTTTCCTGCAACTTCATCGGGTACATCAACCACCAAAGTTTCAATAGGTTCTAAGCGTTCTCCATTTTCTCCTTCTTTAAATATTACTTGGGGTTGGCCAACTTGCAATTCATATCCTTCGCGGCGCATCGTTTCAATGAGTACGGATAAGTGTAAAATGCCTCGGCCAAAAACTAAGAATTTATCTTCACTTTCTGTAGTCATTACTTTTAAGGCCAAATTCTTTTCAGTCTCCTTAAATAAACGCTCACGGATATGACGTGAAGTAACTAATTTCCCCTCTTTTCCAAAAAATGGTGAGTTGTTTATCGTAAACAACATATTCATAGTAGGCTCATCAATGGCGATACGCTCCAATGCCTCAGGATTATCAGCATCAGCGATGGTATCCCCAATTTCAAAATCTTCTATACCGGTAACAGCACATATTTCACCACATTCTACTTTATCAACCTTCACCTTACCTAAACCCTCAAATACTTGAAGTTCTTTGATGCGCATTTTCTTAGTACTTCCATCTGCTTTACAAAGTGCAATTTGCATTCCTTCTGTCAAGGTTCCCCTTTCTAGACGTCCAATGGCTATACGGCCTACAAAAGATGAATAATCTAATGAAGTAATTTGCATCTGAGGAGTTCCTTCTTGAACCTTTGATGCGGGAATATTTTTAATGATGGAATCCAATAGAGCAATAATATTATCTGTAGGGACCTTCCAATCCTCACTCATCCATCCTTGCTTCGAAGATCCATAGATACATGGAAAATCTAATTGCTCCTCTGATGCATCCAAATTGAACATTAAATCAAAAACTTGCTCATGAACTTCATCCGGACGGCAATTCTCCTTGTCTACTTTGTTGACAACAACAATTGGCTTTAGGCCCAAAGCAATTGCTTTAGATAATACGAATCGAGTCTGAGGCATGGGGCCTTCAAATGCGTCAACTAATAGTAAAACGCCATCAGCCATTCTTAAAACTCGCTCTACTTCACCACCAAAGTCGGCGTGACCAGGGGTGTCAATAATATTAATCTTAACACCATTATAGCGTACAGATACGTTTTTTGAGGTAATTGTGATACCTCTTTCACGTTCTAAATCATTGTTATCCAGAATTAAATCACCAAACTCTTGATTCTCTCTGAATATTTTTGATGCATGAATGATTTTGTCAACTAAAGTAGTTTTACCGTGGTCAACGTGGGCAATAATGGCAATGTTGCGGATGCTTTGCATAAAATGAAGGCTCGTAAATTTTAAGGTGCAAAGGTATGGATTATTTCTTTGAAAAGTACTATTTGATTTAAATTACCGTATTGGAATTTAGTCAATAGCAGTATGCGCATTGATTACCTTAGATTTCGCAGGATATTCTTCTAGAATTTTGGATAAAATACTGATAGAGTCAATGCCACAGAGTTCATAAAGTTCTTTTTGTTCTCCATGTTCTATAATGACATCAGCAATTCCTAAGCGAATAATTTTGCTTTGATATTGATGGTCTACCATAAACTCGGCGATTGCAGATCCAAATCCTCCTTGGACTGACGCATCCTCTACAGTTATGATTGTTTTGAATGATTTGAAAATATCGTGTAATAATCTTTCGTCTAGTGGCTTAACAAATCGCATATCATAAAGGGCCGGATTTAGGCCTTTTTGTTGGGCTAATTCGATGGCTTTTTGTGCTTCATTTCCAATATGACCTATGCTTAAAATGGCTACATTTTCTCCTTTAATTAGTTCGCTGCCAGTGCCAATTTCAATTTTTTCAAAAGTAGTTCTCCAGGCTGGCATAACACCCTCTCCTCTAGGATATCGAATCGTGATGGCTTGTCCTAACTCTTTAAATGAGTCTAAAGAAGCTGAGTACATCATATTTCTAAGTTCTTGCTCATTTCTAGGGGCTGCTACAATCATGTTTGGCAAGGTTCGCATAAAGGCAAAATCATAGAGTCCATGATGCGTGGGACCATCAGCTCCAGCAAGGCCCGCCCGATCTAAACAAAAAATAACGGGTAATTTCTGCAAGCAAACATCATGCACCACTTGGTCATATCCTCTTTGCATGAACGAACTATAAATATTACAAAAAACAGTAAGCCCTTGCGTGGCTAAACCTGCAGAAAATGTTACTGCATGCTGTTCAGCGATACCCACATCAAATGCTCTATCTGGCATTTCACGCATCATAATATTTAAGGATGATCCTGAAGGCATTGCAGGAGTGATTCCCATAATTTTGGGATTATTTTCTGCAAGTTCTAAAAGCGTATGTCCAAAAACTTCTTGATACTTAGGAGGTTGCGGGTTATCATAGGTCTTTTTATGAATCTCGCCTGTTATTTTATCGAATTTTCCTGGTGCATGCCATAAGGTTTGGTCTTTTTCAGCTAAACTATATCCTTTGCCCTTTGTGGTTATGCAATGTAATATTTTAGGACCAGGAATATCTTTTAAATCGTTTAAGACCGTTGTTAGGTAACCGATGTCATGTCCATCAATGGGTCCAAAATACCTAAGATTCAATGATTCAAATAAATTACTTTGTTTTAATAAAGTAGCTTTGAGCCCGTTTTCAATTTTGGATACAATTTCTTGGGCTGACTTCCCAAATTTTGACATTTTCCCTAATAAATTCCAAACGTCATCCTTGACTTTATTGTAAGTATGTGAAGTTCTAATGTCGGTTAAATATTCCTTCAAAGCTCCCACATTGGGGTCAATGGCCATGCAATTATCATTTAAAATGATCAGCATATTGTTAGGAATGTCACCCGCATGGTTCATTGCCTCGAAGGCCATACCTGCGGTCATTGATCCATCCCCAATAATGGCAACATGTTGTTTTTGAAATTCTTTTTTGTAGCGAGAAGCAACTGCCATTCCTAAAGCGGCTGATATGGAGGTGGATGAGTGGCCTACCCCAAAGGTATCATACTCACTTTCAGACCGCTTTGGAAACCCACTTATGCCACCTAAAAGCCTATTGGTATGAAACACATCCATTCTTCCCGTCAGTATTTTATGCCCATAAGCCTGATGCCCAACGTCCCAGACTAATTGGTCTTCGGGTGTATTGAAAACATAATGTAGGGCTACTGTTAACTCAGTCACGCCTAGGGAAGCACCAAAATGGCCTCCATTGACAGATACATGATCAATAATAAACTGCCTTAATTCTTCGCACACTTGGGGCAATTCTGTGGGGGAAAGACTCCTTAAATCTGCTGGAGAATGTATTTTACTTAATAATGGACCAGCTTTGAATTGCATAAATTAATTTTTAAAATTACCCGAAGGTGAATATCAAACAATATAAAGTTAAAAATGTTTTTAGGCTTAATCGTTTTTTTGACTCGCTTTGAACAATCTTCTTTTTTCGTATTTGCTTAAACTATCATAACCCGATTTGGAAATTTTATCCAAAATTTGGTTAAGTTCTTCCTCAACAACTTCTTGATGATCCTGCTCATAAGCAGTGTCATATATTTTCTTTTGAGCGACTTTTATAAATGAAAATACTTTTTCCTCTTTCAAGGGAATATTCTTTTTTTGGGGCAATTGAAAATAAAAACCATAGATAAACCCCATTAAAGCACCCCCTAAATGTGCGATATTTCCACCCGCATTCGTCCCAGTCGTTTCGATAAATGACCAGACGAGGTAAAAAGCTGCCACATATTTAATTTGAACATCGCCGAAAAAAAATAAATGAATGCGATAAGTGGGTTTAATCGTTGCAGCAGCAATCACGATAGCAAATACACCCGCTGATGCACCATTTAGGTACGTTGGCCCCCTTGAAATAAAATAGGCAAAACTATTCACTAAAAGCAAATAAGCAACGGCACCTGATATTCCACCCCAGATGAATAATTTCACAATTCTTTCGGAGCCGATAAAGTCCTGAATAATTATTCCAAACCAAAATAGAAACATCATGTTGAAAAGCAGATGGAATAATTCTATATGGACAAAGAAGTACGTGAATACCGTCCAAGGTTCTTTAAGTACATTTTTTGGTGTGGAAGATAACGTTAGATGTTCTAAAGTTGCCGAAAAAATTTCTTCATGGCCTGCCAATATAAGGGAGACTTTACCCACCATTAATACAAGGAATATTAAAATATTAAAAGCAATAAGCTTTTTGAGTCCTTGACCAGGACTATTAAAGATCATTTTTATATCGAACCAAATACTTTTCATCTTAAAAAAATGTATTTCTTTTTGTCCCCCAATATTTTAAAAGAATGACTGCAAAAATCATACCGCCAATATGTGCGAAGTGTGCCACATTATCTCCTTCATTTTGTTGTATTCCCTGATAAAGTTCGTACAATCCATAAAAGCTGACAAAGTATTTAGCTTTGATCGGAATTGGGAAAGGGAAAAGAAACATTTCTGAATTTGGGAATAAATATCCAAATGCCATTAAAATTCCAAATATAGCTCCAGAGGCACCGCCAACTTCACTCCGATTGATAAATTCGGCATAATTAGTCCTGACCCAATCGGAATTAATTGGCTCAATGGGATTGATGACGCTGAAATGCTGAACATAGTCCGTTAAATTGTAGGAACTTGGATTTGCCAATACTAATTCAGTGGCTCTTCTAAAATCAGAGAAATCAATAAAATGTTGAATTCCCATATATAATAGCCCAGCGCCAATGCCGCAGAAAAAGTAGAAAAATAAAAATCTTTGGGCCCCCCAAACTCGTTCAAGTAAGGATCCAAACATAAAAAGCCCAAACATATTGCTCAATAAATGCATGAAATTTGCATGAACAAACATGTACGTGACCACCTGGAAGAAATAAAAATCTCTTGCTTGAAAATAGTGTAACGTAAATAAATCTTCAGGTAATGCCCCCTTTCCTAAAAAAAGAACCACATTAACGATGATTAAATTACGTACGGTTGGTGTTAAGTTTCTAAACATATTTCTATTCTTCAAATCCCCAATCAATGGAGGATTTCATGTCTTTTATTATGAGTCCCATTGATTTGAATGAAGCACGTATTTCATCAACTTTATCATATTTTCGTTGGTCCTTAAACTCTTTATATAAAGATAATAATTCGTCAATTAACAAGGTTGAGTTTTCGGGCGTTTCGATTTTTAGGCCTAATACTTCTTCTAAAAATAGTATGTAATTTGTTTTTAAAGCTTCAAAAGTTTTAGGGCTTATGGACTCAAAAGCAAGCGCTCCCGTATGAAGTTGATTGATTTTTTTCAATAAATGAAACAAATGAGCAATCGTGACGGCTGTATTTAAGTCATCATTCATTCCATCATAACAACCCTGAATGGTATTTAATATTTCCGCTTCTTGGGCTGAGTCGACTGATGTGGAAAGTCCACTAGGGTATTCCATTTGCTTGATGATTCTCAATCCATTGGCAATTCGCTTATACCCTTTTTGAGAGGCTTTTAACGCCTCATTTGAAAAATCAAGAGTACTTCGATATTGTGATTGTAGCATGAAAAAGCGAACGGTCATAGGACTATAAGCTTGTTCTAATAATGGATGATTTCCAGCAATCAATTCTTTGGGTAAAAAGGAATTTCCCAATGATTTGCTCATTTTTTGGCCATTAACAGTGAGCATGTTTGTATGCATCCAGTACCGCACAGGAACTTCGCCATACGCTGCTTTTGCCTGCGCAATTTCACATTCATGGTGGGGAAATTTTAAGTCCATTCCACCTCCATGTATATCAAATTTATTACCCAAATACTTATGGCTCATGCAGGTACATTCCAAGTGCCAACCAGGAAATCCTTCACCCCATGGTGAATTCCAGCGCATGATATGTTCAGGAGAAGCTTTTTTCCATAGCGCAAAGTCTAATGGACTTTTTTTCTCACCAATGCCATCTAAATCTCGGGTTTCAGTGAGTAAATCATCTAATATTCGACCAGATAAATTCCCATAATCACCACCTTGTTTATTGTATGTCTCTATATCAAAATAAATAGAGCCATTAGATTCGTAAGCTATACCTTTATTTAATAGGTTTTGAGTCGTCTCGATTTGTTCAACAATATGACCCGTGGCAGATGGTTCTATGCTAGGAGGTAATAGGTTAAATGTTTGTAAAACATGATGAAAATCCTGCGTATACCGATGGACAATTTCCATAGGTTCTAACTTTTCCAACTTGGCCATTTTCCCAATCTTATCTTCTCCTTCGTCTCCATCACCTACTAAATGTCCTACATCTGTTATGTTTCTTACATATCTGACCTTATAACCTATGTGGCTTAAATACCTATAGAGGATATCAAATGAGGTAAATGTCCTAAGATTTCCTAAATGCACATAGTTATAAACGGTTGGCCCACATACATACAAACCTACATGCGGCGCATTGATCGCTTCAAAAACTTCTTTTTCACGGCTGAGTGTATTATATAATTTTAACGGCTGCATGTGCATGTAGACTATTTCTGTCCTTACATAGAATTTTATATAAGGCATTAAAATTACTGCGATTCTTTTAAATCACCAAAACTATTATTGGGTTGCCGAATCAATTAAAGAAGGGAAGAAGATTGGACTCAAAATATATTATCTTTGTAAATTCATTGGACTGATTGCATGATATTAAAAGAAGTAGGAGGAGATAAGGCTCTTAAGCGAATATTTTTGGAGTTCCCAGTTTCTTTATATTCGAGTGACCCGAATTGGATAAGACCTTTAGATCAGGATATTGAAGGTGTTTTCGACTCCAATAAAAACTTGCATTTAAAAAAAGGCGAAGCGATTCGATGGATTTTGTTTGATGAAAATGAGAATCCGATCGGTCGCGTAGCTGCTTTTTATGAAAAGACTGAACCTGATAAGAGTAATCTTAAAATAGCCGGCATGGGTTTTTTCGAAGTTATAGAGGATGAAATTGCTGCTGTAACATTGTTTGATGCATGTAAAAATTGGTTAAAAGAAAAAGGATTTGAGGGCATGGATGGTCCTATAAATTTTGGTGAACGCGATAGCTTTTGGGGATTAATGGTCAAAGGATGGGAGTTTGAACCCACCTATAAAATGCCATGGACGAAGTCCTACTATGTTTCATATTTTGAAAATTATGGCTTTAAAGATTATTTCCAACAATATGTCTATGTTTCTTCGATTCGGGGAGCCAATGTTACTGCAGGTATAGAGGAGAAGGCTCAGCGAATTTATCAAAACCCCCAATATAATTTTAGACATATAGAAAAATCTAATCTGGCTAAATATGCTGAAGATTTTAAAATTATTTATAATGCTGCGTGGGCTAAATTTCCTGGTGTTAGTGAAATGTCATCAGAACAAGCTCAAAAACTAGTCAAACAAATGAAGCCAATCATTGACGAACAATTACTTTGGTTTGCGTATTCTGAAAATGACGAACCGGTGGCATTTTTTATTGTGATTCCTGATTTAAATCAAATCATTAAGCATTTGAATGGCCAATTGAACGCCTGGGGAAAGATTAAGTTTTTACTTTTAAAAAGTAGGGGAGTGCTAACCAGGACTTGTGGTGTTATTTTTGGGGTAGTTCCCGAGCATCAAGGGAAAGGTGTTGAATCTGCCATTGCCTTGCGTTTTAGAACTGCTGCGAGAGAAAATCCATTCTATCCTTATACCACCATGGATATGAATTGGGTGGGTGATTTTAATCCCAAAATGATGCGATTTGTATCCCAATTGGGAGCCACGAATGATAAAACATTTATTACTTACCGTTATTTATTTAATCCTAATCAGCCCTTTAGTCGTTGTCCTAAAGTAGGCTAAATTTTTTCAAAATGAGCTTATTAACAATTGGAACCGTAGCGTTCGACGCCCTTGAAACCCCTTATGGAAAAACTGATAAAATTATCGGCGGCTCTTGTACTTACATTGCTTTATCGGCTGCATTTTTTCTTACTGAAGTCAATGTAGTGGCCGTTGTAGGAGATGATTTCCCACAAGAGTACATGGATTCATTGATGTCTAAGGGCATTAATTTGGATGGCTTGCAGATAAAAAAAGGGGAGAAATCCTTTTTTTGGGCGGGTAAATATCATAATAACATGAATTCGCGTGACACCTTAGTTACGGATTTAAATGTATTAGCAGATTTTAAACCCATGATACCCAATAGCTACCAGGATTGCGAGTTTTTGATGTTGGGAAATCTGACACCTCAAGTTCAAATGGAGGCTATTCAAGGATTAAAAAATCGACCTAAACTGGTGGTGATGGATACCATGAATTTCTGGATGGATGTAGCGATGGATGATTTAAAGAAGGTTTTAAAGTTGGTAGACGTGCTATGCATCAATGATGAGGAGGCACGCCAATTATCAGGGCAGTATTCTTTGAGAACAGCGGCTAAAATGATTATGGCAATGGGTCCAAAAACATTGATCATCAAAAAAGGAGAGCATGGTGCTTTATTATTCCAAGATACCAAGATGTTTTATTGTCCTGCGCTTCCTCTGGAGGAAGTTTTTGATCCTACAGGTGCTGGTGATACTTTTGTAGGTGGATTCATTGGTTATCTAGCACAAACCAACGATATATCCTTTGAAAACATGCGCAAGGCCATTGTTTATGGCTCCGCAATGGCATCATTCTGTGTGGAGAAATTTGGTACTGAACGACTTTTTGAGGTGACCGCTTCCGATTTAGAAGCAAGAGTAGGTGAATTTAAAGAGCTAGCTCGTTTTTAATTTCCACCCACAACTACTTGAGTTAATTTTGAGGGGTCTAGGTATTTATTAGCTAGATCCCTTATTTCTTTTGGGGTACATGAAAAAATTTGATCTTGGAATTGATCATAATAATCGGCATCTAATTCTTCTAGTTCAATGATTTTTACTTTTTCAGCGATATCAAATGCTTGAGTTAATTCGCCAGTAAAGCTTCCCATTAAATAATTTTTTACTAGTGATAATTCTTCCTCAGAAACTAATTCTTCTCTCAAAATAGTCATTTCTTTTTTGATCTCGGAGATTGTTTCTGTGACATTTTCGTTTTTCACATCGGTACCTACTGCCCAATAGCCCGTTCGGTACATCGGAATTATTGAGGAAGAAATTCCATAGGTAAATCCCTTCTCTTCCCTGATGTTTTTTTGGAGTCTTGAGCCGAAAAATCCACCAATTAGTGTATTTAGGACACTAAATTTAAAATAATCTTCACTTTTTCTATTGATCGATTGTACTCCTAATCGGATTGAACTTTGCAAAGCATCAGCTCTAATTTCTTTTGTTGAACTAGGTGCTATGCTGGTTGGATTCTGGGCCAATAATTGTTCTTTTGAATGGAATACAAGCTCACCAAGAGTAGATTCCAAAATTTTAATTTCTTCATTTGATACTTTGCCTGAAAGGAAAATAGATGGCACTTGACTTGCCCAAGTTCTTTGGTAAAAAGTAGTCAGTTCGCTAAGTTCCAAGAGTGCTAATGACTCTGGAGTAGCCGCACGTCCATATGGATCAATTTCAAAAAGTTTATTTCTCAATATTTGGCTGGCACTATACGCCGTTTTTTCCCAGTTTAGTTTATTTTTTTGAATTTCAATTTCTAATTCTTTTTGAAATTCATCTTCGGGAAAAATGCACATTTGAATCATTTCAGCTACGTAGGGCATGAGTGCGCCGAAATGTTTCACCAAACCATATACGGTAAATGTAGCTTGATCTAACGTAGCTTGGATATCCCAAAATGCTCCATGAAAGTCAAATGATTGATGAATGTGCAAAGCATCATGTTTGCTTGTTCCACGCTTCATTAATTGGGCCGTTAAACTTGCTAATCCCGCTGCTTCACTATGTATTCCTCCTGCTTTGGTACTTAGCTCAAATTTGAAAACTGGCTGATCTCCTAGATTGACTGAGTTAACGACGATCCCATTTTTCAAGTGGTGTTTAAGGGCAGAAGGAAATTTGATTTTTTCAATAGGAAATGCTCCGGGAGCTTTACTTCTGTCCAACATCTCAATAGGGTGTTTATAAAAAACAAATGACATTCAATAATGAATGTCATTTGCAATAAAAAAATATATTCTAATTATTTTTTAGGTGTATCGTTGTTGATAGCAGCTAATAAAGTAACTCTTAATGTATTGGCCAATGGGCTACTTGTTCCTGTTGGAACTAAGTATGCAAAGTCAAAACCGTATTTTTGATCTAATTTAAGACCTACTCCGAAAGTGAAATATTTGCGATTCCCTTTCATCTCTGTTTCGTTGAAATATCCACCACGCAAAGCAAAAGTATTATTGAATAAATACTCAGCTCCTAAAGAAGTAGTAAATTCTTTTAATTCCTCACCAAAACCATCTTCAGCATCAAACAATGAACCGAAGATTCCACCTATTGCAGATGAGTTAGAACCTGTTGGATCTGTTTTGGTTGGCGTAGGAACCATTAATTTATTGAAATCTAAAGTAAATGTTAACCTGTTCTTGTCATCTACATTTTTAACTGTCGCAATACCCGCTCTTAGATTTGTTGGAATAAAATTCTTATCTAATCCACCGTACGAAACTTTTCCAGAAATATTTGATAACATCAAACCATAGGTATAGTTCCAATTTTTTTCTGAGGTATTATTCCAATAAAGAGATAAATCAGCCGCTACCGTTTGTGCTGGTTTCATAGCTGAAGTACCTGCACCCTGATAAGTTCCTAAAAGGTTTGAGTTAATATATTTCAAGTTTAAACCTAATGACAAGGTATTTGACAATTTTCTTGCATGTGATACAGTCAATGCGTATTCCTTGGAATTAAAATTACCAGCACTTGTTCCTGTAGCTGTAGTAGCTTGAAATAAACCTTGGTCAAAATAATTGATCGAAAATCCGAACGCCTGGCCTTTAGCTGTTTTCTTGTAACCAGCAATATTATAAAGCGCCATGTCATTGACTAAGTTACGTAACCATGGGGTATATGAAATAGCAAATCCTAAATCTTTATCAGCAGAAGCTAACTTTGCAGGATTCCAATAAATTGCGTTTACATCCGAAGAAATGGCTACTCCCGCATCACCCATGGCCGCTGAACGTGCATCTGGTGTTACATTCATGAATAACATGGTTGGCGTTGGTATTCTTCCAGAATTCAACTGACCTGAAACCAAAGTTTGACCTATTGCGAAGTTACATACTAATAGCGCTATTGCGGATAGTAATGATCTTTGGAGAATAGAAATTTTTGTCGTCATCGGTTAATAATATTAGATTGTCTAGTAATTGCAAATTATTTAAGGTCAAAAATAAGTATTTTTAAAGTATTTAGTGTTTAAAATTACAAATTATTTCATAAAATTTATTTTAGGGTCGTGATTTTGCCACTGATTAAAACATTTTCTTTGTATTTACTCGGCAATAATTCAAGTTTAAATAGGGATTGACCAATTAATTTGGCTAGTTCTTCCTCACTCCAATTAATTTCCAATGTTAAGTCTGTAGTTGAAAAATAAGTGATAGTCCCCTTTTTAAATAAAATTTCTTGACCTAAAATATTAAAAATTCGTAAATCATATTGGTAAATATCCCATGGTATTTG